>Ga0190313_1001534_pt1 | contig 12364 bp, 10 predicted proteins | sample 4870071011_MG_FD_169989 | JGI IMG/M metagenome (GOLD analysis project Ga0190313, IMG submission 169989) | Hydrothermal vent sediment bacterial communities from Southern Trench, Guaymas Basin, Mexico - 4870-07-10-11_MG | ecosystem: Environmental > Aquatic > Marine > Hydrothermal vents > Sediment ...
TACACGAAATCATTAAGCCGTCAAGCGGTTTTCGGTAAACCTCCCCCAAAAATGGGGTCCCGATGATTTTACACACCTCTTTTTGAACCCCAAAATTGGCATAAGTTACCAGCATTACTCGAAATCCTCGTTCCGGTAAACCTCTTGAACCCACTTTGAAGAAAATCAATAACTTACGAAAAAACGCCCAGATCCCTCGGAGGTTTACCGGAAATCCCCCAGCAGGGTCAAAAATCATAAGAATAGTACAAAGCAATTCCCTTCTTATTCGCATAATCTTCCACATCCGGAGATGAAATCATATAAGTTACCATAACAGGAAAAATGTCATCGAATACACCTTCAAATCTTTTAAGCTTCCCCTGGATAAATCGATTTATATCCTTTGCGGAAAGCTGACTCTTGCCCTCACCAATTATGACTACAGGCTTACCTTCCTTCGTAGCATGGCCAAAGATGTTTACCTCCAGAAGGCGACCATCTCTGTCTGCCACGTATTGCCTTTTAAGTCTTCCCTTTACCTCAATTTTATAGTCTTCACGGAGAAGGCGGGGCAAAGCCTTAAATGCTTCGTCCTCCAAGCGATAGCCCACAGTCATGGCCAGCCCTCCAAGCTGGCTCCTGGTCTCCTTGTGCTCCTTAATTAGCTTCTGGAGTTCCTCTTCGGTCCTCTTCTGAGCCTGTGCCAGATCCTCGACGGCTTTCTCCAACCGCGTAAGCCTTCTCTCACTTTCCTGCTGAGCCTCTGCCAGTTCTTCAACTCTCTTCTCGGTCCTCTTCTGAGCCTCTGCCAGTTCTTCAACTCTCTCCTCGGTCCTCTTCTGAGCCTGCGCCAGTTCTTCGACTCTCTCTTCAGTTCTTTTTTGAGCCTGCGTCAATTCGTTAATAGAATTCCACACCTGCCGGAATGATTCCTCCATCTTCTTACCGAACTCGAGGAATTCCCTGCGGGTGATGCTCTCCTCCCACTGAGCCCTCTGCCTCTCCATCTCTTCCAAAATAGCCAGAAGAATATCCCTTAGCTGAGGCTCCTCTATTTCCGTTATCTTCCGAATTAAAGCAACGCTTACCGACATTTATACCCCTCTCGCTATCGCCTGATGAACCTCCTCTACACATTTACTTATAACACTTCGTTCATTTTCCGAAAACCCGAAAGCCAGTGATGACATGCTCCAGTGCATCCCTGCAATCTCCCTGAATTGGGTCAGGTTTTCTGACTCAGCTCGTCCCCCGGAGATTACCGAAAAACCCAAAATGGCATCTTCCACGCCTATCTGTATGTAAACGGAAAAAAACGACTCCGCTCTGCCCAAATCTTCGTGAGAAAATCTTTTGCTGTCGAAATATCCAGTAAAAGCCTTTCATCAAAAAGCCCGGGAAAGTGATACCGATTAAAGCCCTTAATTGATCGCAAAGTGGTACAAATTTTCCTCAAACCCTCGAGAATTTCATCATCATCTGCAAGTTCCTCCACACAAAGGCATGCAAGAGGAAGAAAACCCATCGCCCGGCCGGGTCCTTTAAAAGACATAGCAATTTCAAAAGACTTCTTCCACGCTTTTCTTCTAATGTCCCGATTTTTAACAACTCTGCCAAGGTTCAAAGCTACAAACTGAAATGGATGAACAGCTCTAATGCTCCTCAAATACTCTTCCACAAGGGCTTCCTCATCAAACCATGAGTAACCCGTATCAGCAATGTACCGCACAAAAGCAGCTTTTTCATACTGCCCCAGTTTTCGCCATTCTACACGGTCAAGATCTGATATTTCCAGATAGGAAAGGAGGACCTTACCGGCATCATCAAATCGACCTGCATCCAGATACCCATAAACAAGGTAGTTTAACTCGCGCCTCCAGTCATTACGCAAGGCGGGATACCTACCATCGCCAAACGCTTTTTGCGCAAGACGAACATATTTCTCCAGTAGGTCAAGATAGTCAGAACCACAAAATCCATAATTCTGAGCCACGGTACCGTACATTCTTCCGAGAGTTTCATACACTTCACATCCCAATGCCTCGTAAACCGACTCCAATACCGAAAGGACCCTGGCAAAGCCATCCGGGAGGTCAGGGCTGAAGTGAAAACACATGTGGCGATACTGGACAAACGCCCGGTTCTCATAATCCGCAACACACTCCAGGCGCTTCGGAGTGCTGGCCATCTTCTCCAGAGCTCTACTGGCCACCGACTTCCAGCGTTCCGCCTCGCACACATCCCCACCGGCATTCAAGCACGCCCAGCCGCCCATGGCAATGTGCCATACGGCTTCAGGGCTAACATTCATAAGCTCTTCCAAAAAATCAGGCTGAAACGGCTTAAGAAGGGGACGACAGACATCGGGCGAGTTGTTGTGGATGGCGCACAATCTCGCCAGATTTTTTGCAAAAAGCTCCACATAATCCTGTGATTTCAGCAGCTTCTGGACATTGTTCGCGTAGCGATCACTGAACATGGGTGAGTCCAGAAGCTTCAGGTCGACTTTGTGAATGCGATAAGCCATTGACTCCGGCCGGCTCATTATCTCAACAGTGGTTTCAGCTTCTAAGGCCCCATCGGGAGTATAGCTCACCAGTAGCCATTCGAGATCATTAACATGGGCAACCGGAATGGTCTTAAGGCCGGACACTATGCGCGTTTTCCCACCTCGGGTGCTCGAACCACACACAAGGGCTCGAAATCCGTGATCGCAAGCAATACCGGCTTTCATCGTTACATGACCAGGTGCAAGGCACCGACCCGAGCGCTCCACCACGCCTGAAAAGCACACCTTCCCGGCAACATTGATTCCCCGAAGCGCAGCGAGCGCCCCAGCAAAGATTGCAAGGCCGAGAGAACGACCGCATATCTGATAACTATCCTTGTCTGGCAAAAGCGGTCTAACAAACACACCGCATCCAAAGCAGTCCTTTACGAGTGAAACCACTGTCCGGACCGACTTGACGGCCTTCCGATCGCAAACCCTTTCCAGCCAGTATGGAAACTCGGCGGAAAAATCCCGCTCGCCGATGCCAACCAGAGCCGAACAGACTCTTCCTTTGGGACTCCCCTCTGCACCTGGAAAAACCATTACCCATGATGTCACAGCCCATTTCGCTCTATAGATCTCGTCAGGAGACGCGGGTTGATCGTATAAAACTGGCATCATGAGTTGTGAAGCTACAGGCTTATCCCCACAGGCCATGCCTGAAAGCACAGCAGCCGCACAAACCTCTCTTACGTAACAACTCGCCTCGGCCGGAAATTCTTTGCGACAATTCTCGATAAGCCCCTCCAAGCTCAGTATCTCGTCCTCATAGCGCCAGTTGTAAGGCGCCACATGCCCCTCCGCGAGGCGTTCGCGGAGAAAGCCCCATCGATTCCAGACACGGAGTTCTTCGATTGACCAGCTGTTTCCATTCATCGTGTGCAAACAAGAAGTGCAGGTATTCCTCGAGCCTTGTCGGCGTCCATAAGGTCAGAAAAAACCACTCGGAAAAAACCCAACCTGCTGTCAAACTGGACAAACCTAGCATGGGCTATTATAGAGTTCGACTCTTTATCCTTCCATACAGCATGCATTGCGGCATCATCTGAATATTCACCTGGGACCTCACCGCCGATTACGAGCTCACCACCATTATCTCGCCAGAAGGTTATTCGCCCTGGAACCGTTTTCAAATAAACCCTCATGCGAGATAAATAGGCTACATTCACCGGCAACACGGCTACCTCGTCCTCCCGCTCTGCTGCCGCCATTGCTAGAGGCTCATCCATACCTATAGCCAAAGCAAGACCATCAAGTATGTCCGAAACTCCATCAGGGAGCCTGGCTTCAATGGTCAAGTGTTCCTGAAGATTTACCAGAATATCTGCCACATCGGGTTCCCATTCCCGTATGATTTCGTCCCAGGTCTTCATGACAAGTCTTGTGGCCATGTCTGCTTCCATACGGCGGAAGTGTTCGTGTACAGGGGATGGCAAACTTTTACTTGCAGACACATCCCTCCGTAGCTCAGGCACTTTGACCTTCATTACAAAATGTTCCAGGCGTGCTGTAGGAAACGGGAAAGTGTTCCACATTTCGGCAAAGAAACAGCCGTGAACATTGACGTCACCCGGTGTTGCAAGCTCCGGTTCTGTATGAACCAAAGCCACCCTTACGACATCATCGGAGATTATATTCGTTACAAGAACGAGGGCCGCGTTTACGTAATTACAGTCCTCATCGTAACCCAGTGCTTCCGTTCTCCATATCTGGCCAATCTCAACAGCCTCAACCCGATTCTTTGCCTTAGGAAAAAACTCGGACGGAAAATGGTCAAAAGGACATCTCCTCTTATGCTCTTCTGTTAATTCTTCTAATGGTGGACAATATCTCAGCTGGCACATTCGCTGATAAGCCAGTTTCAACTCGATATAATCAAGCCTACTAGCCATTTTCCATTCTCCACAAGCAATTTTCTATGCCAAAAAGCGTACAAAACCATCATCCTATCCCTCTCACACGCAACGGAGCATATGGTTATTATTTACCACACCAGCTTATAGCAACCTTCAACTTATAACTACGGTGTTGGAGAGTGCTTTTTACAAAGGTCAAGCAAAAGTTTCATAAAATCTTCGAATAATTCCGAATCAAGATCCGGAGGTGACAGTCCCGGCTGAGCAATACAAAATTCCCGAATTTTCCGGTAGGCTCTGTTCCTGATGTACGAAATTGAACTTGCGCCGGCATACCCAAGAGCCTTGGCGGTTTGCTCGAGATTAAACCCGTGGTCATGTATGTACAGTAAAACCAACCGCTCTTCATCATTCAAAGTCGCAAAGCACTTTTCTGCCAATTCCACAAGTGATGCCGACATGAGAGCTTTTTCAATATCGTCAATTCTGTCCTCCCAGGCTGTATCGGGAATGGCCATCCACTCTGAGTCCTCCAGTTCAACCCTACCGAACGAAGCAACATGAACAAAACTTCTCACATAAGCCGTGAGGTCATTGAGCGACACCCACAGAGGCCGCGAAGTGTGCTTCCTCACCTGATCCCAAAAAAACCGTGCAATTTTGACTATACTCTCAGCACTGGAAATGTTCTTTTCTGAAATGTCTGGCAAAAAATCCCAACCCGAAAATTCCATCTCGCGGAAAATGCAAATATTTTCAGGCTCCAAGGGAATAGTGCCGTCGCACGAATAGTAAATCGTTCGTCCTAGCCTTCTGGTTTGTACTTCTGAAGAGGACGATAGGACGCTCCTTATTCGTGAGTAAATATATCTTGCCGGTGAAAATTCCAAACTTCTCGCCTTATCAAGGAGGTTTCTTATGAAGCACTGGCAAATCCAGGCAATCAAAGCTCTTTCCCCGTTCTCGATGATGCATTCAAAGGGTCTGGTCTCTTCCCATCTGTCAGCATGCTCACGTACATAAACCCAGATACTGGAACTGAGGTCATCAAGAAAACCAACCAGCTCATGGAAAAGCAATTGGAATCCACTTCGCAAAATCCTTTTTTCAACATATTGGCTACAGGATTCTATGACACGTAGTGACTCTTCCGAATTTATCCAATCATTCCAGGTCATGAAACGGAAGACCTTCCTTGAGTTTGTTTCTGAACCATTAAACACCCTTTCCAATACATTCCTTGGGAGCACGCCCGAGATACCTCAAACGCTCAACCCACTTCTCGCGGGGCGAAATATTGAAAGCAAATTCATCAAGAATGAAAGACGTTCTGGACATAATCCTACCTGTGTCTTTAAGAACACATCCAGCTCGAATGTATCTGGTGCGGGGCTTATACTTAGATGTGCAGGGGCAAACTCTGTGAATATTGCCTTCAAGCGTTTCAATAACGAACAGAGGATGTCCCGACAAACCTGGCCTCCTTCTTGCCGGAAACTTCCCTGTTTTCCTTTTTAAAATGCGGTCATCTGTGCCTACGAATATCATCTCGGGTTTCCAAGTGGCAATTCCCAAAGAAACAATGGCTGGCCCCAGGGTGCTAATAGCCTCTTCCGTGCGACGCCCCCATACCTCGTCGGCATAAGACACAGTATTGCTCCCGTCTGGAAAAACCACTCATCACCCATTGCAGTGAATGTAACAAAACATTACAAACAAAAAAATTGCCTGTCAAACAAACTCGACACTTGTATCGCTACAAAGTAGATCCCTAAAATTGTTTATCTAGTAATTACAAGATGTTAAAAGAATGTTTCATGCTCAGATCTCTTGAGTCTTTTTTGGATGAAACGTAAAAGGCATGATAAAGTTTTAAACACTTTATCTTTCAGGCAGTAGTCGAAGGTTATGACCAGTTCTGAGAACTGGTCTCCACTTTCTTTATGTTCTTCGACCAACTTTCGGAGCTCTTGTCGCAATGTCACAAAGTCGCAATCCCCTCGAATCGGGTCATGTTTTCCGACGAGGTAGAATAATGAGCGGCAAAGCAGAAGTGTTCAAGTCGCAATCCCCTCGAATCGGGTCATGTTTTCCGACCCAAAACAAAACAGAGGGAGGTTAGCTATGCGAGTAGGTCGCAATCCCCTCGAATCGGGTCATGTTTTCCGACGCTGGTCGGGGGATTTTATTTTAAACCAAAAAGGAGGGTCGCAATCCCCTCGAATCGGGTCATGTTTTCCGACCCAAAACAAAACAGAGGGAGGTTAGCTATGCGAGTAGGTCGCAATCCCCTCGAATCGGGTCATGTTTTCCGACAAAGCTTTGGAAAAAATTGAAAAGGTAGATCAAGTAAGTCGCAATCCCCTCGAATCGGGTCATGTTTTCCGACTTGAGACACTAGGAAATCGCTGGAATTCCTCCCTTGTGTCGCAATCCCCTCGAATCGGGTCATGTTTTCCGACCGAGAGGAGGAGAAGATGAAGGAAAGGGCGAAAAGGGTCGCAATCCCCTCGAATCGGGTCATGTTTTCCGACTGCGCCCTTATAAGTACATGAAATCATTAAGCCGTCAAGCTGTTTTCGGTAAACCTCCCCCAAAAATGGGGTCCCGATGATTTTACTCACCATTTTTCAAGCCTCAAAATCGACTTAAGCCATCGACATTGCTTGAAATTCTCGTTTCGGTAAACCTTCCAAACCCACATCTAACAAAATCAATAACTTACAGAAAACCACCCAAAATCCTCGAGGGTTTACCGAAAACCTTCCCCAATTAAACAAACCCATAGTCTTCCACTTCCGGCACCGTGCCCAGCCCAGAAACCTCAACGTCTCTAAGACATCCTCGGCACAACCTGTAATATCGAACGCTGTCTGTCGTCCAGTCTATCAAAGACTCCAACCTGTCCTTAAGCCTCAGGAATTTCCGCTCCGTCATGGACGGACACTCAAAAACAGACTTCTGTACCCTGTAACCATAAGCCTTGAGCTCTTTCACAACGCGGTAGCGTACCCTGTCATCGCTTATATCAAAACTCACGAGATAAAACACCTCATACAACCTCCCACCATGGAAACGGCTCAAAGAGCTGATCATCTTCCAGAAAATGCTTCACAAGACGCCTCGCCTGATCATATATGAAAGCCCTGTAAGTACGCTTTTCACGGCTAAAGGGACACACCAGCCGGGTTCCCATCCATTTTTCATAAGCTTGAAGAAAAGCCCGCATAGTAGCCGGCTTCATCTCCACAGGGCGATTCCTTCGAAGGTCTTCCTCGTCAATACCATCCGCCGCCGCATTGGGCCTGAATACAAAATCATCAGGCTTTACTATGTTGAGGTTTATAAGCTTCAAAACAAAGCGATCGCCCAAAAAGGTGCGCCACTCTTCCACAAGGTCACACGCAAGAGAAGGTCGGCCGTATTCAACAGCATGAAGGGCTCCAAGATATGGGTCTAACCCAACGGTCTGAACGGCCGTAAGAACCTCATTGGTAAGGAGCGTGTAAACAAAAGACAGCATGGCATTTACCGGATCCAGAGGTGGTCTGCGATTGCGTCCCTCAAAGAAAAAATTTTTGTTCTTTATAAGACGGCAAAAAACTTCAAAATATATGGACGCCCCATGCCCTTCCATGCCTCTCAGAGCCTCCAGAGACGATGCCTTAAGCGCAAAGTCGGCCAGCGCCCGGATCTGAATAGCAGCGTCTCGAACCACGGAATCATCATCTCTGGCACCCCTTCTCGCAAGAAAATGTGCCATGGAACGTAACTTGGAATGGACTACGATGGCCGCAAAGTTAAGAGCCTTTTTCTCATCGGATAAAGCCAGATACTGGGCACGACGCCTTTCGACATGAGCATGTTCATTGACCACCAGCCGCGCTCGGAAACGCCCTTCTGGAGATATGAGAACCGTTTCAATCCGTTCCCGAACAAGGACGTCAAGAACGGCACTGCTAAAGGATGACCTTCCCACCAGAGTAAGCTGTTCCAGCTGATTCAGCGGTATTTCTCCAATCTTTGTACGGCCGCGATAAGCTGCAAGAACGTTTCCTTCTTTTTTTAGGTACACTCCCGACTCGAGAACGTAAAACCTTTTCATGAAGTCCTTCCCCCACCCCCAGGGAGAAATCTTTCCACCGCTTCAATGGCCGTTTTCAAAAGCTCAATAGCCCCCTGAAGATTTTCGACCCTCTCAGCCTTAACACTCTCCCTTGAAATTAACTCTTCACGGTCACGAAGATGCAAAAGAGGATGAGCATAAGGCTCAGGATGATCAAACAGGCACATGTCGCCTACTACATCGAGGAGCCTGTGAATTGTGCGACAACCAAGAGGGGTGCCTCGAACACGGGAGAGTTTGTAATCAACCAGATAAGGGTTGTAATCAGGGAGATTCTTAAGAAGATAGTGCATGAGAGTCCGTCCACGGCGCAGAAAGGAAATAGTTCCAAAAAGAACCTTTTCTTCCCTTGCTGTTAAGACTTCTCCTGCCCGACATCGAGTAATTAAATGAGCCAGGACAACACAATTTTCCATGAGAGTGGCAAGCTCGGGATAATGTTTTTGCCATGATGAGTACTCTGGATGGGTAACAACAGTGCATTTTTCTGCCTCTATGTCTGCATCGAAAAGCTCCGAGCTGTTGATTTTCACTCTGTCAAGAACGGCGAGCTGTGCATCGAGCTCACGTTTTTTTTCCACAACAAAGAGAGAAGGCTTACCCGTCAGCCGGTGAATTCCCAGAGGCAGTTTTACCAGATTACCAAGTCCTTTCCCTGCCAGTCGGTCCTGCTTTGGAAAGACTTCAAAGGAAAAAAGGGTTACATCACGGGTAATTTTTTTCGCAAGAGTTGTGAGGACCCGGCGCATCCTTTGTGCGAGAATGGGCTTATCTACCGGAAACCAGAAGTGATAACCTTTGCTTCCGCTGAACTCGGAAATGCACGCAAGCCCGAACTCTGCCGCTATTTCAGGTAACCTCGTTAAAATGTAAAGGGCTTCCTGCTTAATCTGTTTTCGCTGCTCGGCAGAGAGCGATGTGCCCGCACGGAGGAGGCTACAGTCTGCGTCGATTACGCCAATTCTAACGCGACTGTCTTTCTGCAGGAGGTATATGCCGTAGGTTCTTCGACCCTGCAGATGGTCCCAAACATCTTGAGCGGTCATGGGCCTTCGCACAGGGCTGTAACCGGCTGTTCCTTTCTCCCGATCGACCCACTGGCGGGCAAAGCAGTCTTCCCGTCCGCGGAATATGGACATGTATTTTTCAATGGCGGATTGGCGCCACCGATAGGTATCAAAGGGGGTTCCAAGCTGATCCCGTTCGTCCTTTTCCTTCTTTTCTTCCCGTGGTGGAGTGCCGGCTTCCAGGAGTTCGCATCGGACCTTCCAGGCGGAAACACAGTTCGGGTGTTGGTTTGTCACATGTTCCAGAACTGTTCTGGCCACATCAACCTTGCCGACTGCCGCTGCAATTTGGGCCCATTTTACGGCCTGCTCGGGAGAAAGTTGCAACCAGACAGAATTCTTCTCTACAAGATGTCTTATCCGCTCCCGACCCTTTTCATCACCCAAAGCAGCTTCAAGCCTTTTGAGCATAAGGTCATAGTCCACTGTGCCCCTGGGTTGACTCTCCGTCCGAGCTACCATGGGCTACCTCCTTCGAGCCTTCGAGAGCTGCCTGATCACATGGAGCAATTTCTTCAGACCAGGATAACGGGGATTGAACCTGTGCAATTCAGAGGCGGTAGTCTGTGCGGCATCAAGCTCATCAAGTTTAACAAGGGTAACCGCCTTCCAGAACAGAGCGTCGTGGCAGGGATTGCCGTAGGTGTCCCGGAAAAAACGATTGGCGTTTTCCAGGTAGCGGAGGGCTCGATTGAATTCGCCTCGGCTCATTTCCAGACGGGCGAGAGCAATGAGGGCTTTGTGTTTGCCCCTGCGATCAACTTCAGCGGCATGGGTGAGGGTTTCCACTGCCTTATCGACGTTCCCCTGGGCCTGATAAGCCTTCGCAAGAACTCTCAGTATGTAAGGTTTTCGAGCCTTTCTCGGAATGCGATGGATGGTTTCAGCGGCTTTCTGCGGGTCTTTCAAATCGAGGTAACATTCTGCAAGGAGTGAGAAAACGTGAGCGTGAACTCCGGGATCTCCTTCTACGGAAGCCCTTTCCAGGGCGTTCTTCGCCATCTCGTAAGCTCCCATCTGACGGTAAATTTTGCCAAGTGTGTAATACTTGTGTACGTTTTCAAGGTAGGCCGTGGTTTCGTCCGCTTGAATACAGGTCTTTATCATGGCGAGAGCCCGAGATGGTTCCTCTTCCATAATGCAGAGAGCGAGCTGATAGAGAGCCTTAATGTAGTTCTTTCTTTCCTGATGACGTTGCCTTCGTTTTTCTTCGGAATAAGCTTCCCAGTTTTTGACAGCCTTTTCAAAACACGCCTGAGCCTTCTTTGGTTTATTCTGAACACTTTTGAAAAGCATTCCACGGCGATAGTAGCTGGTCACACCGTCGGGCCGTAGCTGCTCGCAGATAGAAAGGTACCTGTGAACCAGTTCCACACGCTTGCGCTTTATTTCGGGAGTGAGAATAACCTCGCGATTTCTCGCCGCCTGAAGGCTGGCGTAAGCAACATAAGCCACCTGAGCATTCAGTCGGAAGTCATCAGGCCGTTCTGCAGCAAGTTTTTTTGCATAATCAAGGGCTTCATCAAATCGTTTAAGCTGAGTCAGAGCAAACACAACGGCTTCTACCAGGCCGTCGTCAAAGCCGGCATCGACAAGGTGACGATGCTTCTCATCGAGAGGGTAGCAAAGCTCAAGGATTTCCTCCCACCTGCCATCCTGCCGAAGAAGTTCAATTTCTCCAAGAAGGCGAGATGCTTCCTCCCGAAGCTCTTCCATGGACACTCGCCCCTCAAGAAGCCCATCCACAAAGTCGGATACCTCATGGGCCGCAGCTTGTTGGCCGGCTTTCCTTTCGTTCTCCGAAATGTCTTTACTCCTGGCTTTAAAATCCAGGACTTTTGCACCGCTCGCTTCTTTTGACATGATTGCACCTCTCTAAGTGTGAAGTTTCCCTGCATTTAATACTACGGGAGCAGAGAGGGCTTTTTTCAAAATATGCCGTCAGTTATCGGGCATTCGCTTGCAGCTTAAGCGACATAGAGGCGAACAACACAGCAAGGCAGGCATTCAGAAGCGGCTATAACAAATGCCACAATCCCCTCGAATCGGGTCATGTTTTCCGACAAAAGTGGCACTTGGTATGTACCCTTTCTGCAATTCAGTCGCAATCCCCTCGAATCGGGTCATGTTTTCCGACAACATGCAATCATAGAATTGTTACCAAAATATTTGAAGTCGCAATCCCCTCGAATCGGGTCATGTTTTCCGACAGATATAGACAGCTAGTTAGCTAGTTAGCCTTACCGTCGCAATCCCCTCGAATCGGGTCATGTTTTCCGACAGAAAGATGAAGTACCAAATCGAGATGGAATTGGATCCAAGTCGCAATCCCCTCGAATCGGGTCATGTTTTCCGACTATAATTGGTAGGAGGGTTTAGTGATAACTACTAAGTCGCAATCCCCTCGAATCGGGTCATGTTTTCCGACTAAAAATGGTTGCATTGATGAGCGGAGGAGAAATCAAGTCGCAATCCCCTCGAATCGGGTCATGTTTTCCGACTCAAAATCTGGGTAGTGAACGGCTACAAATAGATTTTGTCGCAATCCCCTCGAATCGGGTCATGTTTTCCGACTTTTCGTTTGGTAATACATGGAAAACGTTCTCATGTCGCAATCCCCTCGAATCGGGTCATGTTTTCCGACGCGAAATTTCCCGTGAGCGGGACACCGACTATCACGTGCGTCGCAATCCCCTCGAATCGGGTCATGTTTTCCGACTAAAAATGGTTGCATTGATGAGCGGAGGAGAAATCAAGTCGCAATCCCCTCGAATCGGGTCAT
>Ga0190313_1001535_pt1 | contig 12358 bp, 17 predicted proteins | sample 4870071011_MG_FD_169989 | JGI IMG/M metagenome (GOLD analysis project Ga0190313, IMG submission 169989) | Hydrothermal vent sediment bacterial communities from Southern Trench, Guaymas Basin, Mexico - 4870-07-10-11_MG | ecosystem: Environmental > Aquatic > Marine > Hydrothermal vents > Sediment ...
CTCTCTATCAGGGCGGGGTTTCTTTGTTAAGTTGATTTTTAAGCACATATTTAGTATTATAGAATAGATAACACAAATCGGAGGTAACAAAATGAAGCATGTTAATATTTTATTGAGTAATTCTAGCAAAGGTCATATCCTTATTGAGGGACAATTAATCAGGCCATCTGCTAAACAGATAATAATAATCAAGAAAGCTGCTACTTTAAAAGCAATAAAGAAGTATCAGGATGATAATAAAGTAATAATAGACGAGATTAAACTTTGCGGAAGAGATGGTGAGAGAAAAATAGGCAAAGATTTTGAAAAGCTATATGAAATGATTGAGACTTTTTTGAATGACAAACGTGGCAAATTACCGAAAGAAGATGTGAAATCTGCAAAGAAAGATAAGAAAGGTAAGGAAGCTAAAGAAGAAATTAAAAAAGAAGCTAAAGAAGAAGTTAAAGAAGAAGTTAAAGAAGAAGTGAAAGAAGAAGTTAAAGAAGAAACCACTAAGAGAAAGTCAACAAAAAAACGCTCTAGGAGTAAGAAATCTGAAGACAAATAATGAGTAATTATGTATATGCTTTTTATACTTCAGCAGGCGGAAGCAGTGGGGATGGAGGCGCTAGCTATGATGGGATAATACCTTACGCGACGCGCCCCAACAGTAACAGGGTTAATGTTTCTGCTGGGGTAATACGAAAGAGCGATGGCAGAGCTATTTTAGAGTTTCCAGGGGGAGTGTCTCCTGCTTTTGAGCCTGTCAGCGCTTCCGGTGTTAGCAGAATAGATCTGTTAACTGTGGATAATAATGGAATTTTAGGAATAATAAAAGGCGCAGAAGGGACAAATCCTTCTGCACCTTTATATCCTACAGATAGAGCAGTGATTGCAGAAATATATATTACAGAAACTACTAATGTAATAATAACATCTGGAGATATACTAGATGTACGAGATGTATTAGGGCCTACCCAGTTGTCTAATATAGACTGCGGGAACGAATAGGGGGAGATATGGCAAAATTAGTTACATTCCAAATATATGGTACTACAAAAACTAACTTAGATAGTATGACGCTTTTAGAGCGCGAGATGTGTTTTACTATTGATACATTGGAAGTATATATAGGAGATAGCTCAGGAAATAAAATATTAATAGGTAGAGCTATAGTAGATACTTATGCAAATATGCCTACTGCTGGAGTATCTGGCAGAATATTTGTAGCTTCTGATACGAAAGATGTATATGTTGATGATGGCAACGCGTGGATTAAGACTACGGTACATCACTTAAGTGAGTTGGCCGGAACTTTGGATGACATTTCTGATGGTAGTACTTATGGCAGAGTCAGAAAAACTGAACTTACTAATGGATTGGTTTCCAGAGTAAATGATGGCTCACATAGTGCGAATGCACAGGAACTGCGCCAGCATTTGGATAATGATAGTATACATGTCCCAATCGATGATACGGCGCATGGACCTGATAATGTAATATCTGCAGCAGAGGTGGATGAGCGGATACAATCCGCGGTATCAGATGCCGTATTTAGTAATGACAGAAGAGAACCTGTATTATCTCGAACTACTGATGAGCCAACTTCCCCATCAGAAGGAGATCGTTATATAGTGCCTGTAGGTTCGACAGGAACTAATTGGAGTGGACATGATAATGACATAGCTGAATATAAAAATGGGGCTTGGGTATTCAACACACCTGAAGCAGGATGGCTTACCTTTGTTCTTGATGAAGACACAGACGGATTAGATTTTCAATTCAATAAAAGTGGACAATGGGTGCCTGCGCCCACTTCAGTAAATCATAATAGTACTTTAAACAAGCAAGGGGGGCGATCTAACGAGTATTATCATCATACATATGCTGAATGGGTAAGAAATAGGACCGCTGCAACGGACAGTGTCGATGGCTACATGACGAAGGAAGACCATCAGAAACTTCCGACCACCAATGAGAAAGAAGCCTTAGCAGGCACAGATGGAATCCCGAGCGATACGAACAGGTATGTAACAGATAGTGATTCGCGATTAACTGATGCGAGAACTCCCACTACTCATACTGATACTCATAAAATGGGAGGATCTGATGAGGTAGGCACACAGACACCTACTCCCAACGCAATACCTTATGCAGACGCTAATGGAAGATTAAATGCATGGATTGATCATATAGATTGCGGAGTTTTTTAAGGAGTAATATTTAATGCCAGTATTATTGCAGATACGCAGAGAAGCCGAAAACAAGTTAAATACGGAGACTCTACATCCGGGAGAATTGTTTTTTGCAACAGATACTAAACAGGTGTATGCAGGCGATGGTGTATCCAATGTTATAATATCGGGTACTATGAATGGGAATATAGTGGATAGACCTTCTCCGGGAGTACCGAGGAGAATGTTTTTTGCAAATGACGAGAAAAAGTTATATTACGATACCGGTGCAGAATGGATATTTATAGGACCTGCTAAGAGTATAACTTATCAAAATTACCATTACTTTATGCCATGCTTATCAAATTATTATCATAATAAAGGTGATTATTCTGCAAGAAGAAGACAAGATAGAATATATTTTTCATTTGATTTAGGTAGTAAATTTGTACAGCTTAAAAAAGTAGTATATAAGTTTATAGCTTATCGCACAAGGAATTATACTCTAACATTAAATTCTAATTATGCGAATAATGGAGAAAGTTATAATGTACATTCAGAAAGTAAGACGGTGACTATGTCTCTTATAAAAGATAATGTTTATTTTGTTGACGCTACAGATTTATATGATAATGTACAGGTAAATATGGTTTGTGGATTAAGTGTTGAAAGCAACCAGTATGAATATAGTTTGGGTTTAAGTATTGAATATGTAGGCTACATAGAAACAACATAGGCGGGGACATGACACAAGAATATATTTATTATTATAATAGACCCTATTGTGATGAAATAGAAGGCTACTACGACAGCCATTCTTGTATATACAAATTAGAAGAGAATTTACGAAACAGGTTTGGAGAAGATATAATAAAAGTACGCTACATAAAAAAAAGAATTTATATATATACTACCAGAATATTTGCCCAGACTGAAGTTGCAGAGATGGATAAAATTTATGAAGATACGAATAAGTTTTGGGAGAATAATATAAGAGAACATTTAATAGGAGAAAAAATAAAAGAAATAAAGGAAACACAGGAGATAATGGTAGAAACCGGATTCGAATTCCCTCTAGGTAGTGGGCATAGATTTAAAGTAGATTATATAGCTACCCCTGAATGGAACGGGATGTTTATGGCGAGGATGGCAGGGACGATGAAGTATCCTGTACCTATAAGGGATACGAAAGATGAAGTTATGTATTTGACCGACCCTACAGAGATAGATATGTTTTATGGTTCTGGGTTAAAGTTTAAAAAAGATATGTACACACAAACTGCGTCAATAATATTTACATTAAAAAAGACAACAACTTTAAAAGGTATTAATGATTTTGAGGACCCTAGACGAGATTATTATGAATCTTTATTATGAGAGGATAGCACAATGGATACTATACATAGAAATTTATTAAAGACAGGGGATGTGATATTAGTTAGGTATAGTATGCCTTATCTAATTGGATGGGGAATTCAAGCAGTAACTGGGGATTATTTTGCACATTCTGCTGTATATATAGGAGACGGAAAGCTTGTAGAAGCCAAGGGACAAGGTGTGCGTGTTTCAGAATTGGACAAATTACTTGCGCACGGGCATATAAAAGTCGGGGCTTTATTATTACGAGAAGAATTAGAAAATAAGCGAGAGATTCTGAAAAATATTGCCCTAAGCATTGTAGGCCGTCCTTACGATTTTAAAGCTTTTACATACATGACATTGTTATTTGGTTTAGTGAGGTTAGGATTAGTAAATAGAAAGAAAATAAGAGAAGTTCCTGATCCTGTAGACGAAGAAAATAAATTCTTTTGCCATCAAGTAGTAGGTTATGTGTATTATAAAGCCAAATTACCACTTATGAATATTCATTGGACCAACGCATTAGCATCTGATTTTTTGGATTTAAGGGATATTTATTTTAGGAATGAAATACTTCCTTTGAAGGGAGAAATTCCGTGGCTATAATAAGTGAGAAAGGTACTCTTATTATAAGTCAGGTAGGTCCTTATCGATGGGAAGCTTTTAAGGAGCATTTTTTAAATGTAAATTTATTAAATATATGGGTGGATTATCAAAGAGGCGAAGAGGACGGTATACGATTTACTTATATGGTGTATAGAGACAGTATTGGTATATGGTCATATATTAGTCGTGAAATAGACAAAATTTTAGTTAAAATAGAACATATTTTGAAAGGGGATTTTAACCCGGTAATCCCCTTACCTTTTCCTTATGGAGCAGATAAATTCAAGATAGTAATAGAAACATTAAATAATACTAATTTCACAGGTAATTTAGTAATAGAAGCTAGGCCAGATGGCAGGCATTTTAGTAATTATTAAGAAGGGGGATTTTAATGCGTTACAGATTATCTGCAGGAGACATCATAATAAGGAAACCAAAGTTGATGGAAAAAATACACATTTATTTCCATACAGGTAGATGGCCTAGTGCGTTAATAAGTATTGTGGAAAAACTAACAAAAAAGGCTAGTAAATCTGCAAATATCATAGACATAGTAGTTTATGATGAAGGAAAGATTTATTTAAACAGCTCATTTTATATGTTGAAGGAAGGAGATATTTTATTGCAGAAACGAAGCGATTGGTCGCGTTATTACGTGAAGAAAATCATAAATAAATTAAAAGAGATGAGCAAAATGAGCAACAAAATAAAATATAAATTGGAATTTTTAAGCAGCCATAGCGTTATTCGAAATTGTATAGATTTCGGGCCTATATTATATATATTGGCTTCAGAATTAGAGATAACTATACAAGAGTATCTCACTGAAAATAGTATGCATAAGCTGCGATGAGGAGATAATTATGCCAAGATATACGCGTGAAGATTACATAAATATGGTGTATAAATTTGTACGGGATAGTGAGCCATTAAACAAGTTACTAAATTTTAAGAAAGAATCTGATCCTGAAACAATGGCATTGTATGTAGATATGGCATTAGATAATTTTAATACCGAACCTCCTCAAACTTCATTTACATTTGAAACATTTCCTTCTATGAATTTATTGATAAAAGGTGCTGTTATTGAATTATTAATAAGCAATGGTTTACTACAGTCAAGAAATAGATTGAACTATTCAGATGGCGGTATATCTGTACAAGTAAGTGATAAGGCCGGTGAATATATGCAGTGGATTAATTTTCTAGTACAAGATTATTATAGAAAATTAATGAAGATAAAAGAAGAGATAAATATACTAAATGGATTTGGAGACGGTTCAGGGCCAGGTGATCCATATCGTTTTGGCAGTGGATGGTGGTAATGCTAGAGATACATAATTTTAGAATAAGTGAGCATTTTACTACGCATACTCTAATAACTTGGGAGATTAAACCTACTTTTGAGGATGTGAGTAATTATTTATTTGAATTGCTAAGAGCAGATAGTGCAAATGGGGAATATACTTTGCTCGCTTCATTATCAGATCAATACATATATTTAGATGAATTCCCTATAGGCAGTAGACTCGCTACTTATTATTATAAAATTCAAGTAAGAAACATTATTACAGGTGATACCGTAATGTACGGACCTATATGGTTCCGTCAAGGGTTGGATGACGAGAATATAGCTATTGCGAGAGAGATTATTAGGCGTAATGATTTAGTTTTAAAGAATTATATAGGGCAACCGGCTTTTGTGTTTCAGAAAAGAACATTTGGCGAGAAATGCACTGCTTGTTATGACCCTATAAAAGAAGTAGTGTTGAAATCACAATGTGATATATGTTTTAGGACGGGCTACAAAGGAGGATATTTTAATCCTATTCCGATATGGTATAGCGCGCAATCTGATACAGAACAAGTTATGTTAAATGAAATGGGTAAGCATGAAAATGCTGATAAATTAATATGGACGGGAGTATTTCCAATAATACATCCGGGTGATATTATAGTCCCCGCACAAGGCAGAGATAGATACAGAGTTGTTTCAGTCCAGGGTAGGACGGCGTTACGTGGTAAGAATGTCAGACAAATGTTAGCTCTAAAAGCATTGCCTTATGGAGATGTAGAATTTAAAATACCTATCCCAAATATTACAACATTCCCTACATATATTTTAGGTAATGAGTATCCATATAAGCGTATAGATAACTATACTTATTTAAGCGAGTACACTACGGATAGAATATTTATAACGCAAAAATATAAATTTTTAGTTAAAGAAAATACTATAGAATTATATGATACACCAATAGGTATTATTGAAGTATTTGATGAAGATAATAATCAATTAACAGACGGAGCTGACTACACTTTAGTAGGTAAGACTGTTACTATAAATAGGACATGCGACGAATTATATAATAACATATACACACTTAAATACTTTGTAGAACAGAGACAAGAGATATGAAGATTTGGAAAATTGATTTAAAAGATTATATGCAGGATATTTCTGAAGAACTAGCCATTAAAGTTAGGGATAAATTAATGTATTATATTTCTGGAGGAGCTTATATAAAAGAAAAAAATCCCATAAAATTCATAAATTCTGTAAGTATTTCGGTTAGTAAAGATAAATTGCTTATACAATTAACAGACAAAGCCATGTATTATCAGGAAGTAGGTACAAGACCACACAAGATGATTGAATTAGTAGGCAGGACTGTACCTATGAAGGACAAAGCAACGGGCAGAACTATTTTTAGAAAAGTTACGGTCAATTCACTGCGAATGGGGTGGCATCACCCCGGGATAAAAGCAAAGAATATAGTAAGCAACGCTGTTGAGTTAGTTACGGCAGAATTAAAGGGGGAAATGCTATGAGTTGCGTACATGACTCCTTATACTTTTATGGGGAAATGTTAGATTTACTGTTAGAATTTGTTAGAGAATTTTATGGTAGTAATAATTATCCAGAATATTATTGGGATAGGGATCCTACTTTGAGTAAAATAGATATAGTAGGTCCGTGGAAAACCGATGCTTTTGTAGTAGAGAATAAACCCAAGATAGTAATGATGCTAGGAGATTTTTCTTATCAAAGTTTCGTGATAAATAATAAACAGCAAGAAATTTTATGGACTTATGATCAGGCATACAAATATGAAAATGTATATACTAATCTAGTATCTTCTCAATTAAGAATAATGACATTAAGCCCTAGCTGGCTCGAATCGCATAGACTAGCATACATAACCGGATTTCTATTTAAAGGTTTTAGAGAAAAGATAGTAACGATGAGTGAGGGCCAGATAATAAATATAGAGATGGTCAACATAAGTACTCCTGCGCTAATAGAAAGTGACTCTGATACAGAAACATTTGTTACTACTACTAGTATAAATATATTAATGAGGGAGCGATGGTCTCTTGTAGATGATGAGTATACTTATTTGAATACTGTATCACTTGGCTATTGCAGCGGCAATAATGATTTAAGCACTTTATTGTTGTATGTACACGATTAAGCAATTTTTGACCTATTCTATAAAATATGATAGAATGAGTTAGGTCATAGCAAAAGATATATTATTTTGGAGGTATGGAATGCAGGCAACTTCAACAAAACCTAAGGTCAGGGTTTTTCAACGTTATGATAATCCTGAGAAGATAATTTTAGTTCCGGATTTTCCGATAGTAATCATTGGTCCTTTATACAAGGAATATTACAGGGAGGAATTAGGATTCTATGGCAATATTGCTACTGATGTAGATATTCCTACAGTTCCCGAAGGTACACTAGATTCTGATTCTATAATAGTAGAAATAGCACAAAAAGATGGTACTATTCGCGAGCTTAGTTTAGCCAATGGTGATTATAGTATTTCAGGACAGACGATAAGTATTGTCGCAGGATTAAATACTAGAGGAGATATTTTAGTCTCTTGGCGAGACAGACGTTCAGACTACACTGACAGATTCTTAACCCTTACATCTGTTGATCAGATAAACAGAGAGTGGGGAATGGGCGATAATGCTCCTGTAGCTGTATCGGACAAGAACCCATTAATATTTGCGGCAAAGATTGCAATGAATGCTAGTGGAGATAAAGTTATTTATTGTTTAAATTGTGATATGACACAAAGCGCTTTTGAAAATGCTTTAGGACTTATCAAGCGTGAAAGATTACCTTATTTTATTGTACCATTGAGCAATGAATATTGGGTTCACACAAAAATGAAGAATTTTGTAGAAGAATGCGAACAGCCTGATGTTGGTTATGAGACAATGGCTGTAGTAGCATGGGATTTTGATAGCACTCCTGAATTAGTTTCGAGTGATAGTGGTTATGTAGAAACTGGTAGCGAGACAATATTGAAAGATGATAATTTTAATTTTATATTCGAAGGAGTAGTGGCTGGTGACACATTAGTTATTGGTAATGATGTATATGAGATAACTAATGTAAGTGATCATGAGGTAACCATAGGTGCTAATCTTACTGTAGGTACTGACATAGTTTATGTTATAAAATCGCATGAACTTGATGAAGAAGAGATGAGTATACACATCTATGCACTTAGCCAAGCTAATAAGCATAAAAGACTTATAAGGGTATTTCCTGACGAATTACATTTCGCATTAGATGGTGTAACATCTGCTGACGGGTATTTGCCTAGTTATTATGTATCGGCTTGGTTGGCTGGTAGGCATGCCGCATTGACTCCGAGTGATTCTTTAACAAACGAAATAGTGGATATAGTTGACGATATAAAACATTCTTCCAATTATTTTGTAGAGTCACAGATAGAGAGAATAGCACAGGGAGGCAACACAATAGTAGTACAAGATTACAAGGGTAGCGCGTGCTACATCAGAAGAGAATTTTCAGCAGATATTGATACACTTGAGAAAGCTGAACCAAATATCACCATGCAGGCTGATATATTAGCTAAGACTCTTAGAAAAGCACTACGTCCTGAACTTGGCAGGAAGAATAAAATGAGTGAGGAAAATTATAAAAAAGTTCTCCACAGATTAAGTGATATTTGCACCAGAGTTATTGCTACTCTATCTGATGATAGGATGCAGTATATAGGTAAAAAGACATTAGTTAAATGGATTAAGCGGGATCCGAATAGAAAAGACGGCGTGATTGTATGTATTAGTTTGGATTCCTACTATACCCTCAACAACATTGATGTATTCATCTATATATAAGGAGGAGATAATGAGATATACTGATATATTAAAAGAAGCCAGTGTATTACCTGCGATCGGAGCTTTAGCTGGTTTGGCCGCATTAGGCGGCCTTGCCGGCTTGGCTACAGCTAAAGATGTGCAGAGATTTGCTGCAACTGCCGGGTATAATCCGTTGCAGGATCCTAATGCACCCTTTAGCATTAAGCATCCAGTTCTTTCTGGAGCAACAACCTTAGGAATAGCTCCTATGTTTGGCGCAATGGATGTGGAAGCCGAGGCTTTGCGAAGAGCGCAGGATAAAACGGATTTATATAGACAATTAGTAGCCAGAGATGCTGCAAGAGCAGCAGCTAGGAATGCAGCATTAGGAAATGCTGCAATTACCTCAGCTATTATAAATAGTTAATAGGAGGCAATGATGACTGTTAGAGCAAATAGACTCAATGATTGGAAATATAGGGTACAGCATGTACAAAATGATGTAGCTCCGGGAGAATTCGCTACTTCAGCTACTACATTGCTTTGTATAGGGCCACCTACTCTCAGTTTAGCTACGGGAGTAAATGCTGTAGAAAGCGGTTATACTGGTGTAAGTGACGCAGTAGCAGATATGGCAAGCGGGGCAGAATTTTATCCGGTAGGATTAGTTGAGAATTTTTCCTTAACACAAAATAAACCGGTACAAAGATTGTATGAAATAGGTTCCTACAGGACTAGAATGGTTCCAGGATATACAGTCGTAGCTGCGTCTATGGCTAAAGTATATTATAACGGACCATCTCTATTAAGAGCACTTTATGCTTATTATAAAGATAAAATTTCTAACACTTTGTCTGCTATAAAGAATGAAGGTTATGTTGACGCTAAGCACTTTGAAAAATTTAGTCTTCAGGAGATAGATACACAAGACAGTCCGGGTTATAATGGTTTTTGGATGAACTTAGCATCTGATATTACAGATTTTCCAATTGGATTACTGGTAGTTAGTTATGACACTAGAAAAAATTATATAGGATCTTTATTCTTAGAAGAGTGCTACATAGAAGCTCTTTCTACGAATATTGCAGCTAACTCAATGATACTTATGGAACAGTGTAATATAGCAGTTACTAAGGTTACTCCGGTATCAGTAAATATACAAGGATAAGCAGATAAAATAGGAGGAAAGTGATGGATAAGGCTGATTTTGCTAAATATGCTGTGGTAATAATTGACAAAAATGGGAATGCACGTCCTTTATTTAAAATAGCAACGAAAGAGGATGTGCGAAAAAGCATAAATGATTTTATAAATAATCAAGCACTTTATGATCAACCAGTAAAGATAATAGCAGCGCATAAATTGAATATGGCTGCTAGCATACACAATATTGCTTTACCTGATAATTTCCCAAAGGAACTACTGAAGGAAAAATATCCGGATCACACGGGAGCTAATGTTTTAACTATAGAAAATATAGCTCAATGGGATTCGGAGTTAGCAGCCAAGCAAAAAGCCTTATCCTCAACCTCTATAAAGAAGGTAGCAAGTGATGTGAAAGTATTTAATATAATGGATACGTATCCTGTATGTGATAAAGAAACATTAAAAATAGCAGAAGAATATTTTATAGAAAATGTAGACAAGGCAGATTTAGAATGGCGAAGATTATATGCGTCAGATTTGTATAAAGTAGCTAACTATTATAAAGAACCTCTGAGTGATATAGTATTAAAATATGCGGGAGAGAAAGTCAATCCTTTATTCAGGGACTACATGGTAAAACGTTCGGAAAGAATGATGGATGTTGAGTTGAAGAATAATAAGATGAATTTCAAACAAAATTTAGCGCTTGGGGAACAGCTTAGAAAGATATTAGGCGATAAAAATATAAAACATCTGATAGACGATAATTTCTCTTATAGGACAGTGACCCCTTTATCGGATATGTATAAATTATTCACCGATTTGGATATAGACAAAATACCTGCTGAGAAATTGGCGTTAGCAATTCAATTGTTAGATACCTTAGCATTTGAATTATATCAAGTTAATTTTACAAGCAGCCCTCTGGATTTTGTATATGCTCCTGCAGATCAGGTGGTGATTCAAGCCAAAGATCCTTCAGTAGTAATAAATGGCATAGAATATAAGCCTAAAGATATAAATTGGAATAAAGCTAAAGCTATATTACTACCTAATGTTTATACAGAATTAAAGAATGATATCAGAGTATTATATGATTTACCGCGGGAAGTAAGAGCAAAAATTTTAAAAGGTAAGGCATAATGGCGCTAGTTAGCTGGGGCATTACTGCGCAAGATAGATTATTTACATTACCTATTATAGATTTATTAGCTAAAAAAAACATAGGGAATGACTGGTATAACTTGTCTCCGGAAATTATACAGCATGAGAATATAGAATTTATAGTAAGACATAAATTGATATGGGCTAAGGCTTTTCATCCGGAATTGCACCAGCGGCCATTCAATGAGTGGGAAGCATTTGTTACTACTGTAAGCAGATATTATGGCGGCCCAGATGAATCAGTTCCCGAAGACATGCGGCTAGAATTCGATGATCTACTTCGTATATTAGCCGAACTATACGCATGGCAGGTTTTAGAATATGCAATACCTATTGATGCATTTTTAATGAGTACAGATGCAAAAACCACATATCCTTTCACTTTTAAGCAAAAAGTATCATTTGACGGAGATGCATTAGATTATATAGTAGCATTACTAAGATACTATGGCATAGCATTACCGATGTCTTTTTTACCGCGTGAAATAAATAGTGCGTTAGAACACTGGACTACTACCGAGGAAAAAGAAAAAGCTAAAGATAGTGTATCTACAATAGAACGAGCAGTGTTTAATTTTATTAAAAGTATCTATCACAAGATGACCAGAGAGAGCCTTTTCGAAATTGGTTTTTAGGTTTTCTTGAATTTTCTAAAGCTATATAGTATCATATAAATAACACTCGAGGAGTATGATATGAATACTGATTTTTTCTATAAAGATTATGCTAACAATTCTTTTGCATTACCAGTCCCGGGATATGATTTTCCACATCCTTTTTATGATATAACACAATAT
>Ga0190313_1001536_pt1 | contig 12340 bp, 16 predicted proteins | sample 4870071011_MG_FD_169989 | JGI IMG/M metagenome (GOLD analysis project Ga0190313, IMG submission 169989) | Hydrothermal vent sediment bacterial communities from Southern Trench, Guaymas Basin, Mexico - 4870-07-10-11_MG | ecosystem: Environmental > Aquatic > Marine > Hydrothermal vents > Sediment ...
AGCCAATGCCCGTAATTTAGCCCCACTTTCTTCCAGAAAGCCTTAAAGTCAGCTTTTTAAACCTTTACAGCGGCTATTATTATATTCGAAGGAAGCTGTTTCTTTGCTTTCCGTGGAGAGCAAAGGCTTCGAGAGAAGCAATCCCTTCAATTGTTCAAGGTGTTTTAATGGGAGTGTTCGATGTACCGGCTACGGATTTGATTGAAGAAGTAGCCAAGGATTTGGAGAAAAAATTTGGAATTGAAAAGCCCGCGTTCGCCGAATATGTGAAGACAGGGGCACACAAGGAGCGCGCTCCACAGCGCGAGGACTGGTATTTTGTTAGAATGGCTTCGATCCTTTACAGGGTGTTCAAAGAGGGCCCGGTTGGGGTTGGCTCGCTGCGCGCTTACTATGGGGGAAAAAAGAACCGTGGAGTGAAACCCCACAAGTTCAGGAAAGCAAGCGGCAAGATAATAAGACAGGGCCTGCAGGATTTGGAGAAAGCCGGCTTGATAAAAAAGGCAGCCAGGGGCAGGGTTGTTTCCCCAAGGGGTCACTCTTTTCTGGTGAAGAAAGCAAAAGTGCTCAAGTCAACGCTTGCCGAGAAGAGGGCTGCGCTTGCAAGAAAAAAAGCAGAGGCATCCCAGAAGCTGGAGCGGGAGCGCGCTGAAGAGACAGAGAGAGTCTCACAGGAGTCCAGCCAGAAAAAGGGCAAGCATATTAAGAGAGAGCATAAAAGAAGATAGGTGTTTGTTTGGCAGAGCTTGAGGATTTGAGGGAGCAAAAACTCGCAGAACTAAAACAGAGGCTGGAACAGCAACAGGCAGAGGCCGAGAAGCAGAGGGCTGCAGAGCAAAAGATCGACGTCTTGCTTAAAAGAATGCTTTCACAGGATGCAAAGTCGAGGCTCAAGAACGTCAAACTCGTTAACCAGGACCTTTACTGGAGCGCAGTTCAACAGCTGTTATTGCTGTACCGGGCTGGCAGGATAAAGGGCACAGCTACAGAGGAAGACGTGAAGCGAATACTCAAACAGCTTTCCCAGAAAAGGGAAATAAAAATCACGAGGAAATGAAGATGACTTCAAAAAAGGAAAGGGAATTGAAGGAATTCCTTATAAGCGAGAGAAAGAAAACCAGTGCTGGCATTACTGTTGCACCAGTCTGGGTAATGCAGAAGGCAAACAAGCGCTTGTATAATACTAGGCAGTCACGACACTGGACCGATACTGACTTCGGAAAGCGCTATAGGAAGAAAAAGAAAAACGAGGGGAAGTGAAACAATGGCTAAAAAGGTTGTCATTTCACTCAGGAGCGTTTTCAAGAGCCCAAAGGGAAAGCGTGCGAGGAGAGCAATGAGGAAAATAAAGGGCAGTATTGCCAAAGCCTTCCACGTTGAGCCTGGCTCTGTTTTCATCTCCAGCAAAATTAACAGTGTTGTTTTCGAGCGCGGCTTTGAAAAGATTCCAAGGCGTGTTTCGGTAATGGTCCAACAGGACGGTGCCAAGGTCAAGGCGTTCCTTGCAGGTGAAAAAATCCCGGTGAAAAAAAGGGAAGAAAAGAAACACGAGAAAAAGGAAGCTCCTAGGAAGGAAGCAACGGAAGAAATCGAGAAAAAGAAGAAAGAGAAGCGCGCCAAGGAAATTGCAGCCGAAAAAACAGCAATCAAAATGAAAAGCGATAAGGGGTAATTGCAAGATGCGTATTGACAAGCGCTCGTTGAACGCAAGCCCCTTTATCGGAGTCTTCAGCATTCTCACCGACAAGCTATTGCTTGTCCCCAACAGCATTCAAGCAAAGGAAGAGAAGGGTCTTGCAGACCTCGCGGGGGTTGAGGTCATAAAGGCAAGCATTGCTGCTTCGCCCTTGCTTGGAGTGCTTGGGCTGGGTGTTGGGAACAGGGTTGCCCTCTCAGAGATTGCTCTTCCAGCGGAAGCTGAGTCCTTGGAACAAGCGGGTTTAAAGGTGAGAGTGGTGAGAGGAGTCACCGCGCTTGGCAACCTTGCGTGTATTACGAAAAAGGGCGGCGTGGTTTCGCCAATCCTTTCAAGAGAGCAAGCGCTCGCCCTCGAGGGTTTTTTTGGAGTGAAGCTTGTGGTTTCAAGAGTGGCAGGGCTTGACCTCGCTGGCTCTAGCCTGGTTGCCACAGAAAAGGGGTTTATTGCACACCCCAAGACAACACCCCAAGAGCTTGAAAAGTTCAGGGAAGCATTTGGAACACAGGGCATTCTCACAACAGCCAATTATGGTGACAGGTTTGTGGGAAACAGTGTTATTGCAAACACTCAAGCAGCCTTGGTTGGCAAGAACACCACTGCCCACGAGCTTATAAGGATTGAAGAAGCATTCTTTGGGTGAACTGGTTATTCGATGGAGGGATGGCAATGGATTTTGAAGTGAAAGGCTTTTTTGGAAAGGAGAAGAAAAGGTTTTCAAAGCGTGTCAGTGCAGAGAATGAGAAGCGTGCCCGCGAGAAGGCACTGAGTCTCCTTGGCTCGGAGCACAAGGTTCCAAGGCGTTTTATAAAAATAAGCGAAATCAATGAATTAAAATAGTAACCATTCAATATTATAGGGTAAAGTTCTAGAGGTGAATTAATGGTCAAAGAGAAAGGGCGAGAGGTCAGGATTTCGCCAGAGCAGCTAATCTCACTCTACCAAAACCAGCGTGCTTCAATGGATGCATTGGTCCAGCAAGAACAGGCACTGCTTGCAGGGGAACGCGAGGTGATCGGGGCAGAGGAAGCCCTGAAAGAAATAAGTTCTTCAGCTAAACCCCTGAGGTCCCTTTTCCTGCTTGGCGCGGGTGTTTTTGTTGAAGGTGAGTTAAGGGGGCAAAAGGTCAAGAGCGATATTGGCGCGAATGTCCTCCAAGAGGTTTCCATAAAAAAGGCCCTTGAACAGCTCGCTGAGAAGAAGAAAAATATTTCCTCGAGCCTCTTAAAACTCAGGAAGAGAAAGAAAGAGCTTGCACTCGGTCTTGCAAGAATGGAAGCCATGCTTGTACATTACCAGAAGGTAATGGGTGAAAAGCAGAGCGTTTCCCCAGGTGTTTCGTGAAAAGTGAAAAAAATGTTTGACCTCTTAAAAGAAAAACTATCTTCTTTTACCAGTAAACTGAGAAAAAAAGCAGAGGAGAAAACCGTCGTTGAAAAAACACCGCCAAGGGCGCAAAAAAGCGACCTGATTTTTCCAGAGGACGAAACAGTAAACGAATTAAAGCTCTCACGCGAAGCGCTTGCTCAATCACCCCGGAGAAAAGAGCCCCAGCTTGCTACTGTGGCAGAACAAGCGCAAATGCAGGCACCAGAGCCAAAAGCAGTCCCGCCCACTTCCATTAGAAAAGAGGAAGAGGATTCCTCGCTTTCGCAGTATATAAGGGGTGTGAAAGAATCGCTTAAGAGTAAAAAAACCCAGGAAATCAAGCCCTTAAAGGAGCGAATTGAAAGCATTCAAAGGGCACTCGAGGAAGAAAAACAGAAAGTGAAAGAACCCCTTTCAGAAACTCGAAAGCCAGCGGTAACACCCAAGCCATTGCCTCCAAGGCAAGCCCTGGCGCCAGAAAAAAAGCCACTCAAAGAAAAACCGACTAAAACAGCTGCTCCAGCCAAGCCTGTGGAAAGGGCACCACTGAAAGAAAAGCAGTTTCCTGGAAGCACGCAGCCAGTGCCGGAGGAAGAGGACTTCAAGCTCAAGCCCCTGAGCGAGCTTATGAAAGAGGTTAGAGAAGAGGACAAACCATTCTCGCTTTCCCAACCAGAAGCGTCACCCAAGCAAGAGCCAAAAGCGGTTGTAACCCAAGAAAAACCCCCCGTAAAAGAACCCCCTGCCCCGGAGAAGAGGGAGTTAAAGGCAAGGGTTGGGGCATTGCACTCACTCAAGGGCGTTATCCGTGGCTACACCGAGCTAAGAGAGGGAGACATCGCTGACTTGTTGTTCGAGCTTGAGCTTGCCTTGCTTGAATCAGATGTAAACCATGAAACAGCAAAAGCCTTTGTTTCAAGGGTAAAAGAGCTTCTATTAAAAGAAAAGATTCCCCGCGGAACGCAGTTAAACGAGTTTTTAAAGCAGAAGATAAGGCAGGTTTTGCTTGAGCTCACTGAAACAAAGCAAGTGAACGTGTTCGAGATGGCTGACTCAAAAAAGCCATTTAAGATTCTTTTCTTGGGGCCAAACGGTGCTGGCAAGACTACAACAATTGCAAAGCTCACCTTTGCCTTCCAGCAGAGCGGCAAGAAGGTTGTCTGGGCTGCGGCTGACACCTTCCGCGCAGCTTCAATCGAGCAGCTTGAAGCGCACGCCAAGAAGCTGAACGTGCGCGTTGTAAAGCATGATTATGGCGCTGACCCGACAGCTGTTGCCTTTGATGCAGTGAAAGCAGCAGAGGCTGAAAAGGCTGATGTTTTAATGATTGACTCTGCAGGCAGGCAGGAAACAAACCGCAACCTGTTGGAAGAGCTCAAGAAGATGGAGCGCGTGATAAAGCCTGACTTGAAGGTTTTTGTGGGAGAAGCCTTTGCTGGAAAGAACCTCATAGAACAGGCAAGAGCCTTTGATGAAGCCTTGAACCTTGATGGTTTCATTCTCTCAAAGATTGACACCGACGCCAAGGGCGGCACAGTTCTCTCCCTGTTGTACGAGTTGAAGAAGCCGGTTTTGTTCATTGGAACAGGCCAGGAATACACTGACCTGATAAAGTTCACCCCGGAGTTCATCATCGACAGGATTGTCTGATTACTCCTTTTTCTTCTTTTTCACCGGGAAAACGTATTCTTTCACTTTTCCTGTTTTTGGGTCGATTGCTTCAATTGAGTGGAATTTTTCCATGTCTGCTGTTTTCTTCACTCGCCCGCTCTTTTCATACACCCAGATTCCACTGCCAACCATTGATCTCTTGTATCCAATTCTTGTGAAGGTTTCATCAAAGAGCCTTGACCGAAACTCTGAGAGTGAAAAAGCGTTTTTTCCTTGCTGGTTTCTCACGTGCCTGTCTGCCCTTGAGGCAATCTTGGGTGCAAGCCCTGTTCCACGCAGTTCTTTTGGCAGGTACATGTGGCCCAAGTCAGGGAGAGCCCAAAAGAATGCCTGGCTCCCAAAATCTTCGATAACACTCTCATGACCGTTTTCTAATTTGTAGAGTTTCACTTGCTTGTTGTAGCCAGGCCATCTCCCGCCAAATCTCACAGTGATTGTTTTTTTTCCAACCCTGTAGACCCCTTGGAGTGACATGCTGTCATGCCACAATGGAATTCTAACTTGCTTTTTTCCATCAAGCAACACAAGGTTCTCTCCAACAATGCCCTGTTTTGACATTGTGAGTGGCTGTGGCAGTGGCTTGCTGCCTGCCTTTTTCAGTGCAGTGCGTGGTTTTTCACCCCTTCTAATAAGGGCTCTTGCTCTTTTCTTTCTCTGTTCCCTTCTCGCAACATCCCTTGAAACCCTTCGCTTTTCCCACTTTGTCATCTTATGTGGGTTTCTTATTCCATACTGCTTTGGAATCTTTCTTGCAGGCATAACTAATTAGTGCTTTAAGCAGTTAATAAAACTTTAAGTTACCAGTTCTGTTATTCGGTGCTTGCAGTAATAGATTTAGGCTTTCTTTTTTTCCTGTGCATTGAAAAGAAGGCAATCAATGCAAGCCCTGCCAGGAACACTGCTCCAAGCGAGGAAAAGGCAGCAGTCTTTGGAGTGCCGAGTACAACCATGAATGCAACCAAGAAGCCAGTTACTCCTTCTCCGCCCATCAAGCCGGTTGCCACCAGCAAACCCTCGTGCTCCCTTGCTCTCGCTCTTCTCTTAACAAAGAGCCTTGCGAGGCCGCCGACTGCGAGCCACACCGCTAATCCCAGCCCCAAAAACGCCCCGATTCCAAAAGCCATCATTTCAACCGGCGATTTTTTCTTTAACAGTTTGAAACTCGTTTCAATAACAAAGGCGATTCCAAAGCCTGCGAGGAATGCTTCCGGGAAGGCAAACCCGGCAATGCTTCCAGCCACGAGCTTGGCTTGCATTGCTGGCAGGAATTCTGTGAACATCTGGTTTGGAAAAGCATTGATTATCACCCACAACGCCAGGGGTGCAGTGATGCCAGCAAGCACTGCTGTTATCATGTCAACTGTAATGATGTCCTTTGCTCTTGTTCCAATTATTTTCGCGCTCTTAAAGTCGTGGCCAATGTCTCCAGCAACAGCCGCGGTTATTGAAACAAAGCAGACAATGAGAAAAACCGAGGAGAAAGGCAACGGCAAGAGGAGCAATCCAAAAACCCAGGTGCAAAGCAGTCCAACCACTATTCCAAACTGTTCCAGTGGGTCAATGTTTGTTTCCCCAGTCATCCTTGAAGCGATTGGCGTTACAACCAGACAGGACAGCACGGTCAGTGCAGCCGCGAGTGGGTTCACGCCTGCAGCGATGAGAACGAGTGCTCCTGCTACAAGCAGCAGCGGGGTGATTTTTGCGTAGATGCCGCCCTCTTCTTGCTTGAACAGCGGCGCGAATATGCGCTTGGCGTTCGGGGCAATGTAGGCAGTGAAGAAACCCATTCCTGCCCCGAGCACTATGCCCATTCCAAGTGTTTGAGTAAAAGCGATTGCGTTCTGTGCACTCCAGCCGGTCAAGAAAAGCACCGGAATGAGCAGGAGCCAGCCAGCCAGTGCTCCAAAAAACCAGCTGTTAATCGAGGTTTTTGGGCCAAGAATGTAGCCAATGCCAATCGCGAGTGGCATTGCTTGAATTGTGAAGAACACCCCGTATGCTGCAAGGAATCCAAGCGAGATGCCAAGGGGAATAAAAAAGTCTCTTGTCAGCGCAAACAACCCAGCCAGCAAGCCGATTACTGCAACCAGTCTTGCAGCTTTTCCCCCAGCAAGCCCTGCTTTCAAGACCTCGGCGCCAGCCATTCCAGATGGAAAAGGCAGGTTTTCTCTCTCAACAAAGGTTCTTCTGAGCGGAATTGACAATAGCACTCCGAGCACTCCAGCCAGTGAGGCAATGGCTATCAGCACCGGCAGGCTCGGCATTGCAATTTCAATGCCCTGCTGTTGCAAGAACAGGATACCGGGAATCGTGAACACCACCCCGCTTGCAACAAGACCGCCGATTGTTGCCCCTGCTTGAGCCACGTTTATTTCATGAATGCTGGTTTTCCTGCTTATTATTGAAACGCCTTTAAGGATTCCGCCAGAGGCAATAACAGAGAAAATGATTGGCCAAGGCAAAGCGCTTATTCTAAGCGCGATGTACGAAGATGCAGCTGCAAGAAAAATTGTCAGGGCAATTGCAACCAGTACAGCGCGGAGCGTAATTCCCTTCTTTCCCTTTTCTTCCATTAATAATTCTTCTCTGTTAGTATCGCTTGTTTTCTTCAAGTTTTCACCTTTTTCCAGGGAAGAATTCAAACCAAAAAACCAATTTAAATCTTTCGTCTATTCTGCATTCGTTAATTGTCTTAACCGTTTTTTTTTATTTTCCAGCAATGCTTTTTTTGTTTTGAATGGCAATTTGTGTTTTTAAAGGTTTTTTTGTTTGATAATTGCATGGCTCTTGGAGAAAAGCTTCGTGGTGCAATGGAGCGCCTTAAATCATCTGTCTTGCTTGACAAGAATGCTGTTAGAGAGGCAGTGAAGGACATCCAGCGTGCTTTGATTGCCTCTGATGTTGAAGTGAATCTTGTTTTCAATTTGAGCAAGGAAATCGAGAACAGGGCAATGAAGGAGCCACCGAAGGGCATGAGCAGGCGCGAGTTCATAATAAAGCAGACCTATGACCTGTTGGTTGAACTTCTTGGTGGTTCACACGAGCTTCCAGTGCAGCCCAAGAGAATTCTGCTGCTTGGTCTTTTCGGGCAAGGGAAGACCACTTCAGCAGCAAAACTTGCCACCTGGTACAAGAAGCGCGGTAGAAGCGTTGGCTTGATTTGTGCGGATGTTCACAGGCCTGCTTCGTTTGAGCAACTGCAACAGCTCTCCGAGCAGGTTGGAGCTGGGTTTTATGGCGACAAAAAGGAAAAGAGCGCTGCAAAGATTGCATTAAGTGGAATTGAGCACCTAAAAAAGCACGATCTCTTAATACTTGATTCTGCGGGGCGTTCTGCCTTGGATGAAGCGCTCATTCAGGAAATCAGGGATGTGAAAAATGCCTTTAATCCAGACCAGGTCTGGCTTGTTTTAAGTGCAGACATTGGCCAGCTTGCAAAAAAGCAGGCTCGTGCATTCCATGAAGCCGTTGGAGTCAACGGGATAATTATTTCGAAGACCGATGGCTCTTCAAAGGGCGGAGGCGCCCTTGCAGCCTGCGCTGAAACCCGTGCCCCGGTTTACTTTATTGGAACAGGTGAGAAGATATCGGACCTCGAAGTGTTCGATGCAAACCGTTACCTTGGCAGGATAATGGGCTATGGTGACCTTGAAGCGCTGCTTGAAAAGGCAAAGGAGATTAGTGAGGAAAGCGAGCTTTCCCCACAGGATGTGCTACAAGGCAAGTTCACACTCAAAGTGTTCTACAAGCAATTGGAGGCTGCCAGGAAAATGGGGCCCCTTTCAAAGGTTGCAGAAATGCTTGGCTTGAAGACGCAGTTGCCAAAAGACCAGCTTGAATTGGGCCAGGAAAAGCTTGACTCGTTTAAGGTGATAATGGATTCGATGACAAACCAGGAGCTCAACGAGCCAGAGCTTGTAACAAGGTCAAGGGTTGAACGCATTGCCCGTGGCTCCGGCAAAAAGCCGGAGGAGGTACGCGAGCTCTTAAAGCAGTACAGGCAGCTCAAAAAAGTCTTTGAAAAGTTCAAGAAAATTGCTGGTAAAAAGAACCCAAGCGAGTTCGGCGAGCAGGACATTCAAAAGCTGATGAAGAGGTTCAGCAAGAAAAAGAAACGCTTCAGAATAAAGTGATTTTTATGTTTTGGTTGGTGTTTTTTTTTGAAAGACAGCACAGCGTCTTGGGCATTTTAAAAAAGTGATTTTTGTGTTTTGGTGGTTGGATGTTTTTTGAATTAGTGCGTTACCTGGTTGTACTGGTTGGGACAGCGCTTTCAACCTACACTGATGTAAAAACCGGGCTGATACTTGACAAAGTAACATACCCAATGATTGCCCTTGGTGCTGCATTCACTGCATGCGATCTTTTCTTTTCACACAATTTTTTGCAGTTGATTATTCCAGGCGGTGTGTTCGCGCTTGGCTATCTTCTTTATTACCTTGGAAAGCTTGGTGGCGGAGATGTCAAGATTTTCACAGGCATGGCTTTGCTTCTTCCTTATTACAAGAACGAGCCCTTTGTGCTTAATGTTTTATTAATTGCTGCTCTCTCAAGCGTGGTTGTTATTTCCTCTTATTACCTATTTAGATATTTTAGGTGTGGAGTAAAGGTAAAGGAGAACCGCCGGGACATACTAAAATCGTTTGCGCTTGGCATCCTTCTCCTCTTGTACTTTGTTTCTCTTCACTTGCTTGGCTTCATGGAGCTCTCAAGTGCACTGATACTCTTCGTGCCACTTCTGCTTGCACTGTTTTTCCTTGCCTTTCAAACCGGCATAAAGAAAAACTTTTTTTTGAAGCATGTTTCGTTCAGGGAACTCGAGGAAGACGAGATAATCGCAAAAGAGTTCGTTGACCCTGACATCCTCTCCCAATGCGGGTTGCTGGTAAAAGGAGTAATTGGCAAGAGCGAAGCCAAAAAGCTCGCTGACTTGGGCGTGAAAGAGTTCCCGGTGTACAGGGGCTTGCCGCCCTTTGCGCCGTTCCTCTTGCTTGGGGTTATTGTTTCCTTTTTTTGGCCGGCTCTTTTTTCCCAGGTTTTTTACCCCTTTTGACAGCGCTGATCTTCTTCGTTGAATTGCATTCCAGGCAGGTTATTTTTAGAATGCTTCCAGAGACCCGTATCTTTGAGTTAACGCCCTCTTTCAGGAAGCGATGGCACTTCTTGCAATAGCTTTTTTTGAGCTCTTGGGGCACGCTCACATTGCATTTTTTCCCTATTTTTAGGGCGAGTTCAATGTAGCGGTTGCTTCTCTCAGGGTGCTTTGAGAACTCTTTTTCTGCGAGCTCGAAGAGCCTGTGAATGCGTGCAAGCGCAATGCCCTCTATTATCTCTCTTTTCTTCATTTTTCACTGCCTCTTTCTTCCTTCAGGTACCAGTAGAATAGTTCCTTGAACCAGGGCGTAATCTTCTCCCTTTCCTTCATCATTTCCTTGATTTCTTCCAGTGAAAAGAATCTCCCACACGTGCTCTCTTTTTTGTTTTCCTTTATCTTGCCATTGCACACGCACTTCCACAATTCAACCAGCTCGCAGTTTTTTTCAGGAAAGCACATCTTTGCCTCTGCAACCCTCTCCAGTTTCACGCCCTTTATTCCAAGTTCTTCCAGCAGGCCGCGCTTCGCGCCCTCCTCAAAGCTCTCCCCTGGCTTGAGATGCTCACCCACATCCTCCCAGTGTCCAGGGTAGAACTTTCTTTCCCTTGCGCGCTTTTTCAAGAACAGTTCGCCCCTGGAATTAAACACCCATACATGAACGCCCTTATGCCACAAACCTCTGTTATGTATAAACTCCCTTGTTTCTCTTCCTTTGAAGAAGCCGTAGCGGTCGAAGTAGTCTAATTGCTCGCTCATTTTAGTTCCTTTTCAATGAATTCCCAGCGGCTTTTTTTGAAGCCTTGGCTCTTATAAAAGCCAAAGGCTGCCGTCTTTGGGTCTGAGAGAAGTGTTAGAACTGCAAACTCTTCTTTTTTTAGCCTTTCTTCAAGTAGCTGCATTGCTTTTTTTCCAATTCCGTGCCCTTGAAACTTGCTTTCAAGCGCCAGCATTTCAATAAAGCAGGCCTTGCCAGCTGGTTCCCAGAGGCTTTCTCTGCATAGCATTATGCCTGCGTTTTTTTTATTCCTGGTTATCTTGAACGCCAGTTTGGGGGCGCGTGTTACCTGTTCTCTCACAGTTTTCTCCAGATCCTGTGCCCATTTTATTTTGTATGGTTCTTTTTTGAACTCAAAAGCAATAAGCTCTGCTGCCCAACGTGCTTCTTTTGCTTTTAGCTTTTCAAGTTTTACTTCCATGCAATTAACTAGCCAAAGAGTTCTTTTAATTGTTTTTAGCTTTTTTTCCTGTTTTTAAGCCTTTTCAGAATTTCCTTTTTGTGTTCTCTGCAATGGGTTTTTAAGTCAAAGTATGATTTTAGCAGGATAATGAATGGGGGATTGAGAACAAGGAAATAAGAAAGAGGAACCATAAAAAAAACTGAAATTAGAGCAAAAATTGTCAGAAACATTCTTTCCATAAAATAGTCCAATTGAACCATGACCCTTCGTTTTGAAATGCTTTTTTTAAAAATTATAAATGAGAGAAGGTGTGCAAATAAAAAAAGAGCAGAGTTGAGCACGACCAAGCTTAAATTAGCTTGCCCTTTTTGAGCGTACTGACTGCTCACTGGAATACCAACAGAGAAGATAATGACCAGGAGTGGCAAAAAAAGCCCTAAAAAAGCGGCAATAAAAATTTTCACAGAGGTCTTTAAGAGTGCTAGCTTGTTCCCTTTTGCTAATACAAGTTTTAGGCAGTGAAATATGAGCATTGCGATGCTTTGCGAGAAATAAATTAACAGCACATCAGCAAAGGCATACTGTGCAAATAGGGCTCCAAAGAACACCGTGAGGTTTGCGAACAGCAGAGCGATGGCCGAAGGATCTCCCCAAACAAGTTTTGGGTTTAACAAGAAAATAGCTTTGAGATCTGAAACCATGGTGCTAAGCGCTTCTGAAAAATCTTTTATTTCATTTGGTCCTTTTGCCATTTTTATCTTATTCCTTAAAAAAAGCTCTTTTTTCAGTCCCTATTTTAAGGAGTGCGGCCGCCGGGACTCGAACCCGGCACGAGAGCTTGGAAGGCTCTAATGATAACCACTTCACCACGGCCGCTTGGTATGAAAAAAGGGGCTCGTTTTGTTTTTATTCTTTTTCTCTCCATTGGGGTAGGGGCTTTTGATGCAGGGAAAGTTTGTTGTGTTCGAGGGAATTGATGGCTCTGGCAAGGGCACGATTCTCGCCCGCACCGCGGAATGGCTTTTTAATTCCAGCAAGGAATTTGACAAGATTCTTATCACACGCGAGCCGACTTTTTCAGGAGCGGGAAAGCAGGTCAGGAAAATGCTGCAATCCGACCAGGAGCCTCTTTCAAAGGCAAAGCGCTTGCTTCAATTGTACCTGGAGGACCGCAAGGAGCACTTAGAGAGGGTAATAAAACCAGCCCTCCAGCTTGGCTCAATTGTGTTGTGTGACAGGTACAAGTATTCAACGATTTGCTACCAGCAGGCACAGGGCATTCCGGTTGAAAAGATCATTTCACTGCACGAGAGAATGCTTGTCCCTGATCTG
>Ga0190313_1001537_pt1 | contig 12322 bp, 11 predicted proteins | sample 4870071011_MG_FD_169989 | JGI IMG/M metagenome (GOLD analysis project Ga0190313, IMG submission 169989) | Hydrothermal vent sediment bacterial communities from Southern Trench, Guaymas Basin, Mexico - 4870-07-10-11_MG | ecosystem: Environmental > Aquatic > Marine > Hydrothermal vents > Sediment ...
GAGCATTATTTGCTTTATAGAAATGTTTTTGTAATTCTTCAAACTTTCACCTCCTTCCTCCTGGTTTCTTAATCCCAATAAAAAATAAACATCTATTCCAAATTCCGCATTTTTCGAACAGGCTCATGTAGCATGTTGGAGTGATCCATAAAACTAGAGAAACAGGATGAGCAATACCCAGTTTCCTGGGGTCATCGATTTGAAACGAGATGAGTTTGTTTCTTGTTAGAGATTTCGGAGACTTTTTGTTGTGCTTTTCACAATATTGTCAGAATTTTACCATCTGGAGAGCTGTGAAGTTAAAAGCTTTTTTAAACAATTTTGGTTGCATATTGACATATAACCAAAGGGTGTGGTAGTAGACTTATCTAAATGAATGGTAGGTAGGTCGTTATGAAAAATGGAATGAACCCAACAAAAGAACGCCTCTTTGCAGAGGCAACTCGGTTATTTCGAGAGAAAGGTTACTCTGCAACCTCCATGGCAGACATTACCTCTGCCGTGGGAATACAAAAAGCTTCCATATATTATTATGTTAGATCTAAGCAGGAACTCTTAGTGGAAGTAGCTCGAAAATGCATGAACATGCTTCTTGAGGAAGCCGAGCGCATTGCTTACTCAAGCCTGAACTCAACAGATAAACTCAAAGCCATCATCGGGAGTTACATCCTAGGAAAGAAATTTGGGACTAAAAATAAATATAGGGCCAGTTAGAAGAAGCGCCTGGGTGATGAGTTATGTGTGTGCTCTTGGTTAAAGGAGGAGATTATGAAAGACTTTGGATTAACCCAGGAGCAAATCAGAATCAGGGAGGAAGCGGCAAAATTTGCCGCTCGGGAAATACCAAAATTCTCAAAGGAGTGCGACGAAAAAGAAGAATTCCCATGGGAGCTATGGAAAAAGGCCTGTAGCTATGGGTTTGTTGGTGTTTTTATTGACGAAAAGTATGGTGGAGCTGGCCTGGGTTATTTTGAGAATGCGTTGATATGGGAAGAATTCCACAGGGTTGATCCTGGCTGCGGCTTTGCAGTTCTCGGAACAACAATTGGAGCCGAAACTCTTCTGGTGAATGGGAACGAGGATCAGAAGTCAAGGTATCTTTCTCCACTTCCAAAGGGAGAGGCCATAATGGCCATCATGATTACCGAACCCTACGCAGGCAGTGATGTTGCTGGCATCAAAACCAAAGCAACAAAACAGGGTTCGTACTGGGTTGTAAATGGAACCAAGACTTTTTCGACCAACGGTAGTATAGCCGATTACGGTATTGTGCTTTGCAGAACGGAAGATACAGGCGAAAAACACAAAAGGTTTAGTGCATTGATTGTTGATTTAAAAGCAGAGGGCATAACGAGAACCACGCTGAAAGGCAAAGTAGGGATGCGAGCCAGTAACACTGCTGAAATTCATTTCGATAATGTTAGGGTGCCTGAAGAAAATCTTATGGGGGAAATAGGCAAAGGGTTTTACTACATCATGGACTTTTTCAACAGAAGCAGGACCTGGGTGGCTGCTCAAGCTATTGGTGTTGCTCAAGGGGCCCTGGACATGGCTATAAGATACGCAAAAGAAAGAGAAGCATTTGGTGCTCCTATCGCAAATTTTCAGTCCATACAATTCAAGATTGCCGAGATGGCGACGAAAATTGAAGCGGCAAGAAATCTGACCTATAAGGCCTGTAAACTCTTGGACGAAGGTGTAGTTGAACCAGAACTTTCGGCAATGGCTAAGTGGTACTCCGCAAAAGTTGCGGTAGAAGTTGTAGACGAATGTTTGCAAATACATGGTGGTTACGGCTACTTTAGTGATTATGACATTTCACGTTTTTACAGGGATGCTAAAGTCTTGGAAATTTACGAAGGAACCAAAGAGATCGAAAAGTGGTTAATTGGTAGAAGACTTTTAGGTGTACGATAAAGGAGGTTTCAAGCTCTGTAACAAAAAAGCTGGTTGGATGGGGAATTGTAATAAAATCCTTCATAGAAAAAACGTGGGAGGGAATAAAATGAGAAAGTATCAATATGATTCAAAAGCTTTTAGAGAAGTATTTGAAAAAGAGTTTATTTACGTTAAGGGGATAAGCAGAAATGCCAGACGGTTTGCTGGCAGAAGAGCTCTTACGTGTCCAATCCGTCAAAAAAGCTGGACATATGCTGAGCTAGATAAGGAATCTAACAAACTAGCCAACGCACTACTTGATGCTGGAGTGGGCAAAGGTGATATAGTTACGTATATGTTCCCTAACGTTGCAGAGTTTGTATTTTTCTATATAGCACCACAAAAAATAGGAGCAATAAACAACCCTATAAATTTCCGGCTGGCACCAGGTGAAGTATCGTACATTCTCAACGAAAGCGAACCAATATTGTTTGCCTTTGATGCCTCTGTAAAAGACGTTGCTTTGAAGGCTGTCGATATGGCAGATCATAAACCCAAAATTTTGATTATGGTTGATATTGATGGAACTGAGCCATTACCGGAGAGTGTGATACCTTATGCCGATTTCATTAAAAGTGCATCCGATATTGAACCTTACGGAGATGAAAATGTTCCTTTAACGGCTTTTGAAGAAACGACCCGCCTTTATACATCGGGCACTACGGGACGTCCCAAGGGTGTTCCGATAAATAACATTAACGAGATACTCAGTGCTCACGATGTCATTATGCATTTTCCGCTGAGTCCTCTGGATAAAACTATGAACATGACGCCATGGTTTCACCGAGGTGGGCTTTATTCGGGTGGACCTAATCCTACGTTGTATATTGGTGGAGAAGTGATTGCTCTCAAGCAGTTCGACGCCAATAAAGTACTGGATTACGTTGAACAATATGAAATCACCTTCCTCATCGGTGCTCCAATCACGGCGAAACTGGTATGCGAAGCGCAGCAACAAAACCCAAGGAACATTAGCTCTCTCAAAGGACTCTGCACGATGGGTTCACCTCTCGAAAGAGAGGCTTGCATAGAATATATGAAAATTTTAACACCTAACCTCATGAATGGCTATGGAACAACTGAAACTTTCTGGAACACCTTTCTTAGACCCTTTGATCTTCCAGAGATGGCTGGTAGTGCTGGAAGAAGTTGTACAGACGATGAAGTAAGGGTTGTAAAGACTATCCCCGGAAAGCTTGCAGAACCGAACGAAATCGTCGCGAAAGATGGTCAGGAAGTTGGCGAAGTCATAATCAAGTCACCTACAAAGTTTTCATATACTTACTTGAATCCTCAATTGAATGAAGAACGCATTTATAAAGGCTGGTATTATTCGGGCGACCTCGCAACATGGAACGAAAGCGAGTATATCACAATCATTGGCAGGAAAGACGATATGTTCATATCAGGTGGTGAAAATATATATCCGGTTCAGGTGGAAGAAGTGCTAGCCGAACATCCAAAAGTAGCTGACTCTATAGTAATAGGAATTCCAGACGAAAAATGGGGTAACCTTTGCGCCGCATATATTGTTCCCAAAGATCCATCCTTGACACCGCAGGAACTTGATGAATATTGCAGATCTCATCCAATGCTTGCAAGTTTTAAAAGACCGAGGCTATATCGATTCGTCGATCAGCTACCAATGACAGCTACCGGGAAAAAGATGCACTACGTTGTGAGGAAAATGGCCGTAGAAGATCTAAAAAAAGGGTGCTTTGTAAGAGTATAAATTACCGTGTTGAAAAGAATTGAAATTACCCCACTATGTAAGACTATGTAAGGTAGCTTTATTATTGCGACTAACAAATACTTAAAACAAAAGGCGGCTGTAACGAAAAAACGTTTAGGGGTTGTTAGATTGAAAAAACCTCCAGGTTAAAAAATAATTACCTGAAGATATAGCCTATGCTGTAAGCTTCCTTGCTTATGGGGAAGCTTGGGTTGTAGCCAGCCAGCCCTTGAGCGTAAGCGGTGGTTTAACAATGTGCTAACGGGAAAATAGCAGGAGGGGTGATATGAAATTTCAGGACATAATCTACACGAAAGAAAATCGGGTAGCCAGAATCTCGATAAACCGCCCTGAAAAGTATAATGCCTGTACACCCGTTACCCTTCATGAGCTGGTCAAGGCATTTATAGATGCCTGGACTGATGATTCCGTTGGCGTAGTAGTTTTCACGGGAGAAGGGGATAAAGCCTTCTGCACCGGTGGAGACCAGAGCATAAGGGAACTTGGTGGATACAAAGGCTACAGTGCGAAAGAGCTTGAGGGTTCCATAGCCGCACTTCCCCTGGAGGTGGCATGGCAGTTTGTAACATTCCTGATAAGGCACATCCCGAAACCGGTCATAGCTAGAGTAAACGGTTATGCCATAGGTGGCGGACATGTCTGGCAGGTTAACTGCGATCTGTCTATAGCTTCCGATAAGGCAAAATTCGGGCAGGCAGGACCTCGAGTGGGCAGCTTCGATCCGGGGTTTGGAACTGGAGATCTATGGCGAAATGTGGGAATGAAACGAGCCAAGGAAATCTGGTATTTGTGCAGAATTTACACGGCCGAAGAGGCTTATCAAATGGGGCTCGTGAACAAAGTAGTACCTGCTGACAAGCTGGACGAAGAAGTGAACACCTGGTGCAAAGAACTCCTGGAAAAGAGCCCCACCGCTCTGAAGATGCTTAAATATGCATTTCTGGCCGAAAGCGATGGCTTAGGAGGTGTAACGGAACTTGGAGTCGGAGGTCTAAGTCTTTATTATGGAACTGAAGAATCAGCGGAAGGGCAAAATGCTTTTATGGAAAAGCGCAAACCTGACTTCTGGAAGCACTACCTTAAAACCTGAAGCAAGACGAGGGTTTAAGGTAGGAGTGAGCATAATTGCCATTTTGGCTGAATTCTGCTTGTTCCATGGTATAAGAAGCAGGATTGACAAGTCGGAGCAAGTATGATAATTATTCAACCGATCAGACGGTAGATATAAATCATGAAAACTAAAAATGAGAAAAGCACAACTAGAGAACGCCTCTTTGCAGAGGCAACTCGGTTATTTCGAGAAAAAGGTTACTCTGCAACCTCCATGGCAGACATTGCCTCTGCCGTGGGAATACAAAAAGCTTCCATATACTATTACGTTAAATCCAAACAAGAACTCTTAGTGGAAGTAGCCCGAAAATGCATGAACATGCTTCTTGAGGAAGCCGAGCGCATTGCTTACTCAAGCCTGAACCCAACAGATAAACTCAAAGCAATTATTAGGAACCATATCCGGCTCATTGTGGAATACCTTGATACTTTTACCGTAAGCCTTAGAGACATAAACCCTCTCAATATGGGACCACACTGGCCTGAAGCTGTAGCTCTAAGAGACCGTTACGAAAGCATAATACGGGGTATAGTCCGCGCGGGCATAAAAACAGGTGAGTTCAAAAATCTCGATGAAAAACTCGCAGGTTTCGCCTTGCTCGGCATGATGAATTGGCTCATTCGCTGGGTTAAACCAAACGGAGAAAAGTCCGCAGACGAAATCGCTTCAGTTATGATAGAGATTTTTTTAGACGGATTGCGGGAAAAAGTCCAAAAGGAGTGAAAAATGCAAACTAAATATATCCGGGTAGACCAGGAAGAACACTTGCTTACAATAACTATTTCCCGGCCAGAAGCCATGAACGCTCTTCATCCCCCCGCATGCCGAGAGCTGGATATGATATTCGACCATTTCGAACAGAACTCGGATCTATGGGTTGCTGTCATAACAGGAGAAGGTGACCGAGCTTTCTGCGTGGGAAATGACCTTAAGTGGCAGGCTCAACATGGAGGAGAAGCTCTTCGCCGCGAAATTGATTCTTTGAATGGTGGTTTTGGTGGTATTACTCGACGAACGAGCTGCTACAAACCCATTATTGCAGCAGTTAATGGATTCGCTCTTGGAGGGGGATTTGAGATAGCTCTAGCCTGCGATGTTATCATTGCGGCAGACCATGCCAGGTTTGGCCTTCCTGAGCCCAGGGTTGGTGCTATGGCCGCAGCCGGCGGCGTTGTAAGGCTTCCTCGTCAGATCCCTTATCATGTTGCCATGGGAATGCTTCTCACTGGCCGTCATATAACCGCTCAAGAAGCACATGCTCTGGGCATTGTTAACGAAGTCGTCCCTCTTAAAGAACTAATGACCTGCGTACGCAAGTGGGTGGATGAAATGTTGGCATGTTCTCCTGTTGCGCTGCGTGCCACGAAGGAAGCAGCCATAAGAAGCCTTGGAATGCCTCTGGAGCAGGCATTGACGGTGATTTTTCCAGGCATGGCTACTCTAAGGCAGTCTGAAGATTACATGGAGGGAGCTCGAGCTTTTGCTGAAAAGAGAAAACCACAGTGGAAGGGACGATAATCATCTAACGGAGGTAGAAGGTTATGGATTTTACCATTCCAGAAAATCTAAAAATGATAGCCGATACAATCAGAAGGTTCGTGGAGCGTGATTTAGAACCTATTAGTCAGCAGGTGGAAGAAGATGACCGCATACCTGAAGAAATAGTCCAAAAAATGAGAGAACTCGGACTATTTGGAATATCCATTCCGGAAGAGTACGGGGGACTCGGGCTTGGAGTCCTGGGAGAATGCATTGTTTACGAAGAGCTGTCTAAAACCAGCCTTTGCTTTCGCACCCGGATGGCCACCAATAACGGAATAGGATCCCAGGGAATCGTTATAGACGGCACAGAAGAACAGAAAAGGAAATACCTTCCTAAAATTGCCTCTGGAGAATGGACGGCCTGTTTCGCCCTGACCGAGCCCGACGCAGGGTCTGATGCCGCAGCTATCCGCACCCGCGCTGAGCTCAAAGGAGACCACTGGGTAATAAATGGGCGCAAACACTTTATCACCAATGGCGATATCGCCGATGTGGCGACCGTTTTTGCCGTAACAGATCCCGAAAAAAGAGCACGTGGCGGCATAACGGCGTTTATTGTTGAGAGAACTTTTCCTGGGTATCACGTTGGAAAGATTGAGAAGAAAATGGGTCTTCGAGGCAGCCACACAGCGGAACTTGTGTTTGAAGACTGCATTGTACCTCGAGAGAACGTTATCGGCGGTGATGCCATGATCGGTCAAGGATTCAAGACAGCAATGAAAGTCCTCGACAAGGCCAGGCTTACTATGGGGGCCAGTGCTGTAGGGGCAGCCCAGAAACTTTTGGAGCTCTCTGCGAAACATGCAAAGCAGAGGGTTCAATTCGGGCGACCTATTGCAGAATTTCAAGCAATCCGGTTCATGCTTGCTGACATGGCAACCCAGATATATGCTGCTCGAAACATGGTTTACCACGCAGCATGGCTTCGTGATACCACAGGAGCACCGGTCACTAAAGAAGCGGCCATGGTAAAACTTTTTTGTACTGAAATGGTAAATCGCGTGGCTGATATGGCCCTTCAGATCCATGGGGGCATGGGCTACATGAAAGAATGCCCTGTCGAAAGATTTTATCGAGATGTACGGCTTATGAGAATTTATGAAGGTACCAGCGAAATACAAAAACTAGTCATATCTCGAGAGGTTTTGAAGGCATTTGGGTGATGGAAACGGAGGGGAAAACCATGAATATTGAAAAGGTCTTTGTAATGGGAGCCGGCCTTATGGGCACCGGAATAGCACAGGTGTGTGCTCAGGCTGGCTATGACGTTGCCATGTGTGACATTTCTCAAGAAGCACTCGATAAAGCCATGAAAAATATTACCTGGTCGGTGGGCAAATTCGTGGAAAAGGGGAAACTTAAAGAGCCAGTTGATACGGTTACTTCTCGTATAAAACCCACTCTGAATCCCGAAGATGCAAAGGATGCAGACATCGCTATAGAAGCCGTCTTCGAAAAGGTAGATCTAAAAAAGGAGATTTTTAAAAAACTTGATGCTACTCTTCCAGAGCATGCTCTGATTGCCAGTAACACCAGCGCTATACCCATAACGACCCTCGCGGCTGTGACAAACCGTCGTGACCGCGTCTTGGGCCTCCACTTTTTCAGTCCTGTTCCCCTGATGCAGGCTGTTGAAGTGGTGCGTGCCATGACTACCAGCGATGAAACCTTTGAAACAGGGAAACAGTTCGTTATCAGCCTCGGCAAGGAACCCATTCTTGTTAAAAAGGACATTCCGGGATTTATAATCAATCGCATCAACTTCCCGTCAACCATGGAAGCAATGCGCTTGGTAGAAGCCGGAGTAGCCACGGTGGAAGACATAGACAAGGGTTTGAGGCTCGCCGCCGGTCGCAAGATGGGCATCTTTGAAACGGGCGATATGGTAGGATTGGATGTAACCTACGGGGCTCTTATGGCTATTTACGAAGAGACCAAGGATCCCAGGTGGTATCCGCCCGAAATTTTGAGGCGAAAAGTTACCCTTGGTCACCTCGGGAAGAAAACTGGACGAGGTTGGTATGTTTATGATGAAAACGGAAATCGGATTGGTCCTGCCGATAGCTAAGGGAGGCAATTTATGAGAGAGGTGGTGATCGTAAGCGGCGTTAGAACTCCTGTTGGACGCCAGGGTGGAGTTCTGAAAGATGTTGAGGCTTGCGAGCTTGTGGCGATTGTTCTAAATGCGCTCATTGAATAAGTTCCCGTTGCGCTAATACATGAAATAAAACAGCGGAATGCACGAGATGGATTGGAGTGTATCTGTGGAGGAGAACGAGGAGAACTCGGAACAGCAGGCGTTTTTGAAAGAGGCTTGAAACAAGGAGGGAAACAATGGTTACCCCGAAGGTTCTGGAAAATGTTGTTGTAGTGGATAGTATCAGGACTCCGTTTGGTCGAGCCGGAGAAAAGGGAATTTTTTGGAAAACGAGAGCGGAAGACTTGGCAATAACGTTATTTAAGACTTTGCTTGAAAGAAACCCCGCCGTTGATCCCTCCATTATAGACGACAGTATTTGGGGCGTTACTAACCAAATCGGGGAACAGGGCGGAACGTTGGGACGCATGGTCCCTATACTCGCTTTGGGAGAACAGGGTTGGAACATTCCAGGCTGTTCCATCGATCGTATGTGCGCAGGTAGTATCACGGCGGTGGCGTTTGGCGCCTCTATGATTGCGTCGGGAATGGCCGAATGCCTTATAACGGGAGGAGTAGAACACATGGGTCATCTTCCCATGGGTTATATGCGGGATATTCATCCCAATGCGGTAAAAGCCCTGGGAGATGAAACAGCCCTTGTGATGGGCCAAACGGCGGAAAATATCCATGACCGATTTCCAGAATTCACACGGGAAATGGCCGACCGTTATGCTTTCATGAGTCAGCAAAAGGCTGCTCGAGCAATCCAGGCTGGAAAGATGAAAGACATGATAGTGCCCATGACAGTTGAACTTCCCGATGGAACGGTAACAATTGTTAGTGAAGATCAAACACCAAGGCCAAATACGACAATGGAAGCACTTGCTGGGTTGAAGCCCGTTTTTCGCAAAAATGGACGGGTTACTGCCGGCAATGCGTGCCCTCTCACTGATGGAGCGGCCGCAGTTCTTGTCATGAGCGAAAAGAAAGCGCAAGAACTCGGTCTGGAACCCAAGATGCGCTTCGTATGCTGTGCTGTCGCTGGAGTAGATCCGAGAATAATGGGCACCGCCCCGGTCCCTGCAACACAAAAAGCTTTGCAAAAAGCGGGGCTCAAAATGGACGATATTGACGTTGTAGAAATTAATGAAGCCTTTGCAGTGCAGGTACTTTATTGTCTGGATCGATTGGGACTTAGTCCTGATGATCCCCGCGTTAACATGTGGGGTGGAGCGATTGCTTACGGCCATCCTCTGGCCGCATCCGGAGCCCGACTGATCGCCTTCCTGCAAAGAATTTTTCAGGAAAATCCGCAATATCGCTATGGCGTAACAACCCTCTGTGTGGGACGGGGACAAGGATATACGATAATCTGGGAAAATTTAATGAGGTAGAATCTAATTACCCAGAGTTTTCGGGAGCATGGGAATAAAGGAACTCCACATGAAAACTCTTTTGTGAGAGGGAGCGATTCTGGTAGAATCCAAGATTCATGGAGGTCAGCATGGCTCTACGGGTTATTCCCAAGACCGAGTCTGCATACGATTATCCGCTCATTATCAGACATCTTCTACACACTCCCAGACAAATAGCCAGGGACATAGAGATCGTCTATCGTGATGTCAAGCGCATAAAATATAGCGAATTTTTCGAACGGCTGGAGCGACTGGCAAATGCGTTGAGCAACTTGGGAGTCGGCCCCGGAAACATTGTTGGGGTAATGGATTGGGATTCTCATAGGTACTTGGAATGCTATTTTGTCGTACCCATGATGGGAGCTGTTCTCCACACCATTAATGTAAGGCTCTCTCCTGAACAGATCCTCTATACGATCAACCATGCTGAGGATGATGTGCTTCTCGTTAACGCAGATTTTATTCCCCTGGTAGAAAAGTTCAGAGATAAACTTAAAACGGTGAAAAAAATCATTTTGCTTCAGGACAAACCAGAGCCTTGCGAAACCACTCTCGAGCTGGCTGGAGAATATGAGGATCTTTTGATGAATGCCCACCCAGGATATGAATTTGAGGATATTCCTGAAAACACCATGGCGACACTTTTTTACACCACTGGAACTACAGGAAACCCCAAAGGGGTTTATTTCAGCCACCGTCAAATTGTCTTGCATACTCTGGCCAGAGCAGCTCAAACAGCCTTAAAGCCGGGCGGGAAATTCATCAATCGCTCGGATGTGTACATGCCGCTTACGCCTATGTTTCATGCCCATGCATGGGGTTTTCCCTACACTGCCACCATGATCGGAGTCAAGCAGGTATATCCGGGGCGTTACGAACCAGAAACAATACTAAAACTCATAGTTCAGGAAGGAGTCACAGTCAGCCACTGTGTGCCCACACTCCTACATATGATTCTTACGCACCCATCTTCCCGAGATTATGATCTTTCCAGATGGAGAGTCGGTGTCGGCGGTTCACCGTTTCCTGCGTCTCTGTGCAAGGCGGCTCTGGAAAGGGGAATTGATGCATCCAGTGGTTACGGTTTGTCAGAAACCTGTCCTGAAGTTGCTCATGCATTTCTGCAACCTTACATGGTTGATTGGAGCATCGAAGAACAAGTTAAGATTCGCACCAAAACAGGCATACCCATAATGCTAGTGGAAATGAAGATAATTGACCAAGATGGGCGAAAACTGCCTCACGACGGTAAATCGACTGGAGAGCTTGTGGTGCGTGGTCCGTGGTTCACGCAAGGGTATCTAAAAGATCCTGAAAGAAGTGAAGATCTGTGGAAGGGCGGATGGTTACATACGGGAGATGTGGGCTATATTGATCCTATGGGTTACCTTAAAATAATCGATCGCGTGAAGGATGTTATAAAAACTGGTGGGGAATGGATTTCGTCAGTCGCCCTAGAGGATATAATCCTGCAGCATGAATCAGTGAGTGAAGCTGCTGCTGTTGGTGTTAGCCACGAAAAATGGGGAGAACGACCGGTTGTTTTTGTGGTGCTCAAGGAAGAGTACAAAAACAAAGTTTCGGAAGATGAACTCAAGCAATTTTTCATGGGCTTTGTCGAAAGAGGGTTGATTAACAAATGGGCAGTTCCAGACCGAATAATATTTGTGGATCAATTACCGAGAACCAGTGTCGGTAAGATGGACAAAAAGGTATTACGCCAGCAGGTGAAAGAACTTTTGCAATAACGGTACATTGGCCAAAAAATATAGTTGGTTTTCCTAGGAAAGCGGGGCAAGTCGAATCACTGTGTTATTCTAACTGAGTGTGTTCGAAAAAAACGGATTAGGAGGATGGTAGCAGGTGTATTTCATGCGCAATTGAGGCGGGCATAGAAGGGTCTGGTATCTCTGCGAAGGTAAAAAAACAGAAGGAAAAGGAGGAAGATGAAAAAGCAGAAGAAACAGAAGTTGAACAGGATTACCTTCCCTATTATGTACCTTGCTGTCATTTCATAAGATCTGGCATTTTCTCTGTCGCCATAACTGTTTTTTATCTTTGCTATGAGTTGTTCGATACGATACCTCTGGGTGTAAACGTGTCTGTAGTTTCCGTAAAATTCCGCTACTTTTTTACGCAGAGGATTTCTGATGTTGGTATGAGTACTTTTACTTGTTCGTATTACGGGGACGAATCCCATCTCGAGTATCATTTTCAAGAGCTTAATGTTCATACTGTACAGAGCATCAGCGAGGAGGTACTTTCCTCTAACAGGAGTTTCTTGCAAAATCTGTGCGAGAAGTTTCCTTTCATCCCCGTAAGATGGAGCAATACCAATTCCGTATACATAATCTCCTGCCGGGGAACTTGCCGCAAGAATTTCTGTCTTTACATGGCCTGATACTTCCCTTATTTCCTTGCCC
>Ga0190313_1001538_pt1 | contig 12322 bp, 16 predicted proteins | sample 4870071011_MG_FD_169989 | JGI IMG/M metagenome (GOLD analysis project Ga0190313, IMG submission 169989) | Hydrothermal vent sediment bacterial communities from Southern Trench, Guaymas Basin, Mexico - 4870-07-10-11_MG | ecosystem: Environmental > Aquatic > Marine > Hydrothermal vents > Sediment ...
AATTATAACAATAAAAATATTGGATAATATTAAAGAGAAAAGAAACGTAATGTCCCTTAGCGTTATTGCATTCATATTTATGCTATTCATGATAATTAGATGCATACAGAGATTAAGTTTTTACACTACAGGCTATTACATGCTAGAGAAGGCACCAGGCTTCATATTACTAATACTAATATCCACTATGTTCAAACTAGACGTTAAAAATAACGGCTTATGTATAGGGAGGTTAACACCTTACAGAAAAAGCATTTGCATCGCCTGCTATGTTATGCCTATAATACCATTGATAGTAATGTTACTAGAAAACATAAACCAACTATATATATCACTTAATGTTGCAATATTATCTACAGGGTACTACATTGTTAATAGCTTCTTTGAGGAATACCTATTTAGAGGATTAATCTTTACATGGCTTTCAAATACATTGTTAGGAACTATTTGGGGAGGAATCGTTGTTCAAGGAATATTGTTTGGATTATGGCATTTACCCCACCATATAGTAGCTTCTAATATCAATATTGCCCTTATACACATGCTCCTTGCAACAGGTATAGGTATTCTATTTGGATTAATCAGAGCGATAACGGGATCTATAATCGTACCCATAGTACTCCATACGTTATGGAATACACTAATAACAATGGTAACTGCTACCCTAAAATTAGATGTAATTCAAATTTCGTTATTTACGTCGTCATATATATTATCTATCTCTCTGTGTTGGATCATTTACAAGAGGATACGCGTTCATTAATCCTTTACCATGAATTTGACCTTTATCTCCTTTAAGACTCTAATTACATCTACAGCAGGATTACGAGTAATGTAGTTAATCCATCCAATTATACCTCTAGTTAATGGAACACTCAATGCATTTAATTTTAAGTACCTCAGGTCTTCACAGATAGTCACCAGATTAGCGATTTCATATATTATAAAGACGGAATCTCTCTTACCTATAACGTATTTATCAACAGGTATGTAGTTCTTCAAGTAGTTAAAGAAGTCTTCTTGCCCATAAAGATGACCAATAATAGCTTCACCATTTATATGTACGAGTTTATGGAGAGGAACCTCATCATACTTATCGTATACTACGAGTAACTCAAATACTCTTCCTCCCTCAACATCTGCAAAACATGTTAATACCAGCTTAAAATACCCATCATCTGATAGAGTGAAAGGTATACCAACTTCACTTATAATAAATTTCTCCTTAGCTATTCTTGGGTACACCAACTGTAATGCCAACATGTATTCGGATCCCATGTAAAGAGGGGAATAGTATGGTAAAAATCTTAATCAAAGATGCAACAATAATAACATGCGATAGCTCTAGACCATTAATAAAAAATGGTTACGTGTATATAGAAGATAATGTAATCAAAGATGTAGGAGAAGGAAAACCTCCTGAAGAATATGAAATAGCTGAACTAATTCTACCATGCAAAGACAAGATTGTAATGCCTGGCATGGTTTCACCTATAACGTACTTATCACTATATCATATACGTCATGATGTAACGCCTTCCGTCATTATTCGAGAACTTTTAACTACTATGTCTAAAACTGATGCGTATTACTCATCCCTTCTAGCGTGTGTAGAGTTAATGAAGATGGGCGTGACTTCAGTAGCTGTAATGGACTCATATTTACATGAATCAGGAGAAGCTATAGAGAAATGTGGATTAAGAGGATACCTATTATATTCTCGACATTGTCTAAAAGATACTAAGTACATTAGAGACTTTTGGCATAATAGAGGGAGATTATTTAAAGTATATGGAGTAGCGTTTACATACGAGGAATATGCTAAGTATAAGGACTTATTTGAAGTCAATTATTCTTGGAGGATACTTATTGAAGGAGTAAAGGCTGTCATAAATCCTGTAGAAAGAACTCCTCAAGATATATGGGGCATTCTGTCTGTAGATCATATGAGAAATTGGTATAAAGAAGCAGTTGTAGGTATAGGGGTTTCACCCATATACTCAATGGCTAGAGTACTTGACCTTCTAAGCAAGGAGCATAGCGTACCATTAAATATTATTCTGAAATATGCTACAATATATCCATCAAAATGTCTATGTGAAAATAATATGGGAGCTATAGCTAAGAACTTTAAGGCAGACATAGCAATATTCGATTGCAGTGAGCCACCGGGATGGCCTATTCCATCAAAACTTGAAAGTATTGTTGAACTAATTCTTTCAAACACATTGAAAACCCATACGGTGATAGTTAATGGTGAAATAATATTAGATATGGGTGAACCACTCTATATCGGAGCAGATGTTATTAGGAAGGCTAAGAGCAAATTGGAGGAAATATTATATAAGAGGTGAGGGACATAAAGTTACATCATGTAAACTATAACTCCATCACGTATCTGTTCATAGAAGACATTTCTTCTAGAACTTAACTCAACACCTAAGGAGTTATTAGATAAGATAACATAATTGTATAAGAAATTCCCTGGAGTAACTATAGTTAAGTACTTTGATACCTCAATGTCAGTTACTCTAAGCTCAAAATTGGATATTATTTCCATATCCTGACTCCTTAAGTCAACTCTAGGTATGTCTAATAACGTTAATGGTCCATTAAAGTCGATGTAACAATACTTCTTTCTACCTACGGCATAGTCTCCATAAGACTTAATGTTACCTTGAACCTCTATCTCTCTAGATCTAAGACTTATCTTAAAGTTACCTCCTCTAACGATTAACTCATCTACTTGTACATAGACTTCGAGACCTTTAAGTTTCCTATTCCACATTACGTATAAGATGCGGTTACGTTTTCTCATTTACTTTATACCTGCTCTTCCTACTCTTCTTCGTAGGGTTTTTCAATACCTTCTACTTCGCCCTTAATAGCTTTAATAAATGCTTCAATACTCCTAATAATTTCCATTACTTCTCCTGATTCTACATGCCTACCTGCACGTACTACTTCACTTATATTTTCTTGAAGCGTCTTATCTATATCCTGATCGATTAATGGAACTCTAGTTCGTTCAACAATCATCGGTGAAGGATCAAGTACTGCAGCCCTAATGAGGACCTCACCATTAATAGGCGTTACTATTGTTGCACCGACTTTCTTCTCTCCAAGTTTTAACCAATAAATGTGATCGCCAAGCTTTGTGGATAATACTTTCTCTATTGTATATTGAACTACCCTTTTAAGTACCTCCTCAATCTTAGCAGTAATTTCCCTTACCGCCTTACCTACTTCTTCTTCAGGTACTCTACGAAATACTTCAAGTCTAAGTGAATCGTAATCCCATTTTATTTTACCGTCTTCTATATCGTACGAAATCCTAACTCTAACTACATCACCCTTATCCGTCTTAAGTTCCTCAACAAGTATGTGGTATAATACCCTGTTTAGTTCTCCTGCTGCTCTTGCTACTTCTTGTGCTGTTATTTCACCCTTCCTAATGGAATCCTTGAGCTGTGCAAAGAGTGTACGTCTAATCTTATCAGCATAAGCACCAGCAATAACCAAACCACTACTAAGTTGAGGCACTTGCTCACCCAAATCTATGTATTTACGAGAGAACACTATTAACTTAACTAAGAACACTAGCTTCTGTAAAATATATGGAGGTGAAAATAGGAAATGGGAAGATTACTTAGAGAGCTCGCTAAGCAAGTATTGGGAGAAGAGGAAGCAAGGAAAATATGGAAGAGAATAGAAATAATAGGAGACATAGCTATTATCCGTAGACCATTCAATTACCCCATAGAAAACCTTAAACTATTAGGACAAGAACTATTAAAAGCTATACCAAATGTAAAGAGCGTATGGCTCGCTATTAGTGAAGTGAAAACAGAGTTCAGGATTAGGGAATACGTGCACTTAGCGGGTGAACCTAGAAGCGAGACCATATATAAGGAACATGGATGCATGTTCAAGTTAGATATAAGGAAGGTATACGTTTCTCCAAGATTAAACTACGAACACATGAGAATAGCTAAACTAGTAAAACAAGGTGAGGTAGTCGTAAACATGTTTGCAGGAATAGGGTTGTTTTCAATAATAATAGCTAAGTATTCTAAACCTAGAAAGGTTTACTCTATAGACATAAATCCAGATGCATATAACTACATGGTTGAAAACGTCAAGTTAAACAGAGTTGAAGGAGTAGTTGAACCAATATTAGGTGATGCAGCAAAAGTAATAATAGAAAAGCTGGTTAACGTAGCAGATAGAGTACTAATGCCATTACCAGGCCTATGCTATGAATACCTAGAGTATGCCATAATGGGTCTAAGAAATAAGGGCATAGGATATATCCATGTATATGACTTTACGGAAGCAAGTAAAGGTGAAGACCCCATAGCTAAAGTTGAAGAAAAGTTCAAGAACAAGTTACTTTCCTTAGACATAGACCATGATATAGTGTTTAAACGTATAGTTAGAACTGTTGGTCCAAGAAAATACCAGGTAGTACTTGATATAAAAATTCAAAAGAACTAGTTAAGCTACACTAGTAATTACCTCCTTCTCCTCCTCCTCTTAGTAGTGCGCTCCTCAATAGCTACTTCATAAGCTCTAACGCCGACACCTATAAGCTTCCTCATAACAGAGTCAATAAACTTCACGTGAAATCCTCTTTGACCCACAAATGCTCCAAAAGTATCAGTTGCAACCTTAACAGCTAAGTTTGGTCCTGCAAAATCCACATCCACTATATGTTTGTATATCCATGCAACTGGATGAATAGCTCTAATTATGTCCCTAAAGAAGTTAACATTAGCTAGATCAGTAAAGTCTAATCTAAGTTCTACAGCTCTAAGCCTAAGCTCGGTATCCTCTTCTATTTTCTCAATTCTCTCTCCACCCCTACCAACAAGTCTACCTAGATAACCCTCCTTGACAACTATTAATGCATCAGGTGTATGCTCACTAGTTATTTCAAACTTTTTCTTTTCATCTACAAACTCTACTACAGTTATTATATTAGCGTCTGGTGAATGTATTCTAGCGCTCTCGAGAACTTTCTTCTCAGATTCAGATAGAGTTCTAGCTCTCATTCTAGCTTCAAGTAAGAACTTTATACCTCTTAGTGCACCTGGCCTTACTATATCCTTTAAACCTAGATCAACAACCTTAGCCTTCTCTTCGCCTAATAATACTTCTCTTATTATGGATACTCCCTCAACTCCTCTATGGGGGTCTCTTTGAAATACTGGGTCGCCTGCAACAATGAATTTACTATTTCTACCTATCCTCATTAGCACTTCTATAGCGCTTTCAGGTTCAATGCTCTGGGCATCATCTAAGAAGACTATTGAGTCATCAAAGGTCCTACCTCTAAGGTAATGTGTATCGGCAAAGACTATTTTATCTTCCTTTATTAGTTCTTCAACCTTACTCCACTCAATAAATCCCGATAATATATCCTTGGCATAAGCTGATACAAGTTCCATGTACTGTGAACCCGCTTCAATGGTTGTAATCTCCTTACCCGTAACAACGTCAACTATTGGTCTAGATATTATAAACCTCTTATAGGTACCTTCAAGTACTGCATCAATACCATAGAGTATACTAAACAAGCTCTTACCAGTTCCCGTAGGTCCAAATAAACCCACTATTTCATACTCCTTACTTGTAAGAGCCTTAAGCATTTCTTCTTGTCCCGGCTTTAAGGGTTTTAACTTATTTAATAGCTCACCCATTATCCTCACCCCTCTTTTAATGTTGATGATTTAAGGACTTCTAGGAGCTTCTTAAGCCTTACTTTACCTAGTATTAAAGCCTTATTAGCTATACCTATAATCTCCTCTAATTTCTCGTAGTTTATAACTAGCTCGTTCTTAACCTTAAGCAATACCGCTAGTCTAATACCTGTCCTTAGCTCAACTGTTATACCCTTTCTTGAGACAGAAAGTATACCACTATGTTTAAATCCAGCTTCCCTAGCTACCTTCAATATTCTGAAAGCCTCCCTCAATGTTAATGTAGAGACATGAATTATAGGTCCAACAACTACAAGCCACATAGCGCTTACAGCAGGCTGATTAATTATATCAATTATTTCACTTAACGTTATTGGTTGATGTTTCTTAAATAAAACCGTTGAATCCTTCCTTTCCCACGGGTATTGTGAATCCACAATTACTATCCTACCGCTACACGAGCTTACGGTAAATGCTTCATCTCTTTTAAATATCTCTTCAAGAACATCGATAATGTCTTCATCCAAATAACCTATCTCTAAATCCTCCTTAAGCTTAGCATATGCTTCCTCCTTTCTCTTCAACCATATCCTAGCATCAACCTTCAATGCACTACTCCAAATACCCTTATTACAACTTAGGACTAATTAATCGAAATGAGGTGAGGAGTATTTCATCCGAGGTAGGTATTGAAGAATTTCAGAAAATAGATCTAAGAGTTGGATTAGTTAAGGAAGCTGAACTCATACAGGGAACAAGACTACTAAGATTAATAGTTGACTTGGGTATTGAAGAAAGGCAAATAATTGCTGGATTAGGCGCATGGTATAAGCCTCAAGAACTTAAAGGACTTAAAGTTATAGTAGTAGCTAACCTTAAGCCGAAAAGAATTAGAGGATATGTAAGTCAAGGAATGATTCTAGCAGCTGGTACTAAAGAGGATGTTGAAAGGGGATTAAAGCCAGCAATACTCACAATAACGGGCAGTGATGTTCCTCCAGGCACTAAAATAACCTAACAATAACTTTAAAAGCCGATAGCTTCAAGTAATTCACATACTTTACATATATTTCTATTATATGAGGTAGGCTCACCGCATCTAGAACATGATGGTAGTTGAGGTAATGTCTTAATCTCCTTAATTAACTTCTTAGTAACACCATCAATAGCCTCTAAAAACCTCATAAGCGAACCTGGAATTCTTTCCTCCAACTCCCTAAGATATAACCTGCTACGTGCTCTTAATGTAGGATGCTGAATTATATACTTACATTCAGTTTCCTGAAAAGAAAATCCCTTCAAATACGCATAGTATGTTGTCTCCCACTCATACACTTTCCTTAAGGGCTTAATCTTCCTCACAATTCCTTTATGCAGAATGGGGGATCTAGGATGCTGAGTTGATAACCTCATTAGGTCTCCTCTAAGGATATTAATGAGCGCTGTTTGGGCTTCATCATCAAGATTATGAGCTGTAGCAAGCTTATCTACCTTAAGTTTCCTAGCGTAAATATTCATTATCCTCCTCCTAATAGTTCCACAAAAAGTACATGGAGATACATTTAACGATCTCTCCCTAGCTCTCTTAACTAATTGATCCAGTTCTGCACCAATCTCCACCTTAAAACTCGTAACTATGAGGTCAACGCCTCTTTCACGTGCATAAAATTTAATACGAGTAATGTGCTCTTGCCTATTATATCCCTCAATACCTTCAATAATCGACAATCCTATAAGCCTTGATGGATCATGAATTTGAGCCAGTATATCTAATAACGTAAAGCTGTCCTTTCCACCTGATAATGCTAAAAGTACCTTATCTCCCTTATCAATCATATTATACCTCTTAATCTCCTTTTCCACCCTATTGACAATATCTTCTAAGAAACACTTCCTACATAACTTACGGCCACTATGTAGTTGATATATAGTTGCTATCCTACTCTTACATACATCACATATCATTTCAAATAACACTTTTATCCTTGACTTCTTCGAGAAGCTGGTATTTCGACTACTTTTTCTCCAGCAACTACTTGGTCAATACTGTGGATTACTGCTCCAGAGTCCTCAATAATTCTTTTTACTTCCTCGAAATCAATATCGCTGCCCTCAATGGTTATAGTTAATGTGAGGGTCTCAACATCAACTTCGCTAACAGTTATGTTTACTCCTTCAACTCCTCTAATACCCGATATACTACGAGCAAGTTCAATTATTGAAGGCTCCTTTATGGGTTTAAGTACATCTAATACTATACGTCTAAGCCTCATAGACTAACACATCCTCTAATATCTAGTTCCCGCACACCACTTAAGTTTGAAGCGTTGACCAGGTAATAAATTTAATAACCTAATCGCTAGCTTCCCTTGTGGGGAGAGCGCAATATGAGCAATGAAGCCTCCCTACCAAGACCACTAGTAAAGAAGCCTAGACTAATTAAACATGGAGGTATAGATCGGGGTTTAAGAGAAGGTAGAGGATTTAGCATACCTGAACTTAAAGCAGCTGGACTTACAGTAAAGGAAGCTAGAGACCTACGTATAAGAGTTGATAAGTATAGGAAGACTGCATATCCATGGAATATAAAAGCTCTAGTAGACTTTTTAACCAAGATAAAATGGTATGAGAGAAAGGGTGTCAAACCTCCTGAAGTAAAGACCAGTTAATGTTATGTTAATCTTTAACAATTAAGTGAAGCGATTCTCTTACATATCTAGCCTAATATCTCAGTAGATAGAAGGAGAATTACTAACTATGGTTTAGGCTACATTCACCGTTAGTTCACTGCTGTACTGCATTGAATTGCTAAATACTATTCCAATATGCTAATGGTCTCTACCTCGTCAAAGGACCTATCAACATAGCCTCTTACTACTTTCCTTGCCTTAAGCCTCGATACTATATACTCAAATGCTCTCTCAGGGTCCGTATGTGAGCCGCAAGAGTATACATCAACAGTAGCAAATGAAAATTCAGGCCATGTATGTACTGTTATGTGGCTCTCAAGCACTATAGCTACTACGCTTACACCTAGCCCTATCTTCCAAGACCTAACATCAAGTAAGGTCATATTACCTTTCCGTGCAGCTTCAATTACCGTATCTCTAAGATACTCTTCATCGACTAAGGCATCATAGTCGCACTCATATAGGTTGCCGTAAACGTGCTTTCCTACAACCTTCTCAATTTTCTTCAGTACAACACCTTTCCTCGCTAACATCCCCTTTACCCCCTGGGGGTTAATGAGGGTTAACCCTATAAATTTTTACCCCCCCTTCTGAAGTTGGTAGCTCTGCGCATGGGGCTCAACAAATCCGCTCCGATAAGAGTAGAACCCTACACAAGATGTACATCAGGAGATATAGCCGAGTACGTTCTAATACTACCTAGTAGAGACTATGTGGGAACACTAATAGATAGATTAGAAGAATTTGAAGTTGAAACAAAAATTGAAGGAAAAGGTCCCTACCTGACAGTAACGGGAAAGTATAGAGGGGAACTACCAGTAACAATAGCTTCAGCTGGGCCCGGAGGACCTGCATTAGCAATAGCACTTGAAGAATATACACACCTAGGAGCTAGAGTATTCGTTAAAGTAGGATTCGCTACAGCCATATCAACACGTATAGGTATAGGGGACATAATATTAGCAGCAACGGCAATTAGAGGTGAAGGAACTTCACAACACTATTTACCAATAGGCTACCCCGCATACGCCAATATAAGTCTACTACAATACGCTGAAGAAGCATTAAGGGCATATAATGCGACTAAACCAAAAGGACAAGAACTCGGATACTACATAGGAACAGTACTATCAACAGACGTATTATATAATGTAGAATACCTGTTAAGAACGTGGAGTGGAGTAGATGTACTAGCTATAGACATGGAAACCTCCGTCTTATATATTCTGTCAAGTTTAAGAAAGACAAAATCATTATCAGTACTAATAGTTGATAGCAGTATAGTAAAGGGGATACCACCAGGAGAACTAAGCGCTGATTACAGGTTAGCCGAAATAGCTCAAAAGGTATCTGAAAACATAATGCTAGTATCACAAATAATGATGGACGTAATGATGAGGCTAAGAACCGAGGTCAGAGAAGAAAAAGAACTAAAGAGGTCTACAACAATTGCTGAAAAAGGATCTAGATAAGGCATTAGACATAGTTAATGAACTAGAAACAACAATAACAGAGTTACTATCATCAAGTAACGCCCCACCAGGCTTAAGGCTAAGAATATACCAGTTATTAGTAGACCTAAGAGAAACAATAATTAAAGCGCGAAGATCATTAACAGAACATCAATAACCGAATATAGGGAAAGGCTAATATACATAATGAGAACTTAAATACTAAGTATGGAGAGCCATGGCATTACCAGGCATAGAGATAAGGAGGTATATTGAAGAATTAGTGAATGAAGAAGATCAAGTACAGCCAGGAGGAGTAGACCTAACCATCCTTAAGATTTCAACATTTAAAGAAAAAGGAGAAATAGGATTTACACATAAAAAACTACCAAAAACCAAAGAAATAAAGCCAATCAACGGATACTGGAAGCTACCTCCAGGGCCATACAAGATAACATACAATGAAATTGTAAAAATACCCGAGAACGCTATTGGAATATGTCTCCCACGATCATCACTACTAAGAATGGGAGCAACAATATTCTCAGCCGTATGGGACCCGGGATACATGGGACGTGGTGAAGGATTACTTATAGTATTTAATCCTAATGGGATAAGGATACAAGAGAGAGCCAAGATAGCACAATTAATATTAATAAAACTATCTGGTAAACCACATAGAGTTTATAGAGGAACATACTATGGAGAAAACATTAATCTCAATAAATTACGATAAGATAAGAGAAACAAGTAAGGAAGTAGGCAATATAATTAAAAATATGAAGATAGATCCCTTCATTGACCCCCAATACTATCCTCCCGTAACGGCATCGAAGGAGGATGTGCTCAGATACTTCATATTCATGGTAGCAATAGATCATAGAACTAGCAGACCAGGTATACCCTACGAAGCAATAATCGATGGAAAAATATACCATGGAGCAGATTTATTATATAGGCTTGGAATGTTAAGATGGAATGAAGATCCTAATTTCTTCAATCCACGTAGAATGGCAAAAATAACAGTAGATGAAGTAAAGTCGTGGCTTACAGCCAAACTCTATGATGGAAAGATGCGTGTACCAGACGTAGAAATAAGGGCAATGCTACTTAGAGACCTAGGATTAAAACTACTAAGACTATATGATGGAAGCGTAGAAAAAATGATACAACTAACTAATAATAGAGTAAAATATAGAAATGAAGGTCTTGTAAATAGACTCAAGGTATTTACAGCCTATGAAGATCCTGTCGAAAAGAAAGCATATCTATTCATAAAGTTTATTACAAGAAGAAAACTATTTAATCCAATAGATAAGGAGAATCTTGAAGTTCCTGTAGATAATCATTTAACAAGGATAGCTATTAGGTTAGGGTATGTCAGCATACAGGGTAAGTTGTATGAAAAGATAGTAAATGGTATTGAAACTACATGGGAAGAAGACGTATTAATCAGAATGAGTGTCAGGATGGCATTTAAGTATTTGTCAAAGATAATAAATATAGATCCAACAATTCTTGATGACTTTCTCTGGATGTTTGGCAGAACTTGTTGCTTGAGAGATAAACCTAGATGCCATAATCCTAGTGAAAAGTGCATTAAATACGGATGGTGTGATGAGAGGGGATGTAAATTACGATATGTATGTCCTATAGCTAATAATGAACTATCAATACTCAATGAACATACCTACTATAATACATGGTATTACTAGATACCAATAACACAACGCTAGTTACGAGAAAGATAAAGAAACAAAGCGAAACACGATTAGCATAATCTTAATTAACAATAATAAACTGGAAACTACTACCATAACCTTTATACTAAACATGTTAATTCTCCTTAACAGAATTCCTAAGATAGCATATATCCAGATGGTGAGAAAGCATGTCATGAGTAGAATGTCTAGCGCGTCCATTTCCTCCACCTTACACTAATTATCATGTACTCTAAATTTCCACCACTTAAAATTATTTAGCGAGGGCTAGCTCATGGGTAAGCTATTTGGAACCGATGGAGTAAGGGGAATAGTAAATAAAGAACTGACTCCAGACTTTGCGCTAAAACTAGGATACGCTATCGGCACATTCTTTGGTAAGGGAGCTAGAATACTAATAGGAAGAGATGTAAGAATAGGTGGACTAATGATCATGAGAGCAGTTGAAGCAGGACTAATGAGTAGTGGAGTTAAAGTATATGAAGCTGACTTAATAACTACTCCAGCACTACAGCATTCAATAAGAAGCGAAGGATTTGATGGAGGAGTAATGATAACAGCCAGCCATAACCCACCACAATACAATGGAATTAAAGTTCTAAGCCCTCAAGGAATTGAAATATCAAGAGAACAGGAAAAGGAAATTGAGGACATATACTTCAATGAGAGGTTTAGACATGTAACGTGGAGCGAAGTAACATACAATGTAGTAAAGGTTAATGGACTCATAGAGAAGTACGTTGACTGGATAGTTAGCC
>Ga0190313_1001539_pt1 | contig 12309 bp, 13 predicted proteins | sample 4870071011_MG_FD_169989 | JGI IMG/M metagenome (GOLD analysis project Ga0190313, IMG submission 169989) | Hydrothermal vent sediment bacterial communities from Southern Trench, Guaymas Basin, Mexico - 4870-07-10-11_MG | ecosystem: Environmental > Aquatic > Marine > Hydrothermal vents > Sediment ...
AGTCTAATTATTGTGTTTCTTGGAGAACCTCTAATGACAAAGTTAAAAATTAAACTTATCTCATCAGATTATGGCCTCGTGAAACTGTTTTCTCCTTTATAAATGTTCATGAGCGATCACCCTAGCGGGGAGAAGGCCAATGATATGCTCCCCGATGAACCCGGAGGGGGGCTGAGGCTGATGAGTCCCAAGTCCGTCGTGAGCGTAAACCTAAGCGGAAGGCTCTTCGTTCACAAATGCTCATGAATGCTCACGACGGACAGACCCCTTACATAAAGAGCTTAGGGGACAAAGACTACATTTGGGAGAGGTTTTCTTACAATATCTTTTAGCAAGCTCATCGAATCCTGAATGAAGTAGTTTAAATGTTCTAGAATCTCTTCTTGGGGAATTTTTCTCAATAAGCTCTCTTAGTGAGTCATAGTCTCTTGGTATATCAAATCCAGCCCTAGACAGAACCCTCCTAGTGTATGCATCAACAACCATTATTGGAAAGTCCAAGGCAAATAGCAGAATAGTATCAGCAGTCTCCTTCCCTATTCCCTCTACTGAGAGAAGCATGTTTCTCGCAGCTTTTAGTGGATAGTTTTTCAAATTTTCTATACGTCCTTCGAGCTTATCGAATAAGAATGATACAAAAGATTTAATTCTTTTTGCCTTTACTCTATAAAATCCAGAAGGCCTTATAGCTTTCTCTATTTCGCCTATATCAGATTCAAAAAGACTTTTTGGAGACATTAACCCCCCGCTCCTAAGGTTTTCTGTAGCCTTAAGCACGTTTTTCCAGCTAGTGTTTTGGGTGAGTATTGCTTGAATAGAAATCTCAAAAGGATCCGTTGATGGCCACCACTCTACTACGCCACAGCAGTCTATAACTTTCTTAAGAAACATCCTTAGGCTCATTGCAAACTCCCTCAACAACGCATAAGATTGCATTTATAGATCAAGTAGTGTCTTCTTAGCCTTTGAAGTTAGGCGTTTTACTGTTTTCCATGAGAACCTAACAACGCCATTAAGTATTTTCACATTCCCCTCTTTAAGCGCGCTTTTGAGAAAGTTTATGGTTCTTGGATCAGAGGGATATCCACTTCCCATGTATACGCCAAGATCCTTGGACAGCACATCCATTATTGCGTCTCTTATGTGCTTTGCTATTATAGCTGCAGCTGAGACTATAGGATACTTCCTATCAGCCTTATGCTCAACTATAAACCTCTTCTGAGGAACCCTCTCCTTGAATAATCTTTTTATATAGTCTATATTTGTGGAGAAGCAGTCAACATAAATAGTCTCTGCATTTACATCTTTGATTATCGACAAATATGCTAAAAACTCTAGCTCATTTATGGTTTTGTTTTCCACAAAGTAGTCTATAATTTCTGGATATAAAACCCTTATGTGTATTCTCTCTACGGTCTTAATTAGAGAAATCGCAAGATTATCCCTAGTAACTCTTGCATACTCCTTGGAGTCTTTTAATCGAAACTTTTTAAGGGAGTGTTCACTAGCCTCCACTCCTACAATAACCATAGGACCAAGTACAGGGCCTCTTCCAGCCTCGTCTATTCCTGCAATGATCTCCATGAGATATTCCCCTGCTAAGAGATCTCAACTACTCTATTATTTAGTTACAGTAATCTGTAAAGGATTATTGGTCCTCAGATGAACTACTCTAGTTCTTCCCTTTGCATGCTAACTTTAATAAAGATAGGATGGTATTCATAACCTTAACACATCATGTCATTTCAAGACTTGTACTATTAGTAAGGACTATTACTAATACAATCAATACGATCCATTATTATTGGGGGATTAGTCTATGCCTGCAGAATACACTGGTATAATTGCTTGGGCACTAATAATTATAGGGATACTTCTTATTGTTGCTGAAATGTCCATACCTGGATTTTTCATAGCAGTTCCAGGGACTGCAATGCTCATAGTTGGAATACTTGTGCTGATATTCCCTGAACTTCTTAGCACTGTATGGGCCCCAGTAATTGGGATTACTGTTGCCCTAGGGGCTATGGGAATATCGATATACATTTATAGAAGGCTTGCAAGACCTACAGGCCCTCCTATGACAACTAGCGCAGACAGCCTTATTGGTAAAGAGGGAGTAGTTGTAAAGAGAGTTATTCCTAACAGTTACTCTGGCAAGGTAAAAATTGGAAGCGAGATATGGAGTGCTACTGCTGATGAGGAGATATCAGAGGGAGAGCACGTTCGCGTGGTAAAGGTAGAAGGAGTTCATTTACATGTAGAAAGAGTTAAATGATTTAGCTTGGATTATTATGTTATTAGTCCCTAAAACCTAAAGAAAGGGGGGATATACGGTGCCAGCTTTAGGAATGTTGATCTTAACAGTGTTCATCATACTAGTGATCGTTGCACTGCTAGCAAGTGGTATAAGAATTATACAGCCATATGAGCAGGGGCTTTGGATTGTTCTTGGAAGGTATAAGGGTAAGCTGAATCCTGGTTTAAACTGGGTTTATCCTTTAGTATCTCAAGTAGTCAAAATTGACCTAAGAACACAGGTACTTGATGTTCCCAGGCAGGAAGTAATAACGAAGGATAACTCTCCAGTAACAGTAGACGCTATAATTTACATAAGAGTTGTTGATCCAGAGAAGGCATATTTTGAGGTTTCAAACTACAAGCTAGCGACTGTTGCACTTGCCCAGACTACTCTAAGATCTGTGATAGGAGACATGGAGCTTGATGAGATATTATACAATAGAGAGGCAATAAACGCAAAACTAAGGGACATATTGGACGAGGCTACAGACAAGTGGGGAGTAAGAGTAGAGGCTGTTGAGATACGTGAGGTTGAGCCAGCACCAACAGTTAAGAAAGCAATGGAGGAGCAGACGGCAGCTGAAAGAGAAAGAAGGGCTGCAATATTGAAGGCTGATGGAGAGCGTCGTTCTAAGATACTGGTAGCTGAAGGAGAGAAGATGTCCAGGGTTCTTCAGGCTGAGGGTGTTAGACAGGCACTCATACTTGAGGCAGAGGGTAAGAGACTAGCACGTATACTTGAGGCACAAGGTGAGGCTCAGGCATTAAGACTTCTGGCAATGGGAGCTGCAACGCTTGACAGGAAAGCAATCTCAATAAGAGCCTTAGACACATTAGTTCAGCTGGGATCAACACCTGCTACAAAGATAATACTGCCGTTTGAAGTGAGTTCACTCATAGAGAGCTTTGCAAGGTATGTATCTAAGACTAAAGAAGTTCCTGCGATACAAGAACTTAGCATAGAGGAGCTTGAGAAGAAACTCGGCAAGATAGATGAGGTTTTAGGAAAGATACCGCGTCCTGAGGAGCTTGAGACGGAGCTTAAGAAGAGAGCAGTGTCTGCAGAAGAGGAGGAGGCCAAAGTAAGGGAGGAGGTTAAGGGCCTTCTCTCAAAGAGCACCCTTAAGAAGGAGGAGAAAGAATAAACATGGCTATTATCATTGATGCAGTTCCGATCCTTTTTCCAGTATTATATTTTTTAGCCAGAGACTTTTGGGGAAGAACTCAAAGGGCCTCTTATGTTACAACTATTGGATATATTTTTCTAATAATTTGGTCCTTAATAACTTGTGTCAACGAGTACAGAGAAGGAGATTATGGGAACGTTCTAATAATAACAGTTGTTCTTATCTTTACATTGTACCTCTTAACCTTTAGAAGAAATCTTCTTCTTTATGGATATGTCCCTCTAACAATATCAATAATGGTTCTTATCTACTTCTTGCTTAAGATTGTAGATGATCTCACACATATGCTTACATACACCACTGCAGTTCTCACATATAAGATGTTAAAACTTACTTTAGGAGAAACCATAGGATTTAAAGTGCATAACTCTGAGATATTTATTGAGGGAATAAGAAACTCATATTACTTCACGTTTGCATGTACGGGCTTTCAGAGCATTGCGATAATAACGGCCCCAATGATAGCAACTCAAGATAAATCCTGCATAAGAAATGCAACATACGTTGCAGCTTTAATATATGTTTTAAATGTTATCCGAAGTTTTTTAATAGTCTTCTTTGTTGAGAGATTAGGATGGGATTACTATATTGTTCACACTGTGATTATGAAAATATTCTCTATAATAGCACTTATAGCAATATTCTACTATGTTCTTGTAACATGTAAGGCCTTAGCGATGGAGTTTACAAGGATTTCAGGAATAATATTTCGCTCATGATATAACAGCTTCAAATATTTCGTACCAAAACGATTATTAGGATCATGTGTTTAGCTTTTTACATTAGTAATTATCGGCCCTTGTGATCATTAAGGGGTGATATAAAGAATGCTTAGAAATACATTAAGGACATTATTGCTATTTGCTATAATATTTCTGCTGTTCCAAGCAGTGGGGTTCCTACTGGCACATATCTTTAATGCAGATCTTGTGTTAACTCTTATAGTTTTCCTTGCAATGGCTTTTGTAGTAAATTTCATTTCCTATATGTTCAGTGATAAATTAGTTCTGTGGAGCTATAGAGCAAGAATTGTAGACAGAAATGAGGCGCCTGAGCTATACTCTATAGTTGAAGAAGTAGCTGGGTATATGGGAATTCCAACGCCAAAAGTTGCAATAGTACCAATAGACATACCGAATGCTTTCGCTACAGGAAGAAATCCAAAAAATGCTGTTGTGGCTGTTACTAGAGGTTTACTTAAGGTTCTTGATAGGAAAGAGCTAAGAGGGGTTATTGCACACGAGCTTGCTCACATAAGGAACAGGGATACGCTTATTATGACAATATCTGCTACAGTTGCATCTGCAATAGCGTACGTCGCTAGGATGCTGTACTGGTCTTCAATATTCAGGTCAATGTCTAGAAGCAGGGATGAGGAGGGTGCAATATATCTCATACTAGCAATAATAGCAGCAATAACAGTGCCAATAGCTGCGATGCTAATTCACTTTGCCATATCAAGAACTAGAGAATACGAGGCCGATTATAGAGGAGCAACAACTATAAGAGACCCAATATCGCTTGCACGAGCTCTTGAGAAGATAGAAAACTATGTAAGAATGAGACCTCTAACACAGGGGAACCCAGCAACGTCACACCTATTCATCGTAAACCCGTTTAGAAGAGGCACACTGGTAACGCTTTTCTCCACGCATCCTCCAACAGAAGAGCGCATCAGAAGACTCTATGAGCTAGCTAGGGAAATGGGCTATTTTGTCTGATCCTTTTTTCTCTCCTCATTAAGAAGAGCTTTATATGCAATTCTAAACCTCTGAATGACGGTCACTATACCAGCAACTATAAAGTACACTATCAGGAGATCAATTATTGTAAGGTCATAAATTATGGCCCTATGTCCTAAAACTCCCTGAACTATAGAAAAAACTCCTAAAAGTAGTACTCTATCAGCTCTTCCGATAATCCCAGCATAAACTCTTCCTACACCCAGAGCTTGTGCTTGAGTGCCCATGTAACTCACTAATAGAACCACTAGCGCTCCAATGAATCCTATTCTGTCATTAAGAAATGAGCTGAAGGTTAGCCCCAGCATCATGGCAACATCAGCAATTCTGTCCAGAGTGTGATCTATGAGGTCTCCAAGCTTAGAGGATTTATTTTTGATCCTGGCCACGCAACCATCTAGGGCATCTAGAAATCCGCTTAATAAAACAAGAATTCCTCCAAAAGTTATATAATCTAATGAAAATAAAAGACCCGCTATTACTGCTACTAAAAATGCAAATACACTGATAGTATTCGGAGAGAACCTCAGAAAGGGTCTTGAAACTTTTATAAGGAGTTCATCACTAATGCCACGAAGTCTTTCTAGTACCATTTCAATATCGCCTCAGACCAGTCATATCTAGGAGCTCTATAGTCTGAGGGCAGTTTTCTAATCACGTACAGCACTTCATAAAATGATTCTCTTGGATGTTTTTTTGTAGTATTTACCTCAAAGACATTTTTTGAGATCTCAAGCGCTTCCTGAGTTATAATTCCTAATGCCTCTGCCTCTACGTTCTCCTGAACTTTTTTAGGTGTCCATCCTTTCGCCTCTAAACGTTTCTTGAGCTCTTCTGGATGAGTTCTTAGTACAATAACTATGTCACATATTCCAAGGAGATGTGATAGGTGGCCTACGAGTATGGAGTGCTGAGGGAGATGCTTAGAGAGATACTCCGCTAAGCTATCAATATCTATTATGTATGAATCTCGCTCTTCATCTCTTTCGATGATAAAATATTTAACAGCTACCTTATTCACATCCACAACTTCCCTAAAGAAGAGGTTTAGATACCAAGAGACTGACGTCTTTCCTGTTCCTGGTGTTCCCGTTAGGGCTATCATAATACTCGCATCACTTCTTGCTAATTACCTCAGCATATGCCGTATTCCTATCCACTTTGAGAATTTTCACCTTAACTTTTTCGCCAGGCTGGACTCCAGGGACTATTATTGTGTAATTTCTTAGTTTTGCAACTCCATGACCTTCAGATGTTGTACCCTCTATTACGACGTCGTATTCACGACCTTCTCTTACCATAAGGACAAAAAGCTGTGGATTCTCTCTAAGCTTTATTTTTGCAAGTCCTATAGGCCTTACAGCTCCACAGGCGTGGCACTTAAGCATAAGGCTTCTCTCTTGCCTTATGAGCTCGGTATCTGGGCTTCCACACTCTGAGCATATGACGTACGAAAGGACGTAAGACTCAATTGCATCCAATATTTTATTCGTGTTTATCCTTCCTTGTAGTATGAGCATATCTCCACTGATCTCACCTGCAGTACCTATCTCCTTAAGCATAACCTGAAGAACTTGTTTAGGATCTCTGTTTATAGTTCTACATATGTCTCTATAATTCCTAATTACTGTGTTCTTTCCTTCATATGCGATCTCTGGTACTGGTATCGTGAATCTCTCAGAGTATTCTCTAACCTCAGGCAGTTGTGAATAGGCTCGTTCAAGAAGTTCGTCATATGTGTACTTCCAAGACATGAGCAATCACCTCTTGATCTTGATAACGTCTCTAATAAAACTCATGAGCAAGATATAAAATTTCAATTGACTAAATGATTCTTTGAGTAAGAAACATGAACATTAACGCTATATTAATGTGAAGTCTGTTAGGCTTATAAAGCTGATAAACTGTTCGTTAGTTCTGTAATATAATCATTTAGGGTGTTAATCTTATGCCAAAACTTGAACGCATAGAAAGGAAAATCAAAAAACTTGAAGAAAAGAAAAAAGCATTAGAAGAGGAGTATAGGAAGAAAAGGGCTAAGATATTGCAGTCTAAGTTGAAAAGCGAGGAGAAGGCTCAGGAACTTTATAAGCTTTATCAGAAGTATCAAAGGAAGATATCGGAAATCGACACGAGAATACTGATACTTAAGAGAGAGGCCTCTACACTTCCTCTCAAGGAGGAGATGAAGAAAAGAGGGCGTATACGATTGAAGGACATAGTAAAAGCCGAGAGAGAGATATTAAAGTCTGGAATACCTACAACCCTTGAAGAGCCTCTTGTCCAGATGACAATACCAGAGAGCTATGAGATAATAGAACAATACTCAGTTCATCCTCCTTATGCTTATATTGCAATTGGTAAAGACAAGTTTACGAATGAGATGGTTTACTTCGTAATAGAGCCAAGGCTTTCTCCAAGAGAAACGGACCTCCTAAATCTCATAAAGGACATAATAGTCTCATCTATTGTCGTCTATCCAGAGGAGGTTGGTGAGAATAAGTGGAGGTTTATTGAGGAGCTTGTTGAGCGTATAGTGAGTGATTATGGGATATCCATGACAAGGGCCTCTCTCGAGAAGATAAAGTACTACGTTGCCAGGGATTTTGCTGGATATGGGCGTATTGATCCCATAATGAGGGATCCATGGATCGAGGACATATCGTGTGATGGGCCAGGAATACCCGTATTTGTCTTCCACAGGAAATATCAGTCCCTTAGAACAAATATAGTGTTCCCTGAGGCATTAGAGTTAGATAATTTCGTAATAAGGCTCGCACAGATCTCGGGGAAGCACATAAGCGTTGCGAACCCGCTCCTCGACACGACGCTTCCTGATGGGAGCAGGGCACAGCTAACGCTGCGCAAGGAGGTTACCACAAGGGGCTCAACGTTCACAATAAGAAAGTTCCGTGAAAAGCCCTTCAGTCCTGTTGAACTTATAGAGCTCGAAACGGCAAGCCCTGAGATGATGGCATATTTTTGGATACTTGTAGAATATGGAGCATCTGCAATATTTGCAGGAGGAACTGCCTCTGGAAAGACAACGTCCTTAAATGCTATTACAATGTTTATTCCGCCTAATGAAAAAATTGTCAGCATAGAGGACACAAGAGAGCTAAACCTTCCGCATCCGAACTGGATACCAGGAGTTACGAGAACAGGATTTGGAGGGGAGGGCAAAGAAATAGACATGTACGACCTCCTCAGGGCGGCGCTGAGGCAGAGGCCACGCTACATAATCGTCGGAGAGGTTCGTGGGAGGGAGGCCTACGTGATGTTTCAGGCCATGGCGACAGGACACACGACGTATTCAACGTTCCACGCGGAGTCTGCAAGGGCACTTGTACATCGTTTTACACAGGAGCCAATGAACATTCCAAGGATAATGTTTTCCTCCTTAGATGCTATAATAATTCAGAAGTTTGTTCGTATAAAGGGAAGGCCGTACAGAAAGATGGCTGAGGTAGTGGAGATAGCAGACGTAGACCCTACTACGATGGAGATACTAACTAACAAGCCATTCTTGTGGAATCCTGAAACAAATGACTTCGAGTACACGGGTAAGAGTAAGGTATTTGAGAGGTTTTCAAGGATGACAGGAATAAGCGAAGAGGCTTTCGAGGATGAGATGGCAAGAAGGACAAAGATCCTTGAGTGGATGCTTAGTAAGGGGATACGCGACTATAAGGAAGTAAGCACTATAATCTTCACATACTATAACAAGCCAGAGGACATCTTAGAAAAGGTGTTTGGCCGTGTTAAAGCAAGGGCTGAGCTTAGAGAGAAAGCATCTGAGAGCGTTTGATAGATATCTTTATAGAAAGCTTGGAGGACTTGCAGACATATTTATGACCGAGTCTTATAAGGATATTCTCAGGAAAGCGTATCCAGAGCTGTATCCTAAGCTTGTTCTCGCGCGGAATATCTTTTATGGTATAGTGTCATCTGTAGGGATTATAGTTGCACTTTTATTCCTAACATCAAAAATAATCCAGCTTGGATATGCAATTAAAGTAATAATCATAACTGTTGCTCTCATAGGTGTATGGAGCTTTATCTACTCTATGCCCTTTATGAGAGTATCTGCTAGGGCAAAGGCAATAAACAGAGAGCTTCCATATGCTATAAACTTCATGGCAGCTCTTGCCTCTGCAGATGTTCCTATAGGGAGGATCTTTGGTGCTCTTGCAAAACAGAGAGAGATTCTTCCTGAGATGGCAAAAGAAGCAGCTCTTATATATCGTGACATGGAGGTCTTTGAATATGATCTAATGACAGCAATATCAAACGCCATATCGAGGTCTGCATCGTCAAAGCTTCAGGACTTTCTACAAGGAATTGCTACTGTAGTTTACACAGGTGGAAGCTTGAAGAATTACTTCATGTCAAAGGCAGAGCAATATTTATTTGAGCTTAGGCAGGAACAGAGAAAAGATCTAGAGGCACTGAGTGTTATAATAGAGAGCTTTATTGTCGTAGGAGTAGCAGCTCCTATATTTATGATAATAATATTTACAGTCATGGGATGGATTACTGCAAGCCCAACACAGGCAAGAGTGACCTTTCTTATGATAAAGCTCATAATGTTTCTCATATTACCGGTAATTCATGCTATCTATGCATACCTCTGCTATGATGCTGTTAGGAGAAAGTAATGTCCTTTATGGTGTATCTAAATGAGTATTGAGCCAGTAAAGAAGGCAAAAAGTGTTGATGAGTTAATAGAGCACCAAACATTAAGATCAAGATTTGAGACATTTGTAGCAAGGTTACTCTATGAAAGAGGCCTTGAATTTTTTGATAAGATCATACTCACAGTTTCGGTAATCTCTGCTCTTTCCCTAGTCCCTATAATGATAATAAATCCAGAAAGAATGCCTCATTACGTGGTTTACTCTCTCCTTCTCTTTTTAGGACCATATGGATTCTATAGGCTTTACTTGGATAGAATAACTGAGGACATAGAAAGAGTTTTTCCTGACTTCCTAAGAGATCTAGCTGAAAACAGAAGGTCTGGAATGAGCCTTGTAGAGTCCATGAAGATACAGGCTCAAGGTAATTACAGAAAGCTCACTCCGTACATAAAACAAATGGCCGCAGCAATGTCTTGGGGGGTTACGATATACGATGTCCTTGATAAGCTCGCAAACAGGCTCAGATCAAACCTTATAAGAAGAGCACTCTCAATTATAAGGGAAGGAGCTGATAGTGGGGGAGAGTTTTCAGACGTACTTTATACTGCTGCTAGAGATATCAGGGAGATATTAGAGCTAGAAGTCCAAAGGAAGTCTCAGACAGTAGGACATTTGATGACAATGTATATCTCACATGCAGTCTTCATATTCGTGATAATAATTTTAATAAAGTTCTTTTTCCCTCATCTAGAGGCAACAGGATTAACGACAGGACATATTGGTGGTATAACGATAATGGTTCCAGATATAAAGAGCCTAGTCCTTACACTTTATTACGGTAGCCTAGTTCAGGCAGTAGGGGTGGGACTTGTAGGTGGAATAGTATACGACGGTAAGATCTCAGGCTCAGTGAAGCACATGTTCATATTGATTGTAGTAACATACCTTATATACTATGCTATAGGAATTATACACTAGCATGCGACCTCCTCTTTATGTAATTTCCAGCATATTGTTCCTTTTAGAACAGAGAAGACGTTAATTATTTGAATCTCTTTTTCAAGAAAGTATGAAAAGGGGCAGATCAACTGTCGTTGAGGACCTCTTTATTCACTAAGAACTCTGGCCTCTCTCCTCTAAGTGCTTTAACTACTTGTTCGGCTATTATCTCGCCTGCAACGTCCTGAGCTTCTACAGTGTTGGCTCCTATATGAGGTGTAACGTAGACTTTTTCACTCTTAAGTAGTGGGTTATCTGGCCTTGGAGGCTCCTCCTCAAAGACATCAACCCCAGCCCCTCTTAGATGTCCTTCGTTTATCACTTTTGCTAGGGCTTCTTCATCTACAATGCCTCCTCTTGCGGTGTTTATTAGTATAGCGCCCTTCTTCATAGCTCTTAGCTCATTTTCCCCAATGAGTCCTTTTGTCTCTGGAGTTAGTGGGACATGGATGCTTACTATATCAGCTATCTTGAGAAGATCTTCAAGTCTATCTAAGAGCTCTACATCTGCCTCCTTTATATATGGATCGTAGGCGACTACGTTCATGCCCAGAGCTCTTGCAAGTTTGCCGACTTCTCTTCCAATACGTCCATAACCAACCAGTCCCCACGTCTTCCCCTGAAGTACGAATCCTTTATGTTTCTTTTTAGTCCATTTTCCCTCTTTCAATTCATTATTGGCTTCTATGAGATCTCTTGCAAGTGCAAATGCAAATGCAAGTGTTAACTCTGCAACAGACCTTGTGGCAGCTGTTGGAGCGTTTACAACTAATATTTTATTCTCAGTTGCAGCAGCAATGTCTATGTTGTCAACCCCGACACCGGCCCTTCCTATAACTTTAAGTCTGCCCTTTGCGCCTTCTTCAATGATCTCCCTTGTGACCTTAGTAGCACTTCTTACGATTAAGGCGTCAAAGTCCTTTATTATATGTTTTAGCTCATCAGCATCATAATGATGAACAACAACACTAAAACCAGCATTCTCTAGGATTTTAATTCCTCTCTCAGAGATTTCATCATTTATGAGTACTTTAAACTCTGTCATAGAGGACACCTCCTGCATGTTGAGCTATATGCAGTATCTTTAATAAAGAGAATATCTTACTTGTTTAAAAATTGTTTTAGCATTTTTATTGTGCGTATAGCACAGATTTTCTTTTGTAATGATTCTTGGCTCGTACATTTATTTTTAAGGATTTTGGTGTGCAAAACACTGGATACATACAAATGCTTATGAGCACCCACAGAGACAAAAAACAGTTACAAAATTACTGTCGAAAAGGTCTCGTCTTTTAGGGCGTGGAGGGCGTCAAAAACGGCGCTGCAATTTTTAAAGAAATATAAGCCTTATGAAACTGTTCTTGCCCTTGTGAGCGTTCGTGAGTGTTTATGAGTGCTTGCATGTCATCAGGGTTCAAAATGTTTAAAAATAGAGCGTGAGCT
>Ga0190313_1001541_pt1 | contig 12295 bp, 12 predicted proteins | sample 4870071011_MG_FD_169989 | JGI IMG/M metagenome (GOLD analysis project Ga0190313, IMG submission 169989) | Hydrothermal vent sediment bacterial communities from Southern Trench, Guaymas Basin, Mexico - 4870-07-10-11_MG | ecosystem: Environmental > Aquatic > Marine > Hydrothermal vents > Sediment ...
CTAGGTCTACCACAGAATAGGAACCCGTATTTTTCAGCATCACAACGAGAGATTATGCTGTGTAGTAGCTCAATGAGTAAACTCCATGTCCATGGCCTAGGGGGTATGTGCCTACTATAATACATTGTAAGCCTATTATCTACATCTATGAAGACAAGTAGGTTAAACCCATAACCAACTATAGTAGAGACCATTCTAGCCACAATAACTGATACCAGATCTATTGCTTCACCAAGACTTAAGAACAGTGGCTTCATATCTAGATAGAGTTCCTCAACATAATACCATGGACTAGGTAGTAGAAACCGTTCTCCGCTTACGGTCTTTTATTGGTTTCCGTGGGTTGGTTTATCATGGTTTCCTTTGGCCCTCCTTCCCGCCCGACCGTGTGGAGTGGGTATTGGGGACTAGAGGTCACCACTATATCTATGGAATTGATATTTCCCACTATTATAAGTTTTATACTGAAATACAAAACCATACAAACCACTAGACAAACACAACACCCAAAACAAGAAAAACATTCAAAAACCTACAACTCAAAAACAGTTGCATACCCTATAGACACCATTATAAACCCCTATAACCCCCTCCTTTACAAAATCAATAAGTAACTCCATCGGCTCCCTAAATAATGGTGCAAACACTATATCTATACCATACTCTAGAGATGTATAGATAATGTTTTCAACAAGATCCTTAGAATAGCTGATAAAAGGTATGTATAGGGGGTTCATTAGCTGAAACATACGTGTTTGTTGCAAAATCTACCTCCATATACATATTTTCTATTATACCCTGCAAATTCTTAGTGACTAATTGCTATTATCCCCAGATAATATAGTGATCGGTATAATAGTTATTAATGTATCCACGGATTTACTACCAATATGTAGTGGGATACGGTAGAGGTTATCGTGGTTGGAAGAGATCATTGTAGCAAATACACTATTACTACTAGGGGCTATGATAGCATTTGCTAAAGTCATGGAGGAACTGATTAACCGTCTTGGATACCCTCCAGTACTAGGAGATATACTTGTAGGGCTCATTATGGGCCCCACGGTTCTGGGGGTATTGTCTGGGGAGTATCTAGAGAACCTAATGGTTCTTAAGTGGATAGGTATTGTAAGCCTACTATTCCTAGCTGGTCTGGAGACACGTTTTCACATGTTCAGGAAATATGTTAAACCATCACTTCTAGTAGCACTAGGTGGTATAGGGCTCTCATTTGCACTAGGCTATCTAGGTGGTTTGGCTCTACACTTCCCAGTAGCTGAGAGCATATTTGTTGGAGCAATATTTACAGCTACGAGTGTAAGTCTTACAGCACGTGCTCTAACCGAGATAGGTGCTATGGGTACTGATGTATCAACTGTAATACTTGGTGCAGCTGTTATAGATGATATTGGGGGGCTGATAGTCCTTGGATTATGTACAGCTATTGCTATATCTACGGAGCTAGAGGTGATCGAGCTTGCACTAACGGCTCTAGTAGCCATAGTATTTTATGTAGCTACAGTAACTATTCTACATAGATTGTCCCACCACCTATGGAGAGGCGTGTCTACACTAGCACATCTGGAGGATACTGGTATAGCGTTACTACTAGCACTAACGCTTTTCATATCATGGGCTAGTGTCCGGGTTAACCTTAGCCTTGTAGTTGGAGCATATGCTGTAGGACTAGCCTTTAGTGAGGTAAGGGGTGTTGAGAGGATAGTACATAGGTTCAGCATTATACCAAACATATTTGCCCTAGTATTCTTCATAATATCGGTTGCATCAATAGATCTAAAGCCCTACATACTTGGAGCATCAAATCTACTAGCCATAGTAGTGCTCGTAGTACTCGCTATGGTGGGGAAGATAGTTGGGTGTGCATTACCAGCGGTATTCATGGGCTTCAACATTAGGAAAGCACTATTTATAGGGGTTGGTATGATGCCTAGGGCAGAGGTAGCATTGATCATAGCATCAATAGGTATGGCGTATCACGTAATAGATGATCTTGTGTTTGCATCAACAATACTACTCATCTACATAACAAATATCGTCACACCAGTAATGCTTGGAAAACTATGGAGAAGTATACGTAGGACGTAGGGAAACCTAGGCACCAGCCTTTAAAACCCTACGTGGAAACCTTAGCCTAACGCATCTAGTCTCTGGACCACTATAGATCCTCTTTAGAAATATGGGTGTGACAAGATTAGTCACTATAACAACTATGAAGGCTGACAAATAAGCTTCAGCACCAAGTAAACCTAGAGATACAGCTGTATAAGCAGCTATAATAGCAAATTCACATCGTGGGAAAAGTCCTACAGCAATCCTTAGGCTAGACCTAGGTGGAAAGCCTAGTAGGAAAGAAGTTAGTCCAGCACCAAGGAGTTTACCTAGAAAGGCAGCAATAACCATTATGATGTAGAAGCCTAGGTACTCTAGCCTAATAGCTGTTCTAAGATCTATTTCAGCAGCTGTTGTTACAAAGAATACCGTGGAAAACACTATAGCTAGTTTACGGAATACATCCCTCAAGTGTCTCAGCCCACGTATTTCTGATAATGCTAACCCAGTAGCATATGCTCCAACAAGTGGTGATACGCCGAAGAACGAGATCAATACTGCTATACCAGCGAATAAGCCCATCAATAGAGCTGTTAAGGCTTCCTCAACATGGAATCTACTTATGAGACCAACGATCTTGTTGGAGAACCTATGTAGTAGATAGACGATCAGTATCCATGCACCAAAGGCTTTTATGAAGACAAGTGATATGTTTGGAAGACTTATAGTTCCCAATAGTGCTATTGAGGAGCCTATAGCTATTGTTATGAGGGAGGATAGATCATCTAGGACAGCGATCTCCATTACTGTATAGCCTTCTATAGTGTGGAGCTTATTCATCTCCATAAGAGTACGTACTGTGAGACTTATACTAGTAGCCTCAAGTATTGCTCCAAGGAAGAAGGATTCCAGTAGCCCATAATGCATAATAAGTAATCCAACTATGAGGCCCATTGAGAAAGCCCCAATGGCCTCTCCAATTGTTAGGATACCTGCTACAGGTAGTAATTTTATGAATTCACTATATCTCGTTGATAACCCTGCATAGAATAGTAGTAGGGCTACACCAAACCATGCAAGAGCTTTAGTGATATCGTTTACAATGTATATGTTTAGGAGACTAGCTCCAACAATAATCCCTGCCACAAGATCACCCAGTACAGCTGGGAACTTTAGACGGACAAATAGTTCCTCAAGGAGTTTACCAGATATCAATGCTATGGCGAGCACGTAGAAGATCATTATATCACTAGGTATATTCTCTATCAAATCCTCTCCACCATCTCCATAGCATCCTATGGTCTAGTTATTTAGAGAATATTATTAAAAATAGTTGCTATACATGGGAAAACAATTTATTTCGTGGAGACTAATATGGAGAATAGCTAGGTGGTAATACCGGGTGTATTTCTGAGTGTGGTATTATTGAGTAGGGTCTTAAGGGAGAGGATTAGAGCTAGGAGAGTTTTTGGTAAACAAGATGTTGATAGCCTGCTTGACATGGGTATTGGAGAGTTTATCCAGAAGTACAAGCCTCCATCAACACACTATATAGTTGTACGTAAGGGTACTAAGTTATATAATGTGTTAAAGGCTATTGCTACCGGGCATCCAGTATTAATTGTTATTGTTGATGAGAAAAGGAGGCCAATAGGCTATATTAGCGAGTTTGAGCTACTAAGGATGTTCTCCCGTAGACCAAGATACTCTTTCTTCATAGCAGGCTTCAGCTTGGCAAGACTCAATATACCTATTGAGAATGCATTGAATATACCTGTTGAGAAGATTATGGAGGATAGACCATTTGTTATCCGTGAGAAGACTAGTCTCCGTGAACTACTTAATCTAGCCCGGAATCTCCATCTATCATCAATTATTGTTGTTGATGATAAGGGTAGGTTAAAGACAGTACTTACACTACCCTATCTAATGAAGACATTACTACGGATACTCCTTGGAGAACCAATACTTATATACTAGCACAGCCTATCTATGGGCTAAACATATTTATACTATGTATACCTCATTATATACTATTATAGAATTGTTTTATGGTGGATAGTTTGCCCCTTGTAGTTATTGACTGGGTGCATGGAGACTACAGTGTATCTCATGGAGGATTGCTTAGGAAATTTGCTAAGGAGAACCTAATATATGTTAACGGTCAAATCATTGAGGTCTATGAGGGATGGCTTGGACACGAATATACACGTGTACTTAATGCCTATGTGACAGCACTGATAACTAATGATAGAATATACCTTCCCAGAGACGATCTTTTGAAGCTTGGGGTAGTCCCCAAGACATGGATATCGTTTGCAGCATTAACAGCAATGGATCCAGACCAAGTATATAAGGTCCCCATATACCCACGTAAGGTAGTACCATATACTCCAGCAATGGATCTACTGACATATAGACTAGAGGATCTAATGCTACGTGCATCCGGGCTTAAATCAAAGATAGCAGGGATCGTGCTTAGAACATATGGTGTTATAGAAGAACTACGGGAGATTAAGAGGGCAAAGAAGAAAAAGGAAAAGAAAGCTAAAGCATTAACCAGGAGGAGGCGATGAAGTAGAGGTCGGCGGAGCTCCGACCACTGTATGGGATGAGGTTTCCTGGCCGGTGCTGAGCATGTATATGTACTATGTTTTGATAAGGGGAAACACTTATTAGTAATTAGGTGTCAATATTTTCTGTATTCCCACTTCAATTTCACCTATAGATGTCTATGGGGTGAGTAGATGGTGTCACATCTTGAGACACGGCATTTTAGTGTTGAAGTAATAGATATTGATATAGGTAAGAATGTCGTCATAATAAATGAGGCTGATGCTAAGGAGTTAGGGCTAGGCCCGAATAATAGGGTTAGATTGATCAAGGGTGATCGTAAGAGGGGAGCGTTTACAGCAATAACGAGGACAATGGTGTCTCCTGGAAAGATTCTTCTAAGCCGTGAAGTAGCTAATGAATTAAAACTCGGTAAGGATGACATGGTTGGTCTTAAACCAGTACCAGTACCGGCAAGCTTTACAGCATTACAGAAGAGGCTCCATGGACAAAGGCTTAGCCAGGATGAGATGTACATGTGGATCAAGGATGTTGTTGAGGGCATATATAGTGAGACAGAGATAGCTGCATTCCTAGTTAGCCAACTCTACTACGAGCTTAGCGAGGATGAGTTAAACGCTCTGATCAGGGCTATGGTTGAAACTGGTAGTAAGATTGAGTTTGAGGATACGGTATATGATGAGCATAGCATTGGAGGAGTACCCGGTAATAGTAAGGTAGCATTACTAGCAGTACCAACGATCAGTGCTGCCGGACTATTGATACCAAAGACAAGTAGCCGTGCAATAACGAGTCCAGCAGGTACAGCTGATACCATGGAGGTCCTAGCACGGGTAGACTTTACACCAGAAGAGCTTAAGGAGATAGCACGGAAAATTAGAGCTACACTGGCATGGGGTGGTAAACTAAACCTAGCACCAGCAGACGATATATTCGTTAATATTGAGAGGAAGCTAAGCATAGACCCATGGCACCAGATGGTGGCAAGCATACTTGCTAAGAAGGTTGCTATGGGTGTTGACAACCTAGTCATAGATATACCTGTTGGCCGGAAGGCTAAGGTAAAGGATCTGAAGGCCGCTGACCAGCTTGCAGGACTATTCATTAGGCAAGCTGCAAGGCTCGGCATGGGTATAAGAGTAGCTGTAACCTATGGTGGACAACCAATTGGTAGAACAGCTGGTCCAGCACTAGAGGCTATGGAGGCTTTAAAGACATTGATTGAGAGGAGGGGTAGTAAGAGCCTTGTTGAGAAAGCCATGAGCATAGCTGGTCTCGTGATCGAGTTATCCGGTAAGGTGCCTCCTGGACATGGCTTTGAGGCTGCACGCAGTATTTTTGAGAGGGGGCTTAGCTATGAGAAGTTCAAACAGATCATTGAGGCACAGGGCGGTGACCCCAATATAAAGCCTGATGACATATCCATAGGTGAGCATACATACACTATTGAGTCCCCAATTGAGGGTGCTGTGACACATATTGATAATGCTGCTATAACAGCTATTGCAAGAGCAGCTGGTGCACCATTTGATAAGGGTGCTGGTGTCTATTTACACGCTAAGGTAGGCTATCGTGTTAACCGTGGAGACCCGCTCATGACTATCTATAGCAGTAGTGCTATTAGGTTGCAGGAGGCTTTGAATATAGCTTCCCGTTATAGCCCGATAATTGTTGAGGGTATGTTGATAAAGATACTGCCATAAACGTTTTTATTCTATCTCAACCTCTATTCTAACCTTCTTTACCCCACTAGGTATACCCTCTATACTAGCTAGGAATCCACGTACTATATTCTTCAATATAGTCTCCATTCCCCGATCAAGCTTTACAACATGATCATTAACTACAACGCTACCCCTAGACAGTATGGGACAGTCAATAGGATGGATCTCCATCCTGAGTATCTTCTCTGCAAGTTCAACACAAGATCCAAAACCACATTTTACACAGTCCTCATGCTCCATTAGTGAGGATAGAGTCTGTATAGAGTCCTTATAGATCTCTCCAACAAGTGCTTCAACCTCTTCAAACAATAGTGCATGAAAACCCATCTCCTTAGCATTGCTAACGAGATCGAAATCATGGCTCACAATGAACCAGAGGCCAGGCTCTTTAACAAGATGTTTAAGCTCCTCCTCATTCTCAGCAATAGCTATGGCCTTACCGACACCTATCCCACGGAAACCCTCAACAAGTACTAGTGGATGGTAGGGCATGTACTTCATAATGATGCTTCTAAGATCATGTTCTGCCTCCACATAGATAGTGGTCTCCTCAGGACTAGATACAATAACAGATGATGCACCAGCGGCCCAGTACCTACCAGGATCGCTGCCCGGGTCTATCTGTGGCTCATGTGTTTGTTTGACAACAGCTACTACAACACCCTTCCTACGTAGCCCTTCAACAATTCGTTCCCCAAGACTAGTCTTGCCAGCTGCTGTTCCAAGTGCCACTATACGGTATATGACTGTATAGCCTATGTTTGGAGTATACTCCCCCGTCACAGATCGCCTCCCTTGACTATATGGTCTCCCACCCTACGATATATAGGTATGGGTGAGTTTGATTTAAATAGTATAGGCACATATCTATTGAGACTGGTGTACATGGTATGGCCGAGAAGTATGATGTTGTAATAGTTGGTGCTGGTGTAGCTGGTTTAACAGCCTCATGGATGCTCTCAAAACAGGGGTTTAGAGTAGCGATTGTTGAGAGAAAGCCTTCTAGCAGGATTGGGGAGAGAGCATGTGGTGATGCCATAGGTCTTCACCATTTCCAGAAACTGGGTTTTCAGCCGCCACAAGACGTATTTGATGGTGTATATAGGGGTGTAAAGATAGTTAGTCCAAGCGGTAAACACTCGATCATAGTACCTGGTGAAGGGGTTAGTATAGACTCCCTAAAGTTTGGGCAGTGGCTACTCCGGAACGCACTTGATCATGGGGCTAGACTATATGATAAACATCTACTGGTAGGTGTAGAACTTGATGATCAAGGATTCGTTAGAAAGGCCTATGTAAAAGACCTAGGTAGTGGTGTTAAAAGGGAGCTTGAGGCTAGAGCATTCATTGATGCATCAGGTTCGGTACCAGCACTACGGTCGAAGCTTCCAAGGGATTATCCAGTTGCTGAAAGACCCTATATGACCGACTATAACATGGCTTATAGGGAGGTTATTGAGCTTGATGAACCAGTAGCTGGTGAGGATAGGGACTATGCAATAATATATCTTAATAAGAAGATTGCTCCCGGAGGCTATTGGTGGCTTTTCCCGAAGAAAAATGGATCTATAATAAATATTGGTCTAGGTGTTATATGGGGGGTTGGAGACTATAATCCAAGGATCAATTACTATAAATACCTTAGGCCAAGGCACCGGGGTAGGCTAGTACATGCTGGCGGGGGGCTAGTTCCTACAAGACGCCCCCTACCAACACTTGTATGGAGAAATGTAGCGGTAGTAGGTGATGCAGCCTATACTGTGAATCCAGTCCATGGTGGGGGGCGTGGCTCATCAATGCTTGCAGCTTTCATAGTATCAAGGCATCTGGGGAGGGCTCTTGAGGAGGGGCTTGTCAATGAATATAGTCTATGGGGGGTTAATAGGGAGTATATGGAGGCTTATGGTGCTAAACAAGCCAGCTTGGATGTATTGAGAATGTATCTACAGATGATGGATGATAGTGATCTGGAGTTTGTTATTGCTAAGAGAATTGTTGATGGCTCCTCAGTCTATGATCTTGGGACTAAAGCTGATCTTGCTGAGGAGATACTATCAAATGCTAAGAGAGCATTGAAGTTACTGACAAGACCAACACTACTTAATCAACTACGTATAGTTAAGACATATATGGATAAGGCTAAGGAACTCTATCTAGAAAAATACCCTGATTCACCAGATCAGCTTAAAGAATGGCTGAGAGAGGTTAATGAATTATTTGATAAATACGTTAGGACAATAGGGTTTAGACGTGGAGCTAGAGTTAAATGGTAGATCAAATATATTTTTAATAGATTATCCTCATCAAGATTTTAGATAATAATTACTCACTTGATGCAATAGACTCTTAGAAAACTATGTAATGGGTACTACTGTTACTATACATGGGGCACACGTATTGTTGAGTTCAAGACTCACATTAATAGGGCTTAAACTTCCAATGACAGTGCCTGGAGATGATCTTGTTAAGCTGGTGCTTGAGTCTATTGGTAGGGAGAATATAGTGCTTGAGGAAGGCTATGTACTAGTACTAACTCAAAAGATAGTGTCTAAAGCATATGGTCTACTAGTTAATATAAGAGATGTAGAGCCTTCTAAGGAGGCATTAAGTATAGCTGGGAAAACCAGTCTTGATCCACGTGTTGTAGAACTTATCCTTCGGGAGAGTGATTCTATAGTAGCAGCTGTGCCTTTTAGAGAGATTGTTGAGAGGAAGATAATTGATCTATCAAGATATACCAAGGATTATGATAGGGCATTAAAGGCTCTAGAGTACTATCCCACAATACTCATAACATCTAGAGAGGGAATGCTGTGGAGTGAATCGGGTATAGATACCTCTAATCATCCTATGAACATATACTCAATACCCCCTAGAGATATTGATGGGATAGCTAAGAAGATCTCACTTGAGATCATGGAGAGCACGGGGATTAGAGTAGCAGTTGTACTATGTGATACGGAGCTATTCCCATGGGGTGCTATGGAGGTTGCACGTGGATCATATGGTATAGAGGCTTTGACAAGGGGTTTTGGTGAACCTGATATGTATGGGAAACCAAAGTTTGGAGGAATAGACAACATTGCATTCGAGATATGTTGTGCAGCAGGATTGATCATGGGCCGGGCTGGTGAGGGTATACCAGCTGTACTCATCAAGGGACTTAGGTATAAGTGGTTTGATGGTGGTTTGGGAGATAGGCTCATAGGAATAGATCAGTTGAAGCGTGCTCTAAAACTAACGATCAAGCATACAAGGAAAGTACTGGGGTTAAGGAAGACCATAAAGATGTTTATAAAATACCTGTTTTAAGTGGTGATCAGATGATCGTAGGAGGAATAGATCCATCGGGTACACCACGTAGGCCAAGTGGACTTGCATTAATAGATACAGCATCAGCTACTGTAGTCTATGCAGGCCTTGTCTATAGGGATGAAGAGATCGTAGGAACTATCCTAAGGTATAAACCAGTAATAGTAGCCATAGACTCCCCATTATCACCTACAACCCATGGTTTCCGGCAAGTTGATCTTGTGATGAAGCGTAAAGGATACCCAGTTCTACCGCCAAGTTGGAGAGGTATGAGAATGCTTGTCACTAGGAGTCTACGTATTATGGAGATACTCAATAGACATGGAATAGGGGTTATTGAAACCCATCCAAGGAGTGCATTAAAATCAAGTAATTGCCTATATGTAGAGGAGCTTTTTGATAAAGTCCTTAGAAAATACGATCGTAGATGGCTTTCCTCAAAAGATGTATGTGATGCTTTAATAGCCTCCATTGTAGCTAAATACTATGTTGAGGGTAGGGCCCTACCTATATCAGCTCCAGATGGAGTGATCTATTTACTTCCAAAGGTGTGCAGTAATGAGTGAACCAGTCTTTAAAATGGTGTCCATAATAATACTTACTTTATTATCCATGGCTACGGTAGCACCCTATTCAATGACTATTAATGATATTCACATAGAGATTCATATATATCATGGAGAAAATATAACGTATAAGCTAATGGCTACTATAGCCATTGATGAAAACTACATATCAGATATAAAAGCCTATATGAGCTATAATGGATCATATTACCAGTATAGTTCTAGAATAAAATACTCTAGCCAATACTATGAAGAGCATAGAGGGAACTATGGTTTAAAGAAGATCGAGGATCTATGGGTAAAGAGAATAGTTAGTGATAAGTATTTCATAATCTATACAAGGAGTGTATTCTTTGAACCAAAAGATTTTAGTAATGCTAAGGTTTCCATGTTAATGGATCTCAGTAGATATGTGAGCGGATATATTGATCTAGATATTAATATCTATATCAATACAACAAGAGATAATGACATATTCCAGTTTAACGTATCAACTGTTATATTTAAACAACTAGCAAAGCAATCTAAAATGGATACGAGATATATGGTTAGGAGAATAGATAATGTAACTTATTATATAGCATGGGCTAATGTATCCAATGCTAGTTTTTCAGTATCCGATATTACAAAGAGGATTATACGGAACTACTTAGGCTCCTATGCCCCAATATTGTGTGTAAGTGATCTAATAGCAATCCTCAGATCTATAGATGAATTCTATATAAACACTACATATAGTGATCAAGTATTTATCTTCAATGAAAGCGGCTTAGGCAGAATCTCTTCAATATTACTGAACTGGACACCATTATATGTTGGTGTTGATGGTAGTACTGGTGACTATATAGTAAGACCCCCCATGGGTACTCCGTTCTATGGACTATATAGGCTAACTTCGGTAAATAATGGTAATGGGCAAACATATAGGTTATACGTTAAGTACGTATATGATTATGAGTTAGAATATACAAATAAATTCCTAGAAGGTATGGCTTCTTACATAGATAAAAACCTAGCTAATACCCAGTCCCTTCAGATACACATAGATGTTGATAAAGGCTCACTAATATATAGGCATAATAGGTATAAGTCAATAAGGCTACGTCAGACAAACTATACAATACTCTACTATTTAAGATATAGTGCTGAACAGGAATTCATGGGAAGCTCAAGTGAAGTTTTAATATATACGGTTATAGCATTAGCGGTATCAAGTATATGTTTATCAATAATAATATATCTTATACTTTGTAAACGAAGGAAAAAATAGTACTAAAATTTACCTATATATTAAATAGTACTACCAAGTATATCCACGTGATATATATATACAATCATCGTTTGATACACAATATGCTTTAATTTCTAGGGCACTAATTAATGTATCAGTAATCTCATTTACAGCATCTATAAGTTCCTTAAAGTCAGTAGAGATTTCATCAACAACAATGATGGCCTCAATCCCATATATCCTTACTCTCCTTAACCCTAAGGCCTGTCTAATTCGATCCTTAAATTCAATGATGCTTTTACTATGAGAATCAAGTAATTTATAACTTAGATTCCACGCTATTTCATCAATATTTCCAATTCTAGTTCCAATGCTCCAATAGGCTTCTGCAGGTGATTCATATAGCTTACGTATTCTACTGCCTAAGCTATACCAAGTGAAGTATATAAGATAGATTTTTAAGCTATTACTTATGCGTTCCACGACCACTAGATCCGCCAGTCTACGTAAAAACCTTAAATCCTTAGGAGAGAATACATGGCAAATACTAGACTTAATAAAGGGAATAATGTAGGGATTATCCGAGATAATCTTCCTAGCTTTATCCTTTGGTAATCTCCTTTCCCGATAAAATATAATTCCACCTTCTTCCTTGTTTTCACCGAATACTTTTATAAACCATTTACCAATGCTCCATTCGCCCATTATTCCACCTATGTCATTATTAGTTATTTACTATTTAAGTCTATGGGATGAATAATTATTGAATTTATAGGAATACTATATAAAATTTCCATAATCATTTCTACATCTAGGCT
>Ga0190313_1001542_pt1 | contig 12294 bp, 7 predicted proteins | sample 4870071011_MG_FD_169989 | JGI IMG/M metagenome (GOLD analysis project Ga0190313, IMG submission 169989) | Hydrothermal vent sediment bacterial communities from Southern Trench, Guaymas Basin, Mexico - 4870-07-10-11_MG | ecosystem: Environmental > Aquatic > Marine > Hydrothermal vents > Sediment ...
TTCCGAGAACCCGGCCCTTCCCGTTCTGCAGATACTTCTCGGCCACGAAGACATAGGCGTACTTCCCCACGGCCCTGTGGGCCTCGTCGAATATTATCAAAGAAACATCGGAGAGGGAGATCCTGCCGCTTATGAGGTCGTTGCTTATGACCTGCGGGGTGGATGCGATTATCCCGCTCTCCTCCCATACCTTCACCCTCTTCTTCGGAGGAACCTCTCCCGTGAGGACCGCAGGCTCCGCGCCCCTGACTACCCTGCGGATGAAGGATGCGTGCTGCTCCACAAGCGGCTTCGTGGGGGCCATGAAGAGAATCTTCCCCTTCTCCTTCGCCAGACTATCCGCTATCACAAGGGCGGCCACGGCGGTCTTTCCGAGGCCGGTGGGGAGGACAACCAGAGTGTTCTCCTTCATGCAGGAAGCGGCTATGGCGGCCTGATACTCCCTGTGCTCCAGAGTCTCCGGGTTTATCATGGGGTGGGATATGTACACGGAGGGAGAATGGGCGGGGAGATATTAAAGGTTCGGCGGACGAAAGGTACAAATAGACTATCGGCCATAACAAAGCATGGCAAAAACGAGAATCGGTGAGGTCCTTCTCTACGCCGGAACAGGCGGGGTCGTGGTCCTCCTGCTCGCGCTGTACCTCCTCACCTCGCTGTTTAGGAGCGAAAACGGCCTTATCATCCTGACCGTCATCGCCCTTGTCCTGAATGCGCTGGTCCTTGCGGGGGCCGAGCTCGTTTACAGGCGGGGATAGGAGCAAAGTTTTATTTACCTCCTCAGTATTGGGCGAATTGCAGGGCCTGATTCGGCCATATAACCCTTGACCGCTTGTCAAGGGTTCGAGTCCCCTCGGGCCCGTTTATCATACGCACCCATAGGGTTTGGGCTTAGCTATCTGGCGCACCTCTCCGATTGGTGTTGCGCCTCTAGCTAATCTCCAGGCCCTGCGGGCCTGTAGCTTAGCTAGGTAGAGCGATCGGCTCTTAACCGATAGGTCAAGGGTTCGAACCCCTTCAGGCCCGCTCCAATCTTTTTCTTTAACAACACTTGCTGCGCTGGCTCGGCCTATCTCAACAAGATTACTGCCCAGTAAGTTACTGCGTAGTAATATGTTCTACGACGGAAAAGAGGAACTGGACTATCTCTTAAGCAGGAGAGAAAGCGGCAAAAAACGCGCTGGTGTCCTCCAAAACATTCGAGTAGTCCAATAACATACACAAATCGTCCTGCGGACAGGACAATTCAAGCAATACTGCAATCAGGAAATTATAACCATCCCGATAGCAAAAACTTAAGTAAAAAAAGAACTACTTGACTCTGTGGAGGCATACAAAAAAGATAGAAACGGAAACCCAATAATGAGAGAATCATTTGTGGTATTCTTAGATGTGCTGGGCTTTAAAGACCTCGTGCTTGATGCCGAGTCGCACGATGAAGTAGACGGGCTCCTGAAAAAATTTTACCATGCCGTAAGCAAAAACCTGTCAATCATTAAGCCAAAAGAGGGGATGGACAGACATAAAGTCAGAACCTTTACAGACAATGTTCTAATTTCATGGCCAGTTCGTGAAGAAGGAGAAATAGAGTACTCATCTCTAATCTATAGCGCATCAGAATTCCAACTAAAATTACTTTTAGAAGGCTTCTTTGTTAGAGGGGGGGCCGTAAAAGGCCCTATCTATGTTGATGAAGAGTTTATATTTGGACCGGCCCTCATAAAAGCGTATCAATTAGAATCCAAAAAAGCAAAATATCCTAGAATAGTCCTAAGTGAAGAGGTTCTTAAGAAAGTGATGGACTATTCTAAACACTACGGAGATAAGAGAAAATCCCCATTTAACTTTGAATTGCTTATCGACAAAGATTCGGAAATATTCATTAACTACCTTGAACTGTGCCTGACAGGCGCATTGCTAGGACATACAGAGATTCAATTGCGGATTCTGACAAAACACAAGGAGCTGATTGAAAGACAACTCGAAAGATACCGATATGATGTTCCAGTTCTGGAAAAATACCAATGGTTGGCAAATTATCATAATTTCGTCCTTAGCCAACTTATTGAAGGAAACTTATTCGATATGGACATCGAACACCTTCATATAAACGAAATAACCCTTGGATACGAGCTGAAACGCATTCGGAAGTAAACAAGACCCATGATTAGAGAATCTACTCGCCAAAAATCAGAAAAAAAGATAACATTTTTAGGCACAAGCTATAAATAGAGTCCCTCCCTAACTTGTAGATGGATGCCAGAGGCAATCCTAAATTAAAAGGGAGTGTGACTATGGGCGCCATAAAAAAAGGAATAATCCTAATGCTGGTGATGATGTTGCTTATACCTTCTCTATCTATTAGTTCTGCCGCTTCAACTACCGATAGAGGAACACCGACCGAAGAAACGCCGGTAATAACGGAAACAGTGGACTCCGACGGAGACGGAGTACCAGACAGCGAAGATATTTTAGACGATGGCAATGCATTTGTGATACTATCCATAGACTACTTTAAACTTGATGGAAGTGCAGATTCTCTAAGTGCGGGAGATCCGTTTTTTGAAATTTCCATAGATAAAAACGGAGATTATGTAATGGACAACAGCGGAGACGCTGGAGTGAGTGAGGTCTATGATTCACCTGTCTTTGAAGACACAGACACCATAGATAGCCAAGGGTATAACGATAGTGGCATTCTCTGGTACGGGGTGGACATACCAGATAATACAACTACATTGGACATGGAAATTAGTGCTTGGGATTCAGATGTTGGCGAATACCAAGTTATAGACCTATCTAGCTACGCGGATTTTACCTCTTTGTACCTGACCTATAGCTTTGACAGCGACGGACCTCTTTCTGACTATGGCTACGATGATGGTGGTGATGATGGATTAGATGAAATTGATGCATATATAGAGTTTTCAATTCACCTAATCAAAGGGGCTACGATAGAGAGTGCAAAGCCCGACAATGTTGAATGCTCAATCAACGAGGGGGAAAGCATAACCTTTGAAATAGAGAACTATACGATGCCCGGATACCCCATGCAGATAGGAACAACTGAATACACATGGATATATGCTCCCGTCGTCGAAGGCTCTTCTTGGTACCCATTAACAGACGAAACTATATACGACTCTTACACCATAAACGCCCCATATGGTGCTGCCGGAGAATATTACATCGCCTGTATAGTCTATACGCAGGCCCAGAATGGAGAGTACATATGGAATTATGCGTTCTGGAATCTGACCATTATTCACAACAACACAACTCCGACAGCAATTATTGACGCAGAAGAAACAAGCGTTCAGCAGTTCTCCGAAATATCTTTTTCGGCAAGGTGGTCGTGGGACCTTGACATGGATCCTCTTCAATATTACTGGGATTTCGGAGACGGCAAAACGGGCCAAGGAATAGATGTAGTTCATGCATACGAAAATCCCGGTAATTACAATGTAACTCTCACAGTAACCGACGATGAATATGCCTATGACACTGCTACAATATCTGTAACCGTTACTCCTCTTGATCTTTCGGACTTGGAAGAATGGGGCACCCTTGGAGATAGTGGCACTTTTACCCTTAACACCGATTACACCCTTCCAGCCAGCCGGGAGAACACAAAGAGATTAGAGGCGCCCCTTATTGATGGGTATTGGTTAGTGGCATCAGCAACATTTGTATCCACAACAACTGTTTACCACCATGGCAATGCGACTTTCAGATACTCCGTTGATGAAACAAAGGATAGTATAACGATTAATACAGAGCTGACGGGGCGAGAGGATTCCTATACCGTTTCCTACTACCCATCACTGAGGTTCGACATCTCCCTTGTCAATGTAGAAACTGGAGAGTGGTACACCCTTTGGAACACGACAACCAGAGTTCCGATTGAAAGCAATGTTGATGGGTTGGACGCAGATGGTTACCCATATGCGACACTGCCGGTTTGGGGGAAGGGCGACATTAGCATATATACTTGGGACAACCCCAAGATAATATATGACTCAAATGGACCCATAGTTGACCACGACGGAGCATTAGCATTAGATACCGAACGGATTACTGTGGCCGATGTGGACATAATAAAGTTTCTTGAAGCTATTACGGGAGCTTATCCAACAGCAGCTCTCAACATCCTCGATTACTTCGCTAACATGTATTTGCAGGCAAACCTTAACATAGACGTTGCCGTTAAAGAAGACATTGGACTTTTGACTCGAACAAACGGAGAACTGGACCAGAATGAATTTTTATGGTATAGCCTGTCTTCTGGCGAACAACATGAAACCATTTCAGGCAGAAACACAGATAGTAAGATATACGGGATAATGAACGCAGGCGTAAATAGTTCCTTATCGGCCTCTATCGATTTCTACTTCAATCTCACAGAAGAAGGGCAGAAACTTTATGCCATTTTGGACAATATCGAGAATAATGGCCTGCTGATGGGAGCAATTGATGTAGCTATAAATTTCTTCTCAACTGGCTCGTTGCCCCAAAAAGACTATTCGTTTACTAAAACACTTTGGAAAACTGGGGAGCTTATTTATATGGAGAATAAGCAGCTTTACCGCTACAACTATTTGTCCCGCACCCATGTCGCTATAAATGAAATCCCCACCGTTAGCATATCCAAACCAGAAAACAATTCAATAGCGACAGGGATCGTGACTATGGAAGGAGATGCAGCGGACCCAGACGGTAGCATCGAAAAGATTGAGGTTTCCGTAGATGGGGGCCCTTGGATAGAAGCACTCGGTGCAGAATACTGGGTATATCAGGTCAATACAAGCACCATGGCCCCCGGTGACCATGTAGTTAGAGTAAGGGCGTATGATGGAGAAGATTATTCCGAAATCGCCTCATTGACTCTAAAAATCGAAGACATGGCCTCTAGCTCTACAGAGGGAGACGAAGATGGCACCTCTATGGCAGGCGGAGATGGCTTTACAATTGGCGGTGTGAACGGGCTTGCTGTGGTTGGTAGTATCGGTGCTTTGGTAGCTCTGCTGGTTGTAGTAGTCATCTTTTTAAAAGTCAAAAAGAAAGGACGGAGAGAAAAAGAGGAACCAACGGAACCAGAAAAATAACTAAAACCCCTTCTACTATTTATTTCACTATTTGCTCAGAAGAAGATAATTACCGGAACCGTTAAATAGTAGTTGCGTCATGAATAATTATGATAGAAATTGGAGAACCCGAAGAAGAGTGTTGGAAGCATGATATTAAAGATGCTGTGGATGCTATCAAGGATATTAAGGATGAGGAGGAAAAACGAAAGAAACTTGAAGAAAAACTTAAGGAGATTAAATCCGAAATAAAACAGGTTGAAAAAATGGTAGGGCCCGTCCTTAAAAAAATATGTGAAATCGCTGTGAGAGATTTACAATGGCACTTTGACAGATACGATAAAAGACTGATCGAGGTCATAAAAGGAAACGGGGCGGGAGGTAACGAAATGCAATATCAGATTGAACTGGGAAAGATATACTGCGTTTTGGAAAAAAGAGGGTGCGTCGATTACTATAGGCCATCGGGCACTAACAGCGAAACGGGAGACGATGTTATGGTCTTAAAGAAATGCCCAGAATACTCTAAAATCTGTCTATAACACCGAGGCCTATTGGATATTACTCTTCAGCCCGAACATCAAACAGAGCAATCTAGCACTGCGAGACTTATTTAAAAGGGCGATCAACTCTAGAGCCCATCCCCCATAACAAAAACTCTTTTATCCCCCATTATCTTTCCCGCCGGTATGAGCGAGTACGACATCAAGGAGCAGGAAGCACGCTGGCAGCAGAAGTGGAAGGAGTGGGAGCTCTATAAGTTCGACTTCGACTCCGACAGGCCGGTTTACAGCATAGACAACCCCCCGCGGTATGCCTCCGGGGCCCTCCATCTCGGCCACGCCACCGGCTACACGCTCATAGACTTTGCGGCCAGATACCACAGGATGAGGGGCTACAATGTCTTCTTCCCGCTCTGTTTCGATGTCAACGGCACACCCATAGAGGTCAAGGTCGAGAAGGAGAAGGGCATCACCAAGCTGGATGTTGAAAGGCACGAGTTCATAGAGATGTGCCGGGAGTTCGCAAACCGCCAGATCGGCGACATGATACATCAGTTCGAGATTCTGGGAGAGAGCATGGATCCGTCCATCTACTACCAGACCGATGCCGAATATTACCGGCGAATCACCCAGATAACATTCCTTAAAATGCTGGAGAAAGGGCTCGTTTACAAGGGCGAGTTCCCCATAAACTGGTGTCCCCGCTGCATGACCGCGCTGGCCGATGCGGAGGTGGAGTACGCCCACAACATGACGAAGCTGAACTATGTGCGGTTTCTCATAGAAGGAGAGGAGGAGTTCGCCACCATAGCCACCACGAGGCCGGAGCTGCTCCCTGCCTGCCAGATCGTTGCGGTACACCCTGAGGACGAGAAGAACAAACACCTCATCGGAAAGACGCTCATAACCCCCATCTTCGAGAAGAGGGTGAAGGTCATAGCGGACGAGGGGGTCGACCCGGAGTACGGCACCGGAATCGTCATGATATGCACCATCGGGGACAAGGACGACCTGGAATGGGTGCACAAGTACAACCTCCCCATCGAGATGGTCATAGATCAGGAAGGGAAGATGCTGGAGAACGCGGGAAAGTACGCGGGCATGAGCATAACTGAGGCCAGAGCGGCGATAATCGAGGATCTGGAAAAAGAGGGGCTCCTGATAAAGCAGGAGGACAACGAGCAGAATGTCGGCCTCTGCTGGCGCTGCAAGACCCCCATCGAGTTCCTGCAGGTCCCCCAGTGGTTCCTGAAGACCACGGAGTTCAAGGAGGACATAAAGAGGATAGGGGAGGAGATCAACTGGTTCCCGGAATTCATGAGGGTCAGGCTCAACGAGTGGACAGATTCCCTGGGCTGGGACTGGGTCATATCGAGGCAGAGGTACTTCGCCACCCCCATACCTGTCTGGCACTGTAAGGAGTGCGGCCACATCGTCCCCGCCAGAGAGGAGGACTGCTATGTGGACCCCACGCTGGACAAGCCTCCCGTGGAGAAATGCCCGGAGTGCGGAGGGGAACTGGAAGGTTGTGCGGATGTCTTCGACACATGGATGGATTCGTCCATTTCGCCGCTGTACAACACCTTCTACCTCCGGGACGAGGAGAGGTTCAAAAAACTGTACCCCATGACCCTGAGGCCTCAGGGGCACGATATCATAAGGACATGGGCGTTCTACACCATCCTCAGAGAGTATCTTCTCACGGGAGAGAAACCGTGGGAGAACATCATGATTCACGGCTTCATAATGGCGCCCGACGGCACGCCGATGCACGCCTCCGCCAACAATGTCATCGACCCCATCCCGATTCTGGACGAGTACGGCGGGGACGCCATGAGATACTACGCGTCCACCTGCTCCCTCGGTACGGACCACGCCTTCAGACTGGAAGAGGTGAAGCACGCCACCCGATTCATGCAGAAGTTCTGGAACATGCAGAACCTCATGAGCAGCGGCATAAAGGAGAGACGGGAGATGCCGGAGAACCTTCGACCCGCCGACCGCTGGATACTCTCGCTCTTCAACAGGCTCGTGAAGAAGATGACCGAATCCATGGACAACTACCAGTTCGACAGGGCCATGAAGGACCTGGAGTTCTTCGCGTGGCACAGGGTTGCCGACCACTATCTGGAGATGGCGAAGCACAGGATATACGCAGGGGACGACCCGGCACTGGAATACACCCTCTACACCATCGGTCTCGGGATGACGAAACTTCTGGCACCCTTCATGCCCCACCTCGCGGAAGCGGTCTATCAGGAGCATTACGCAGAGATGGAGGGGGTTAAGAGCGTCCATGTATCCAAGTGGCCGGAGGCGGGAGAACCGGACCCGGACGCAGAACAGGTGGGCGAGCTGGTGAAGGATGTCATATCGGAGATTCGCTCGTGGAAGGCCTCGCAGAAGATGGCGCTGGGTGCGCAACTCAAGACCGTGGAGATAATCGGCGAGAAGACCGAGTACCTTCTGGGGAGCGAAAGGGACATTGCGGCCACGGTAAAGGCCGCCAGAATAATCCTCGAAAAGCGCGCGGACATTGAGGAGAAGGTGAGCGGCGCGAAGCCGGTGCACTCGAAGATAGGGCCGGAGTTCAGGCAGCACGCCAGAGATGTTGTGAAGTTCATAGAGGAGAGCGACCCGCAGGAATTGTGGGATGCCCTGAATGAAGGAAGCATAACGATCAGGTTCGCTGACGGAGAGAGCGGGGAGATAACCGAGGAGCATGTGGAGTTCCGAAAGACCCTTGTCTCCCACGGCATGGATGTGGACAGCATAAGCATGGACGGAATGGTAATTCTAATAGAGAAGTAAAAGAGGCGATAAAATGGCAGATATCAGGCTATCGAACATAATAGAGGAGCAGATAAAGAAGCCCTCCCCCATAAGGCAGATAATGAAGATGGCGGAGAGGAAGAACATAATAGAGATGGGGCTGAACCCGGACGATGTCATATCTTTCGGCGGAGGCTGGGTGAACCACGAGGCCCCGGAGCTCATGAGGGAGAAGTACATTGAGATCGCAAAGGACCCTGTCAGATTCCACGCCAGCGGCGCGTACAGCCCCACACCCGGCGACCTCGGGCTCAGGGAGCAGATAGCCCTGTTCGAGGAGAAGATATTCGGGGTGAAGGAGATCGGCCCGGAGAACATAATCATCGGCCAGAGCTCCACGCAGCTGACCCATGACCTCTTTGTCTCCCTCGCTAACCCCGGCGAGGATGTGGTGCTTCTGGACCCCACCTACGCGAACTACGGCGGGCAGATAGACTTCGCGCTGACGGACAGCAAGATAGTTCACAACCCTGCGGGCGTGGACCCGGTGGTTCCCGCTGCGGAGATCGTGCATCTCAATGTGTTCGACCCGGTGGAGTGGAAGTACCTGCCGGACGAGGATAAGGTGCTTGCGGACCTGGAAAAGATAATAAAACTGTACGACCCGAAGATCATAATCATTCCGTCGCCGGACAACCCGACGAGCCAGATAATGCCGCACCGCCTCGTGAAGAACATAATGGAGCTGTGCGAGAAGAAAGGGGTCTTCGTGATGCTGGACTTCGCATATAAAACCCAGTACTTCTCCGAGAAGCCGCCGGAATACTTCTCGTGGTCCCCCAACGAGTATCCGCACATGATAGCGATGCACTCCAATTCCAAGTGGGCCAGAGGGCTCGGCCGGAGGCTGGGCTGGATAGAGGCGCACCCAAGGGTCATAGAGGCCATGGAGAGGGTGCAGCAGTGCTCCATACTCTGCCCTGATACGCTCCACCAGATGGCGATAAAGGAGTACCTGCAGGAGGCCATCCCCTCCGGAGAGCTGAAGAAGTATCTGGACGATGTGAGATACAGGTATAAGGCCACCGCGGATGTGACCCTAAAGGCCATAGACGAGCACCTCGGAATGAGAAGACTGGTCCCGCAGGGCGGCCTCTACACCGTAATGGACGCAGGCATGGATGCGGACAGGTTCATGCTGGATGTACTGAAGAACACCGGTGTCCTCTTCATACCGGGCGGCGGCTTCGGCCAGAGCATAAAGAACGGAGTCAGGATTTCCTACGGCCCGCTCATAAACGACCACGATAAGATTAAAGAGGGAATGGAGAGAGTGGGAGAGTTCGTGAAAGGGATGTGATGCATAAATATTTAAACCTCTTATGCATTTAACACCCGTATGGCGCCCGATAACCGCGACACGGAGGAGAGGATAGAGATAGATGTCGGCCACAACGCATTGAAGATGATCTGGGCCTCTGTCTTCCTGTTCGCGGTCTCCGTGCCCGCTGTCATGGCGGTTTCGGCCGCCGCTCCGTGGATTCGGGGGAAAATGCTGGCCATCCTCTGGTCCGTACCTGCGATCTTCGCGCTTCTTGCGGTTGTCGGCGTCGCGATTCTTTACAGCGTACCGATATACATCGGAATGGACAGGGAGAAGATAACCCTGGGATACGCCCTTCCGGTGTCGGAACACTCGCGCCAAATCCTATGGAAAGACATCTCGGAAATAGAGGATTACGGGCTTCTCACGACTGCACACGGAGAGATGGTCGCACTGGGGCAGCTCGGAGCCGATAAAGAGCAGATATCCCGGATAAGGAGGAGGTTTTATGAGGCAACAGGCAGAAGGGAAGACAAGGAAGATGACCCACATCTGCGGAGACTGGCAGGACCTCGTGCCAAAAAGGAGTGCAGAGAGAGCCTTGAAATCGGGCGGAGGGACCCGATCAGCGCCATTGCTCTCGTTGGGATGGGCGCGATTCCGGCTGCCGGTCTGGCCTGGGCCTTCTACAGCGGCTATGCGGGCGAAAGCATGGATCCATCCCTCCGGTACCTGTTTTCGGGGTTCTTCCTTCTCATCTCGTTCATGACCCTCGTCATGGGGAACATCAGGCTGAAGAAACGAACGATAAGAATGGGGCCCATGGGTGTGGAGTACGCACAGGGGAGGAAGACGATTTTCAGATATTCCTGGGGGGAGTTGAAGCTCATAAAGCTCTACATGAGCCAGGGCCGTTATCCCAGACCCTACCTGATGTTTCAGGGCCTCTTCGAGGACAAATGGGAGGCGGGAAGAGTGGACAGCAACGATTACCGCGCGGATGAGTTCGAAAGGCTCGTCAGGCTCGCCGCCAGATATGCCCTCTGCGAAGGGGTGCGGTTCGAGGACCACATCGGCTGGCCGAAAAACTACGACAGCTCTTTCAAGGAACTGCTGGAGATGGGATCCGGCCCGGCTCCGGAAGAACTCGCAGGGAGCGCTCCGCCGGTGCCGAAGGAGATCAAATGAAATGGGTGCCTCCGATAACCATTTAATACCGCACCCCATTATCCCCTCATGGCCTCCGAAAGCGACAGCCCCGACGATGCCGGAATAGAGGAGATCCTTAACAACGGAATCCTGAACAGGGTGGAGGACATATTCTCTCCAGCGCAGGAGCTCATGCAGTACAGGATACGGAGCGTTCTTCTGGTGGCCAGCCTCTACGATGCCTTCATTCTGGAAGAGGACCGGGGCCTCTCCGAGCAGATATTCGGGGAATACTCCAGCCTCGGAATCTCCTCGCCGCCGAGGGTCCGCCTGGTGCTCTCCGCCGAGAACGCCCTTGCGGAGCTCAGGAGGAACAGCTACGACCTCGTCATAACCATGACCCATCTCTTCGACTCCGACCCGCTGGAATTCGGCAAGAAGGTGAAGAGAATACAGCCCGATGTCCCGGTGGTGCTTCTGGTGACGGAGGTGGGAGAGGTGCGCAGGTACCACGAACCGGGGCGAAAGAACGGAATAGATCGGGTCTTCTTCTGGAGCGGTGATTCCGCCATATTCCTCGCCATCATAAAGCTCTTCGAAGACATGAAGAATGTGGAGAAGGACACGAAGTACGGTGGGGTCAGGGTAATACTCCTTGTAGAGGACTCTCCACAGTACTATTCCGTGTTCCTGCCGCTGATGTACAAGGAGATCATGTTGCAGACGCAGATGCTCATGGAGGAGAGCGTAAACGAGCAGGACAAGATGCTGAGAAAGAGGGCGAGGCCAAAGATACTCATGGCCGAGACCTATGAGGATGCCCTTGCCACATATCGGGAGTACAGGGATTACATACTGGGGGTGATAACCGATGTGGCCTACCCCAGAAACGGCGAGAAGGACGAGAATGCCGGGTTCCACCTCATATCGGCCATGGACCCAGACATTCCGGTGCTCGTCCAGTCGAGTCAGGCGGAGAAGAGGAAGAAGGCGGAGGAGTTCGGCGTCAGTTTCACCGACAAGAACTCGGAGAACCTCATATCCGAATTCAGGAGCTTTCTCAAGGAAAAACTCGGCTTCGGAAGCTTCGTGTTCAAACTCCCCGGAGGAGAGGTGGTGGGAAAGGCCTCCAACATAAAGGAGTTCATCGAGATGGTGAAGCAGGTTCCGGCGGATTCCCTCATATACCACGCGCGGAAGAACCAGTTTTCCGGATGGCTTCTGGCCAGAGGGGAGATCGAGTTCGCCAGACAGCTGAGACCCAAGAAAATATCCGACTTCGACAGCGGGGAGGCCATGAGAAAGCACCTGATAGATGTGTTCGAGGAGATCGAGCGGAAGAAGAGCAGGGGTGTCATCTCCGACTTCTCCACCGGGGCCTTCGCCTATGAAAATACGATAACGCGGTTCGGAGGCGGCTCTCTCGGGGGCAAGGGGCGCGGGATCGCATTCCTCTCCTATC
>Ga0190313_1001543_pt1 | contig 12291 bp, 12 predicted proteins | sample 4870071011_MG_FD_169989 | JGI IMG/M metagenome (GOLD analysis project Ga0190313, IMG submission 169989) | Hydrothermal vent sediment bacterial communities from Southern Trench, Guaymas Basin, Mexico - 4870-07-10-11_MG | ecosystem: Environmental > Aquatic > Marine > Hydrothermal vents > Sediment ...
GCCGGGAGCTGAGGGGGCTGCTGGTCGCCCTCAGCTACCCCAGGTACAGCCTCGAGGTGGCCGAGAGGAGGGCGGCCGAGCTCGTGGCGCTGGGGGTCGAGGCCATAGAGCTCGACGGCTCCGTCGAGCTCAACGGCGTCAGGGTGCTGGGCAAGGGCACCGTGGGCGTCGTTGTCCTCGGGCGCTCTGGCGGCTCCAGGGTCGCCGTCAAGGTGCTGAGGACGGACGTGAGCGGCAGCCTGGGGCGGGAGGCCCAGATGCTCAGGCTAGCCAACTCTGTGGGCGTCGGGCCTAGGCTGCTGGGGCACACTAGAGACGTGATCGTCAGGGAGTTCATCGACGGTGAGCCCCTCGTCGAGTTCGCGGCCCGCGCCAGCGAGGCGGGGCTGCTCAGAGTAGCCACTGAGCTGCTGAGGCAGGCCTACGCCCTCGACTCCATCGGCCTGTCTCACAAGGAGCTGGCCAGGCCCGAGAGGCACGTGATAGTGAGGGCGAGTGACCTAAAGCCCTTCATAGTCGACTTCAGCTCGGCGACGCTGAGCAGCAGGAAGCGGAACCTGACTCAGGTCGCTCAGTACTTCTTCATCAGAGGGGAGGGTTGCTCGCTGAGGCTGCTGAGGCTCGCAGACGACCGCGAGGCGCTTAGGAGGGAGCTCATCGAGGCGCTCAGGCGCTACAAGGCAGACTGCTCGCGCAGCTCGTTCGAGGCGGTGCTCGGAGTCCTGCGCAGGCACCTCCCCCTCCCCGCCTAGCGGTGGGGCGGCAGCCCTATTACGCTGAGGCGCGACTTCTACACCATGCTGCGCTGGACGTGCACCTCGCTAGACGTAGCTGAGCGCAAGCCTAGGGTCGCGGTGGTCCCGATAGGCTCGCTGGAGCAGCACGGCCCGCACCTGCCCCTGTCGACCGACAGCGTAATCGCCACCAAGGTGGCCGAGGAGCTCGCTAGAGAGCTCGGCGCCTTCCTCCTGCCGTGCCTGCCGTACAGCTGCTCGATCGAGCACAGCGCGTTCCCGGGCACCGTCTGGCTGTCCCCCGAAACTCTGGCCTCGGTGGTCAGGGACGTGGTCAGCTCCCTGCTGAGGCAGGGCTTCGACGTAGTCGTGCTCGTCAACGGGCACGGGGGCAACATGGTGCTCAGGCCCGTGGTTAGGAGCCTCAACCTGCTCAGCGGGGCAGTGAGGGTGATCCTGGTAGACGTGGCCAGCATCATGTGCGAGCTAGCCGCGGGCGACCTGCACGCTGGCGAGGTGGAGACGTCGATAATGATGCACTTGCGCCCCGAGCTCGTGAGGCGGGTGCCCGAGGGCCTGGACGAGGTGCCGGAGGCGCCCCGCGAGTACCTGGACTACCTCGGGTTCAGGGGGCTCTGCAGCAGGGGGGTGTGGGGCAGGCCGTCGCGAGCCAGCTCTGAGAGAGGCGAGAAGTACTTGTTGGCTATCATCGACAGGGCCCTGGCCCACGTGCGCCGAGTCCTCGAGCTGGCAGGGCCGAGCAGCCAGTGAGCGCTGTGCACCGCGGCTAGCTAGGCGGGAGGTGCCCCCAGAGACCGCTGTAGACCTTTATACTCAGAGTGCGTAGCTTATACAGCATGCCTGTCATCAGGGTCTCGAAGAGCACCAAGGCGGAGCTGCTGCGCTACCTCTCAGGGCTGCAGGTGAGGCTCGGCAGGAGGGTGGACTTCGACGAGGCCATAGCCTACCTCCTCAGGGAGGCTAGGAGGAAGAGGCCGGAGCTCCTACTCAAGGCCTGCTCGCCCGTCAGCGGAGCTGAGGAGGCCCTGTCCGAGCTGTACGGGGAGAGGAGGAGGGATGAGGAGAGAGTTGAGAGGAAGCATGGCCTTCGACGCTAGCGTCCTCACAGAGCTGCTCTCCACCTCCGGCGGCGTGCTAGTCCGAGGGGCCCTGCTCGAGGGGATCTACTGGGCTACGCCACCGAGCTCGCCGTAGTCGAGGCTGAGTACATCTTATGCCGCAGGCTGGGCTGGGAGGAGGCCTCCAGGAGGATCGGCTGGCTCGTCCTGTCGGGCTTCGTGCAGGTGGAGGACGTAAGCCCTCTGTGCGAGCGGGCCGCCAGGTACAAGTGCGAGATGGCGATCGCGCTGCCAGACTGCTTCACGCTCTCCCTAGCTGAGATGCTCTCCATTCCAGCGCTCTTCGCGAGGAGGGAGCGCGAGCTCGCGGAGGAGCTCGCGAGAAGGCCGCCAGGGGTCGAGGTGCTCTTCCTGGAGGACTTCGTCGAGCGGGCTTGACTGGGGAGCCTCCCGCGCTCACTGCAGCGCCGCCGTGCAGGCTGATGCGCCCCAGGCGGCGCGCGTGCGTTGAGCTCTGGAGCTTAGCCCTCGGGCCTGGGGGCAGAGGCAGCCAGGGCGCGGCTAGGGCCTAAGCTTTCAGCCAGCTCTAAGAGGCTTTTATCGAGGGGGCTCCCTCCCCGAGGGCGAGGGAAGCGCTTGGCTAGCTACCTCGGGACCCAGGTGTTGGGCGGCGTCAAGCCCTTCGAGAAGTGGCGGCTCACCGTTGTGACCGACAGGTGCCTCGTCGTCGCCAGGATGCCGCGGGTGCCCAACGCCTACCTGTACGCGCTGCTGGGCGGGATCAAGTGCACCTCGAGGCCGGCGAGATCAGGTACGGCCCTGAGGACATGGCCAAGACCATGGAGGCCCTGGACAAGCACAGGGTGCACGCCATACCCCTGGAGCAGATAAGGGCAATCGACATGGTCGAGGGCAAGAGGGGCCTCCTGAGGGCTAGGAAGGGGAGCTTCACGATGTGGCTCGCGGACGGCCGCCAGATCGAGCTCGTGGGTGAGCACGACCTCCCGTACGACGAAGCCGCAGAGCTCTTCAGCCGGCTGTTCCCCAGGGGAGTGAGGGTCTTCGCTCAGTAAGGTCAGCAGGCGCGCGACCCAAGTCACGCTGTGGCCTGTCGGTGGTTACCCGGTGCACTCTTCGCAGCAGTGCATAGAGTGCTCTAGACGCCCGCCTCAGACTGCGCCAGCACACGCCTCTTACGAGGCGCGCCGCACACGCTTCTGCATGCGCGCTCGCCGTCCGCTTAGGCCGTGCCAGGCTAGCGACTGGGACGCACCAGCGCCTCACCTCAACTCGCTCTCGAGCCGTCGATTCTAGCGCTCAGGTGTCCACCTTCTCCTCGAGCCCGCTTGCTAACCAAGCCCAACGCGCAAGCTGTCTTGAACAGGATCCTCTTCAGCGCTTCCTGTCCGGCCTCAAGCCTAAGGACTCGCCCTCAGCTCCTCTGCCATTGGCTGGGTAATTTAGCGATGGGGGTGTAAGCCTGACTCGCCCGCAGTCAGCTTCAAGCGCTAAGTGACGTCTGCTGCGCTTTGAGCGCTCCTTACGTGCTCCGATGTCGCAGGTCTAGGAGCGACCTCACACGCGCCTCTTCAGCCAGGAGAGGTCATCGCTGAGAGGGGTGAGGGGCTTGTTAAGGCTGCAGTAAGGGACGACCTACACATCGACCGCGAGGCATGCGAGGGGTTAGGAGGCTGGCCTCCGCCGTCGAATGGCGGCTAGGCACCGCTCGTGCATTCAATTGAGTGCCGCACTTAGCGTATTCCGCCTTCAAGGTACTGAGCCCACCCCTCCGCTTCTCTCATGGTGTCACCTAAGCGTGGCGACCGGCACTGAGTAGCCGGTCCACGTGAGGCACCAGAGGGCTCACGAAGATCCCAGGGACCTCGCAGCGAATGCGGTCTTAGCGCGTCACCGAGCTCCTCCCTCAAAGCGACGGCTTTCTCAATCAGATGCAGGATCAGACGCGGCACGGCAGGCGACGTCGTTCTATGACTATTGCATGATGGTGCGCTTTGACACGTGGTGCGGAGGCGCAGATCCGCTCATTGGACACTCAAGCCTCTGCCGAGGCGTCCTTCTAATGGAGCTTCTAGCTCGTGGGGAATGAGCGGGTAGCGTCTGGAGCTGGCTGCCGTCAGCAGGCAATTAAACTCTGGGTGAGGAGCGTCTACGCAGCAGGGCATGGAGCTAGAGGTATCAGCGACCATAAAAATGCTGAGCTTAGTCTACCGTCGTCACAACTCTCTCCTTGTCTAGCCTGCTCACTAGGTGAGCTGCTACACCAAGTAGTAGAACCGAGATGATCAGCAGGGCGCTCAGCACCTCCCAGGCTAGAGGATCGCCATCCATCGCTAGCGTCCTCACAGTCACGAAGAGCAGCACGAATAGCGTGAAGAAGACTGCGTAGTTGAGGGCCTGCACCTGCCTCATACCCAAGGCGTACTGGAGGAGGCCTAACAAGCCCACGGCGGACGCTATGAGCGCTGGTATTACTAGGAATAGGTAGATCGCTATGGCGCTGTTCATGGCGCAGGACCTCACGTACATCAGCGTTAGCGCCGCAGCTAGGGTGATGGCATAAGATGGTATCGTCAGCCCCACAACTTTGCCCAGCCATAGCTCCCTTAGCGTCAGCGGCGTGGCGAGCAGAGTCTCTATCACCCTCTCTCGCTTCTCCCTGGTGAATCTACCACTCATCCCGAACGCTGTCATGAGACCTATGCAGGGCGTCACGTAGAATATGAAGTGGCCCACGTTGATGGCGGCGTGCCTCAGCGATGCAACGTTTAAGAGCGCTAGGAGCAGCAACACGCTCAGCCCGCTGGATAGAGCGCTCCTATCCCTGACCGTCTCCCTAAGCTCCTTCCAGACGACGACTCCTATCATCTCGAGCCACCCCCCTTAACGAGTCTCAGGTACGTCTCCTCCAGGGTTCTCCTCGCCTTCCTCACCTCCTCGACCCTAACCCCCAACCTCACGAGCTCGCGCAGGATGTCGTGGGTGTCCCAATCCGTCACTAGGTAAACCTTCCTCCCAGCCCTCCTACACTCCAGGACGCACTCTAGGCTCCTCAAGCGGCCGAGGGCCCTCGTGGCGTCCTCATCGGTGGCGAAGGTCAGCTCGACTAGGGGCTTGTGAGCCTCCTTGAGCATGTCACTTAGTGAACCCTGAGCCACTATCCTGCCCCCCATGAGCACTGCTACTCGGGAGCACGTCTTCTCGACCTCACCCAGGTCGTGAGACGTGTATAGGATCGTGACCCTCTCCCTCCTAGAGAGCCTGATTAGCAACTCCCTCATCGCCACCCTCATCTCTGGGTCTAAGCCTGACATGGGCTCATCGAGGAATAGCACCTCCGGCTCGTGGACCAGCGCTCTAGCCAACGCCAGCCTCCTCCTCATGCCCCGGGAGAGATGCCCGACCACTCTATCCTTGACGTCATAGAGACCGACGCACTCCAACACCTCCCTAATCCTCCTCTCCCTCTCCTCCTTATCGCTCAGTCCGTAGACCATGGCGTAGAAGTCTAAGTTTTCATGAACTGATAGCCTAGCAAAGAGGCCGTCCTCCTCTAGGACCACGCCGACCCTCCGCCTAAGCGTGCTGTCCTCACTCAGCGACCTGCCGAAGACTAGGGCCCTCCCTGACGTAGGCCTGAGCAGCCCCAGGAGGATCCTCATAGTCGTAGTTTTACCAGCGCCATTAGGCCCGAGGAGGCCGAAGATCTCGCCCCTGCGCACGTGGAACGTTATCCCGTGCAGTACGCGCCTCCCACCGAACTCCTTGACTAGCTCCTCAACCCTGATGACAGGATCCGAGCGCCGACCAGACACACCGCCTCACCTCCTCAGTAGGCTCTGAGGACTTTCCTCCTCGCTATGGACAGGTAGCTGTAGTACGCGTACCACAGAGTCGAAAGCGCCAAAGCGGCCACGTACGCCAACCTAGCCCCCTCGCACAGCACCTTCCATGAAGTGTACGCCGCAAATATGGAGTACGCCACCGTGTTTAGCACGAAGGCTCGCCTTTGCCACCCGTACTTCCTAATGGTGTCGATAGCCTGCAGTGCTGCGTAGCCGTCCTTAGTTAGCGTGTACTTGCCCTCACCGTTCAGGGCTATCAAGTTATTCATTTTCCTCAGGTGGAACTCCAACTTGCCGCTACTCTTGATCCCAAGCTCTCTCTTCAGCTCAGAGAATCTCATGGGCCTCTTAGCCAGCAATTTCAGTATTTTTATTCTCAAGGGGTGCGACACAGCCTCAAACACATCACTCGACCCCATGCTCTCACACCGTGGTAGACTAGGCCGCAGACTTCGTATAATCCTACTCTCATTGACCAGTCGGTTAAGTGAGGTGGTCTTGATACCCGCTCTGCTCGGAGATTGGGAGCGGGCGCTCATTCCGAGCCTCAGTCACCAGCCTTAAACTCCACCACCAACTAATGGACGTCCCCTTCCAATGTCGAAGCGGGGCTCCGCCGACCGCTCAGCGGGGTGACACCAGCGCTCACTAATCCTCCTACCTGGGTGAGGCAGCAGCTTAGGCGCTAACCCAGCGCTCTGCTCACGTGCTTATTGACGAGCGGGGCTTCAAGTTATATCTTTTATGATACCTCAGACCCACGCCATCATGGGAGTCAGGGAGGTCTTAGCAGGGGACTACGACAGGGCGAGCACGAGGTTTGGGGTCTTATGCCTCCACACTGTTACACTGCTCCCATTATCCCTACTTATCCTGCACAAGACGTTTAAGAAGATAGACGAGCTTAGGTAGCTCGACGTCTCGCTGCGAATGGATGCGCGGCAGGGCGCCAGGCGTTTTTGCGAGCTAGCTAAGGTAGCCACTCAGGGCCCCAGTGAGCTCAGGCACCTCAAATGCTCCTCTAGTCGGTGCGGATGTCGCTGGGCTTGCACCACGCAAACTTAGCGATGGCGTCTGATGAGCTAGAGGCGCTTTCGTGATCACGCTCTCACCACAGCGAGGGAGCCTCCTCCTAGCAGTCTTAAAATTCGTGTGGTGCCGCTCCCGTGACCCACGCTGGAGGTCTGCGTAAGCGATAGCTTGTGAGCAGAGCTGATTGCAGGCGGCCAGGCGCGCACTGTAGATGCGCTAGTCGGCCAACGATCTCGCGACAGAGGTTCGCTTTCACCGCACTCAACAGAGAGCCTCTGTCCGCTGGCGCGACCTCTTGGCAAGCTAAGGAGCGCTGGTTCTAAGGCTAGCAGTGTCGCCTGAGGGGTTTATTAGCAAGCGCTGAGTTAAGCTCAAGGGAGGTTTGGGGGACGGCGCGAAGCGGCAGGGACGTGAGTTACGAGCGGTTCTTGAAAGCAAATTTGAGCAGGTTCAGGAGGAAAGTACATTGCTATCGTGGACGGGCAGGTGGTTGAGCATGGCTACGACCCTAAGGAGGTATACGAGAGAGCCAGAAGGCGATTTCCACTAAAGGAGGTAATAATTTGGAGGGTGCCGAGAGAAGAGGCCCTTAATGGCGATCGGGTGCCATGCACCATGTACATTGACCCATAAGGGGACTACATCGCGGCATGCGATCTGGGGAAGACAATTCATGAGCAACCACTTGTTCTCTCTTCGGGGCGGTCTCAGCGCGTCAATTCCGCTCCTGCCTCAAGCTCTGGATCGGCTTGAGAGTAGACTCCCCCTTTACGCGCTGTGCACCCATATTGATCCAGGGTGAAGTGGTTATGTCCCTTGGGCAGCAGAGCCTTTGAGCGGCCCAACACTTAGCTCGCTCACAACCTTAGACGCGGCTAGATACGACCCTCAGCTCGGAGGTCATGCCGCACCACTCGATACGAATAAAGCGGCCAGCGGAGAGCCTACTAAGAAGCTGAGTGTTCCCACGGCCTTAAGGACGTAGTTTAACTAGGGCTTGCGACATATCTAAGTTCTCCATGGCTCTTCTTTAACCCCTCGTTCTCCCCCAAATTACGAATATTAAGGTGGGTTCCATGAGATCAGTAAGCTTTAATACTTGTATTAATATTTCATAAAGTATGAGAGAAAGCGTACTGCTGCAGGTTAGAGTTCCTATGAGAATTGTGAAGGAGCTTGATAGACTAATTGAGGCGGGAATTTTCAGGTCGAGAAGTGAGGCTGTGGCGGAATCCTTGAGGAAGCTATTGCTAGAGTACTCGACATTGGTTGAAGGAGAGAGCTTCATAGTCGAGATGTACTTGTCTGGCAGATTGGAGAGGGACCTTGGCCCCAACGACACAGTAGAGGTGGGCGTGGAGGAAGCTAAAGAAAACCTGGTGGAGTTCTTTGGTACCGCTGATGCGGATGCGATCTTAAAGAGGGTCAGAGGTGGGGCGGTCTGATAGCGTTAGACACGGACGTCCTAGCCGTATACTTCATCTTTAAGTGGGATCGAAGGCATCAGGTGTCCAAGAGGTTGATTGAATCAGAAATGAAGAAAGCCACTACTATTGTAAATGTCCTAGAGCTCTCAGGACTGATGTCTATAGCGCAAGGTGGAGCTAAAGCTCGCCAACTCTTCTCGTTGCTCCACAGGAGGCGCGACTTTGAAATACTCTACTGGAAGACGTGGCCGCTCATCCCGACTTACGTTTCGAAGATCTTAAGCTACATCTCTAGGAGAATGAGTTTAGGAGATGCCCAGGTAGCATGGATACTGGAGGAGCACAACGTCGACACTCTTATAACGTGGAACAAGAGGCACTTTGAGGGCAAATGCTCGTTTGAAGCTCTCACACCAGAAGAGTACCTCTCAAAGGGTCCAAGAATAGACGCTTGAGCGCATCAGGCATCCTTGCGGGCTCGGCCATGAGGCAGTCTAAGTAGCTTACGCGTGTACTAGTACACCTCTCACTTTTTGCCGCTGTTGCACCCAAGGTATGAAGTCGGGCTTGAGCTCTGGCCCTTAGACCGTGGCGGGTTCTCGCTCTAGACCTCCAACCTCGCCGAGTATGTCCTGCCTTGTGGGCTTCACGGCTTCTACGAGGCGGCTCACCTCCTCCTTTAGATGCATCTCTCGCAAAAAGTAGCCTGTGGCGTTAACAACATTCCACTCGGCTGGGCAGGAGGGGGCAGCGAAGGTTTGGCCTCCACTTCTGGCCTCATTAAACTCTGTTCAATACAAACGGGTCTCGTTACCCCCTCCTCTGGGGGAGCGATATGTGGGAGTGAAGTTCAAACGCAGTTCAAACTGCGTTTTGAGTTCCCTTCAGCCAGAAGTGGTGGGGCCGCCGGGATTTGAACCCGGGTCCTTACCGGGGCTCAGGCTCGACTCTGGCCTGAGGCCCTACCAGCGCCCCAGGCTGGCATCCTACCAGGCTGGACCACGGCCCCCTTAAAACAGGCTGGCGCGGGTTCTATAAAACCCTTGTGCCGGGAGCTGAGGATCTCAGCGCGGCCCTTTTCTATCTCGTCCCCGACTCTTAGGCCATGGGCTCAGCCGCTGAGGAGCTCGTAGAGGCGGAGCTCGCCCGCAGCTACTGGGAGCTCTACCCGAGGCGCGAGGGCGTGGCGCTCAGGTCCGTGGAGCTGCTCCCGAGCGGGGCTGGCGTGGTGCTGGAGCTGACCTCCGACGTCGAGGGGGTATCACACTTCACCTACTACGTCAACGGCGAGGGGCCGTACAGGTCCGACGACGGGCGCGTGGAGGTGAGGTTCAGGGAGGGGGGCGCTCGGCAGGTCGTGGTGGTCGAGGTGAGGGCGGTCACCGGCAGCGGCGAGGTGCTCCAGCCCCGCCGCATCCGCATCAGCTACTGCCCCAGCGAGCTGTACGAGGCTCGCGGTCTCACCTACCCCAGCTGGGTCATAGTGGGGGTCAGCGACGTGGCCATGTTGGCGGGGCGCGTGGAGGACTGGGTCACCGACGAGCCCAGCGAGGCCGACGTCGAGTTCATCAGAAGCAAGTGGGGGCGCTTAGTGGAGGGGGCGGAGTCGGACTACGAGGCTGCGTGCGCCGTGGCCAAGAGCCTGATCGACGAGCTGGAGCCCCACAGGGGCATCCCGTCCGACGCCATGAGGGGGCTCAGCCCTCTGGAGCAGTACAGGAGGGCGACGTCGGGCCTGGACAGGGTGTGGTGCGAGAACATTGCCTCGATGTTCTCCTACGCGTGCAACGCGCTCGGCCTGCCTTGCCGCAAGGTGTCGCTGGGGCGCCTGCTGCGCGAGCCCGGCGAGGGGCCCGGCCTTCTGCTAGCGGAGTGCCACCTGACGGTCGAGGTGTTCTGCGAGGACCTCAACCAGTGGGTATGGATGGACCCCACGATGTACGTACTCGGCACCTATATAGGCGAGGTAGGCCCCCTCAACCTAATGGAGTTCTACTTCCTACTGAACGCGCCTGGCAGGCTCAGTCACCTGCGGGTCAGGGAGTACGACCCCAAGAGCGGGGCGGACAGGGTGGTCCCACTGGCCGAGAGCAGGGCGAGGGATGGCGTGCTCAATTACCTGAAGAGGGACCAGGGGTTCAGATACCATAAGAGGGTCGTTGAGGGCGGCTGAGCGAGGACCCTTACGCTTGAGCGGCTACTGAGGGGAGTTAGGCTGCCCCCTAGCCCCTCACGCAGACCACGACTGGGCGCCAGCAGCTCCACGCGCGCTATGAACCGGCGACCCCCCAGGTCGTACACCACCTCGATCGCGCCCAATTGGCACGTCCCCTCTGCCCTCGCAGTGAAGCCCAGCGTCATCCAAGCCAGGCTCCCCTTAGTGGGGTGCTCGGGCTGAATTACGTCTGTTATTACATGGTAAGCCAGCGACACGCTCGCGACGGCCCTCCTCACTTTGACTCCGTCCTCCAGGATCTTGAGGGTCAGCCGGATTGTGAACTGCTCCCCCACTCTGACGCTCACCTCGGTGGGCTCGACCTCCACGACCGCGACGAGGGAGCTCCCTCTAGCGTAGCCAGCTGGGGGGCTGCACCTCAGCGTCACGCCACTAATCCTGAAGCGCTGCCTGAAGACGAGTCCGAGGACCTCTGACTCGACGACCACCTCGCTCAGAGCCCACTCGCCGTACCTCTCGAAGACGACCTCAACTCACACCGACCTCTCCTCCCGGGCCTCAGCACGAAGGTGCCGTTGAGCGCCCTCACGCGGACCCCGCTTGAGTTCAGCACCCCTAGGTGGATGGCCCTGACCAGCAGGGCTGGGGGCCCGCGTTTCTAATCAGCAGCACAGGACGGATTCCTCGGGTCCTCCGAGCCCTTCTGGGGCGATTATGGAAGATGCGTCTTGAATATTCCCCCTAACTTCTACGTGTGGTGAAATAAAGTAGAGGCTGATGAACAATGATAAGAGGACCATTGCAATTGCTGCTATTAATGACGGCCTTTTTACTGAGGTGAGGGACCCTCTCCTCATGTTGAGCACTCACCCGTCACGTGGTAGTGCTCGTCGCACCGCGCGTTGACTATCTCACCCCTACCGTACCTCTTCTCCTCACGCCACGCTTATATCCTAATTTACCCTCCTCTTACGGGGATCTGCTTTGAGTAGGAAGCTCAGAGACGAGTTCATCAAGCTCCTAGAGGAGGACGTTGAGTTCAGGTACATCGTCATGGGCTTCCTCGGCATCCGCGAAATCCTCGAGAGGATCAATAAGAACACTGAGGCAATCAAGGACCTGCAGAAACAGGTTGAAGAGCACAGCAAGGCCATAAGGAGGCTGCAGGAGCAGGTAGAGAGGCACACCAGAGCCATAGAGAGCTTGCAGGAGCAAGTGCTAGGACTCACCAAGGAAATTAGGAGGCTTGGCGACAGAATCTCTGCGCTGGGCGCTAGATGGGGCCTTATTGCCGAAGAAGCGTTTAGAGAGTCATTGAGGGAGTTCCTGCAGAACTACTTCAAGGTGGCGAGAGTGGAGAGGTGGGAGCACTACGACGAGGAGGGGCTCGTCTACGGGCACCCGAGCGTGGTTGAAGTAGATTTGATCATCAAGGATAGGGTGCATTACCTAGTTGAAGTGAAGTCAAGTGCTTCTAAGGGCGACGTTGCAGAGCTCTACAGAATAGGCGTCCTGTACGAGAGGGAGACTAACGTGAAGCCGCAGCTCGTCATCGTTACGTGCTTCATAGACGAAAGGGCTAAGAGGGTGGCCGAAAAACTTGGGGTCAAGGTGATCACGTACTAGTAAAAAGTAGAGCTTGTAACTAAAAATAGAAAGTCAATAATTTAGGATTTGCTAGCAAGTCAGCACTGCTGTAAAAGCGCCCTTTGGGCTCACTGTCAGCCGAGGCGTGCTCAGGCGTGGGGTGATAGCAAGCGGCAGCGGCGTAGCAGAAAAAGCACTTTGGGGACGCGGAAGTCGCAGCTGCTCAGAGAGCTCGTAAGGTGCTCTTAAGGCACCACCTCGACCGACACGCTCGGGAGCCCCTCGACCGAGTGCGTGCCCCTGCCCTCCCTCCTGGCTGTGACCCTCGAGGCCCTCAGGGTGCCCGCGATGTCCTGCGCCCACCTCTCCAGCAGCTCTGCGTACTCGCCAGCG
>Ga0190313_1001544_pt1 | contig 12279 bp, 18 predicted proteins | sample 4870071011_MG_FD_169989 | JGI IMG/M metagenome (GOLD analysis project Ga0190313, IMG submission 169989) | Hydrothermal vent sediment bacterial communities from Southern Trench, Guaymas Basin, Mexico - 4870-07-10-11_MG | ecosystem: Environmental > Aquatic > Marine > Hydrothermal vents > Sediment ...
ATGTAAAAGAAGATTGGATTATCCCCGCAGAAAATGATAGAAAAATATCTGGTTAGAATAAAAGGGACAAAGCCTTTGTTGGTTAACAGAATAACTGAAGAGGATTTAAAACCTGCATGCAGAAAAAGAAGTTCAACTCCAGACCCAAAATCAGAAGCCAAGAAAAGATTATATTTAAATCAGAAAGAAGAACCCTGCATCCCGGCAAAGAATATCAAAGCAATGATTAGAGATGCGGGCAGTCAATTCAAATTGCCGCAAAGACTTTCAACTTATAAATCTATGATAAAAGCGGGGATAGACATAGAGCCAGAATTAATTCCAATAATCGACCCAAATAACGGAAAAATTGCTGAATGGAAAATTGACATTCAGATAGGTAGATTACCAGGGAAAAGTAGCAGAATTCTAATCATTAGACCCAGATTTGATAATTGGCAACTAGAATTTAAAATAATTAATAAAGACTCTGAAATAATAAAAGAAGAGATATTGAAAAAAATTCTGGAAGAAGGCGGTAAATGGTATGGATTGGGAAGTTATAGACCAGAATTTGGAAGATTTGAAATCATAGAATTTAAAAAATTAGAGCAAGATGGTTCACAAAATTAGAAAAGGATATAGGAGTTTATTAAAAGCAAAAAAGCTTGCAGAGAGTTTAGGATTCAAAGTAGGGAAAGTAGAGTTTAGAACGAAGTATCGGAAAGAAAAAGATTTGTTTGGATTGTTCGACCAGATTTGGATATCCGAAATTATAAAACCCCTATTTGTTCAGGTAAAAACAAATAAGAAGCCGCCCAAAAAAGTGATTGATGAATACGAAACTTTTTCAAAAAAATATCACGTCTATGTGCTAATTGTAGTATTTTTTGATAGGAAAGAACCGCAGATATTGTTTATAACTCCTGCATTCAAAGAGTGGTTAAATAAAGAAGAATTTGCAAGCGTAATTAACAGAGTTAAAGAAGAAGTATGGAAGAAATATTGTTGATGGGATTGGTCGGGTTTGCAATAGGATGGGTTACTAACGATATTGCAATTAGGTTGTATATACACTTAATTTTTAAAGATAGGGAAAAATTGGCAAATATGCTCGGGAATATGCTTGAAAAAGCGATAGGAAAATACCTCATCGGAAAATTAGTATCCAAACCTGCTTCGAATTATCTAAAGAAGTATATTATGGAACTTAAAGACGAAGAAGTAAAAAACATTTTGAAACAGCAAAGGAAAAAGCTCTTGCTGATAAATTTTGTAGGCGGCATAATTGGTTTTGCAATTTCAACGGTCTTGTATTTTATTTCCTTCTTTTAAACTTTCTTATTATTACGCTAGAAACATCTCTACCAAAAAGAATGTCTGAAATAGTGGCTATATCTGTAACATCCAAATTATTCTCCTCAGCAAAAGACTCCATTTCTCTTACAATATCCTCCAAGTCCACCTTTTCACCGTATTTTTTTGAAAGCCTGTCATAAAATTCATCTGCGAGCTTAAACCATTTGTTGATGGTTATTTCAATCATTTCTTCTATTTCTTTTTCGCATACATAAATTTCCTTATCATCTATCTCCCCAACCTTTCTACAACCTTTCATAATTATTCTATGTATTTTTCAAATATAAGTTTTTTTAATTCTTCTGCTTTGTCTGGGTCGTATTTTGCGATGAAAGAAACCATTCCGTCCAAGATTTTAGATAACCTTTCCAAATAGTTTTCCTTGGATATTTTTCCTGCTTTATAGAGAGCAATTGCTTCTGCCAGCTCTTTTGTATATTTTTCCTTATTCTCGAAATAAAGAGGCAGTTCTTTCCACTCTCCTCCAGCAAGCTCACAATACCACCAATCCAATTCAGGCACTTCTACAAATAATACGCTTGGTATATCAGCACCGTAGGCGATACCTAAAATAGCATAATGAGAATCCGCTCTTATAGGCTGTCCGGCATATTTCGTTCTAAAGAAAGGAATGCCTCCTGCACCTCTCACTCTATCGATAAAATTTAGAACAGTATCCCTACTCCATAAAATCTGCGGTTCCGAAAAATGTAAAGGCGATGTTCTGTAATAAAAAATACCTGGTTTTTCTTTATCACAAAGTAAAACTTCCAAATCCATTACAGTCCATCTTTTACAGGCTTTACTCATAATTTAATTATAAAATAGAAAAGAAAAAAAGAAAACCAAAAATTATGCAGCTTCTTTATGGACCCAGAATCTCTTTCTATATCCAGGAGTCTTTGAGTAAGCAAAGCCAAGCTCCTTAGATTTACTGAGACCAATTTTCTCAATCATCTTCTCTCTCTTGCACTTTATGAATTCATCCCAAGGCTGACCCCTACAAGCTTTAGTAACTTCCGCTGCAATTTTCTTAAACTCTTCATTTTGCTTTATAACCTTCTCAGAAGTCCTGTTTACGTCTTTAGTCCTAACGACAAACTTGTGTATTGACGGCTTTCCGTATAATCTGTGATTCATCACATCGTGTTTAACCTCCCTAGGGCTACCTAATGTCCTGGGCATACTTAAACTTATACAAAAAATATAAATAGAAATATTTCCAAAATGGAAATATTATGGAAAAGATAAATTACCTAACAAAAATAGTCAGTTTACTAGCCAACAAACCTATGTCTGGATACCAGCTATATAAATTACTTGAATTAAGCACAAACACTCTATATAGACTGCTCCACTATCTTGAAGAGCAAGGAATTATCTCGAAAAAAGGCAATTTATATGTTCTGAATGGAAAAAATGTCTTTAATCTGGGAGGGAATTGCTTCCTTATACTAATAGAAAACATACCCGTAATTATTAATTGCCCTTACTGGGACAGTTGCCAAGTAAGAAAAGAAAAGGAAGAATGTTTTGGAGATGAAAGGTGTCTCCTGTATAAAAAGTTATTCATTTAAGGACCTTAGCTTTTTCAAAAGTTCGGTGCTTGCATAAGGTAGCAAAGTTCTGGTGTAATAATCCAAAGCCAATTTAAAATGCATCTCGTTAATTTCAATACCCTCCTTCTTGTATTTATCATAATTTTTCGGTTCCAATAAAACAGATATTCTTGCAATTGCTTTAGCGAGTTCTACAATACCTTCCTTTAACTCAGGAGTTATAGGTAATATTAACTGTTCATCGTATTGTTTCAGTGTTGCTAAATAGGTCTTTACAAAGTCGGGCATGTCGTTTAGTTTCGGTTCTATATCCTTTACTATATTAATCAGCTGCTGGATTTTTTCTTTTGCAATTTCTAATTTATTTTCTCCCTTATCGGTAGTTGATATTATACGGTAGAATTCCTTATCGGTATAGTCTGGAATGGCTAAAAGGATGTGAAATCTTCTTAAGAGAGACATATCGAGAGAGATTTGATTTCTCATCATAGAAACATCTCCGTATCTTATCCAATAATCAGGTCTTTCGGGATTGTTTGTAGGGTTAAGCGTCGCAATAACATTGCAATTTATGGGGATATCTCTTGCATAAGTATGTCCCGTAGGCAATTTTTTTCTAATATGAACTCTATGGAACTGGAGCAAATCGAATAACAATTGCTTCACCTGAGATGGTGCTCTGTGTATTTCATCGAAAAAAAGCAAACCTTTTTTATTACCTACTGAAATAATAGAATCTCTAACTCCAGCCATAGTTATAGAACCGGTTCCCGAAATTAAAAAAAATCTATCCGGAGCTACTTCAGAAAGCCATCTTGCCAGAGTGGATTTTGCACCTACAGACGGCGGACTTACGATAAGGGTATTGAGTCTGTCTGCTAAAATAGAATATATGATTACTTCTTTGATTAGATATACTAAACCTACAGAATGGGTTGAAGGCACAACTTGCTCTGAAAATATTTTTATGATTCTCCTGAGACTTTTCATAAAAATATAAAGAAAAAATATATATGATGAGAAAAATAATCATTGTTTCGGTAATCATACTTTGGGAAATTATCAGCCTCTGAGATAACCTAACCTCTTGGAGAAACGCCAAGTCCTTTTTTAAGCAATTCTTCAGCCTTATCTGCCGGAATAATTTCTATTTCACCTCCATATTTCTTCTGGAGTTCCTTTATTATGGGCAAAATTTCTACTTCTTCGTATACTACTGGAACTGATATTTCTAACCCAATAGGATTGTCCATTACAGCTTCTGCAGGCAGCTTTGATAACAACTCCCATATAGCTTTCCTATAGGAGGGGTCATCTTTCAAACGATATATAATAAAGCCATTTCTAAATAGTCGGAAACTTTTCCTGCTGTTTTCAATACGCTTCCAATCTGTTTCGTGGTCCAAATAGAATATATAGTAAAGCAATCTGGATGCTAAAATACCAACAATTTTTTCTTCAGGTTCGTCCTCCAGGTAAGAAAAGTCTTCTATCTTTGACCTGTCAATCCAAAAAATAGCATAGCCCGAAAAATCTGGTGAAAATACTGGCAATACTCTAGGATATCCCATAACAACCCCCACCTTTCTTGTCGGTCCTTTTGTTACATATAGGTCGGAATAAATATTTAATTTTTTCAGGCTTTCTAAGTCACCTGCCGCAACATATTCGAGAGCTTGTTGAATAGCGTCTCTATCCAGCATACCCAAATCAATATCTGCAATATCCAAAACAACGGAATAACTTATGCTCGGTGTCCCTATCATATCGGAAAGTTCTTTCGGAATGCCTTTTCGAACGCTCACCACCTCAAATAAAGGCAGAATTTCTGATATTCTCTTTAAGTAATCTACAAATCCACCTACAATAGTTTTTGTTTTTTCTTCTCTCATTATTCTGGCTTCTTCCTCCGCTGCAACTATTTCTTCAAATCTCCTCGAAATTCTTTCAATTCTGCTCACTTCTTCAGGCAATTTTGAAACCACCTTGGCTATGTTAGATAATCCTTCCAAGATGCTTCTAAGTTTTTCAAATTCTTCTTTAGTAACAACTTTTTTCTCGAATTCACTCAATTTTTCCCTGATTTCTCTCAACTCCTTTAACAAGTTCAAATATTCAGGTTCTTTCCTTATTTCATAGGCTCTTTCCAAAGCTTTTTCCATTGCTTCAATCCTTTCTTCCTCAATAACAGGAAAAAATCTCTCTAAAAGCTTCTTATTTTCCTCATAGGAGAGTGACCAGTCCACTACACTCTCAAAATCTATCGTTTTTGGGTCTATGTGGTAGATATTGCACAACTCGAGAAAGTAATTGTATAGATTTCTTACTTCTATATAGCTCATATGTTTTGGCTTATATTTCTCCCAAAGCCGTTTTACAAACTCTCTATCCATAATATCATCTCACCCATTGAAATGGGCGGGGGAATTGCGGAAAATTCCACTAACCCAAAAGATTTTAATGTTTTTAGTGGAAATATATTATGCTGGTAGAAAGAACCACACAAATAGTTATAGAATGGGATAACGATTTGGTAAAAACTCTCGAGACATTTATAGAAGTTATGAATGATTGCACTCAGGTATGTTTTAATAAAGGCAATCCTCTTTCTGCCTTCACCCTTCATAAAAAAGTTTATCATAGAGTAAAAAGTAGACTTAATGCTCAGATGACCTGCACTGCAATAAGATTGGTTGCAAGTGCCTATTCCGCTGCTAAACGTAGCGGTCATAAAATAAATAAACCTTTTCGATTTAAAAAACCTTTTGCACTCTTTTTAATTGGTAAAAGAGGAAGGGACGCTGATTTCCGAAAAGACGGAAAGCTTAGTATTTGGACTGTAAAAGGAAGAAAAAAACTTAACTACAAAATTCCCGAGTATTTTAGGAAATATTTTGAAAGAGCAGTTTCTATCGATAGCATGATTGTTAAAATCAGAAACGGAAAACTTATAGGATATGTTGGACTCAAAATTAAAGTTGATAATGCAAAACCCATTCACCCTATAGGGGTTGATTTAAACGAAACCAATCTTTTAGTTGCAGTTAATCCGAATAACGATATTTTTTTCTTTTCTGGTTTGCAACGCAAGATACTTAACAAGAAAACTTTCAAAACGATAAAGCGACTACAACGCAAGCTTGCCCTGAAGAAGGCAGAGGGCAAGAATACACGCTCTGTTATAAGAGCCCTCAAACGGCTGCAGGGCAAGCTTGCAAGGAGGACCAAGTATTTCTGTCACCTAGCGACTAAAAAGTTTGTAGATTGGTGTCCAGAGAACTGCGTAATAGTCTTTGAAAAACTAAATTTCAAGCAAGGAAAGCGGGGAAGTAAAGCATGGAACAGGCGATTTCACCGATGGCCAAGAGGTATGGTCGTAAGATTTATCAAATATAAAATTCAAGGCAAAGGTGCAATTGAATTTGTCAGTGCAAAAGAAACCTCAGTAGTATGCCATAGGTGCGGTCTAAGAGGTATTAGGAAGAGGCATTCTTTCTATTGTCCAAACTGTGGATTCAAGGGACATGCAGACATTAACGCAGCTTACAATATACGAAATCGCTATACCGTCCTCCGGGACGGTGGGGTGCCGTCAACCACCCCTGAAGCCTCTTCGGGAGGCAAGCCACCTGTTTTAACGGGTGGTAGTTGACTTTAGGATTTTTTCTTCAATAGTTCAGAAAACTCCTCTCTTAATTCACCCCACAAAGCAACTGCCAAAACCGTTCCAAATAAGGTGTCTATGAAATAACCCACACCCTTCGTTACCAAAAACCAGAGGATTACAGTAGCTATAAAAATATAGGAAGGTCTAATGAATCTGAAATATTTAGACAAAACATAGGCTATCGCAATTAGTATCAAAAAATGGAGTATGGTCGTTAAATTTGGAAATAGCATAAATATTATAATTAAACTCAGTAAGGTAAATAAAAACCACCTATAATTAAATTTTTTGGATTCTTTTTTCTGGGAATTGTTCTGAATATCGCATATCTGAAATGGATTGCCCTCCAAATCGTAAACAGTCTTACACCTCTTAGCCATAATAATTTTAAAAAAAGAAAAATAAAACAAAACAAACTACTTTACTCCATTTTTACAGGAACAATTCCCACTAATGTTTCGTATAGAGCCTTAAATATCCCAATTACGTATTGCCCACCAATCAATCCAACACCTAGCCAAACTGCAAATCCAAGTATGCCAAAGGCAAGATTAATAATTGGTGCTAAAGCTCCTGCACCCGCAAATGCTGCCGCTCCAAAACCACCAAGAGTTATCGCTACAACAAGGGTCAAAAGCACATTATTCTGTGCTGCTTCCCTAGCTATTTTTTCTAACGGCTCTGCTTTTCTGGTAGTTTCGAAGAAAGCTCCTAAGAGAAAGGCTAGTATGTATATGGCTGCTAACACTTGCACGCCGAAAAGCTCAACTCCAGCCTGAGCCAAAGCACTTACAACCATAATTATAATGCATTTTTTCCTATAAATAGTTTTCGGAATTTTTTGTTTTTATAGAATATAGTTTTTTAGTAATATTTTTAAAAAAAATAAATAGTTTATCTATATATATTATGGTGAAGGTGAGTAGGTATCCCTACTACATAGGGTTTGCAGTAGATAAAGCTACATATCAGGAGCTATTTAAAAGGTATAAAAGATGGCTGAAAACCGAACATAAAATAGACTTGGACAAAGCTAACGATGTAACGATACTCAGAAAGAGAAATAGCAAAACCAACTTTAGCACATTTATGAGAATACTGGTTAAAAAAGCTGTGGAGTGGGGGGTGATGTAAATTATGAAAGAAAAAATAGGTGAGAAGGGTCCAAAAAGTTTTTACACGAAAGGAAAGTTAGCAGAAGATATAAATCAAGCATATAAAATCTGGTTAAAAAGTAAATTGGATAAGGAGAAGGAAGAAGCGGGCTTTGCCGTGAGAAAGCACCGATACAGCTTCTCTGCATTTATAAATGAACTATTGGAAGCAGGTCTGAAAGAATTCTTTAAAAATTATAAGAAAAAATAAGTGTTATGAACACAACTTCGGTAGCCAGTTTGTTTCGAATAGAAGGCGTTGATTACCTGATAAAAGGAGTGTTATATCTGTCAAAAGGAGTATACTATTTTGCAATGCTACCCATAAATATGATGGGTATCAATCTTCCAGCATATTTCTTGCAGATGCTATATTTATTCGTGTTGGGTCTTATTCTATATAGACTTACCAATAACACATTAGCAACACTTGTTATTATGGTTCTGCTGGTTTCGTTAGGAATTATAGGCTCCGTATAAAATGGTAAAAAGAACAAGAGAAGAAGAAGATAGAATAATCGCAGCACTTGTCGGTGGCGGGATATTAGGCGCTGCTATTGGAGGAATTATATGGGCAATTATAGGTGCTCTAATGGGAGTTATAATTGCCGAATTAGAAAATAGGCAAAATAGGCAAAAATAAATTACCTCTTTTTCTTTTCTTTATACCCTATCAGAAAACCCAAACCAAACAAAATCAATAATCCCAATATTACATTCCAAGTTAGGAAAGGCGTGGTTTGGGGAGTTATTGCAATAGCCTTTGGTCTGTCTAAAGTGATTTCATAAGTTCTTACTCTGCCTTCCGCAACCACTTTAATTACATAATCACCTTTTGGCAAATAAGTATGGGAAAAACCAGAAACATCTTCAAGTTTCTTGACTAACTCGCCATCGGGTGTATAGATATAAATGGTTGCTGGTGTAGGTGTAGCTATAGTAAAAGAAAGAGGGTAGTGAGTCCGAAGAACAGGGACAGGTCCGCCGCCCATCCCACCAACCCCTCCTGCCAGAAAATACGCAGCAGATACGGTGGTATTATTAATTCTCCAATCAGCAGAGTCCCAACAGGTTGCTACTGCCATCACTCCTTTGGTTAAAGTATAATTGGTCCAAAATATATTTCCATCCCTATACAGCGAATAGGACACACCATCTATCTCCAGAGTGCAATTCACAACATTGTCCTCAGCTTCGAACTTCACAGTTACACTGCCCGGAGAATGTGCTCCCGCAGTGAGGAAGGTTATTTCGGGAGGCACTCCGTCATAATAAGGACTTAAAGGCAGATAATCTATATTGTTGGTTTCTAAAGAATAAGGGTCGTCACAGATTCCATCAATATTTGTATCATTACAAGTTTGAGAAAAGCCTGTTCCATCTGGCTTTGCCCAGAAGTTTCCCGCTATAAAACCGCCGCCTACGATATTACTGCCCAATTGCTTTGTAACATTCCACACATTAGCATATATGCTACCCCATCTTAAATTATTGGTATTGTTGAAATAGTTGTTATAAAAAACATTACCAGTTCCGGAGTATAAATAAACCCCGTAAGAATTGTTTTCTATGATGTTGTTTGCAATAGTGTTTGGTCCATCCTCTATTTCCATACAATAGTTATTCTGTTTGCAGGTGCTGTTATATAATGCATTATTACTAGTCGTATATTCAAAAGAAATAGCATACTGATTGTTAAGAAAAGTAATATTTTCATATATATTGTTCGAAGAATAATGTATATTTCTTAGACCTACGAAAGAATGTCCATCAAATATACTGTCTCTAACCGTATTGTTATCGGAATCATACATCATAACAACACCCTCTGTGCAGTTCGATATGTGTAAATTTTCAAAAGTAGAATTTTTAGTTCTTATAACGAACAAGCAGATAGAATTATCATCTAAATGGTTTATAGTTATATTACGAAGCGTAGAATTGTGTGCCTCACACAATATAATTTCGGATAGGTTATACATATTTTCCAAGGTAACGCTATGATTGTAATACAATGCGGGAAGATTGTTTATTCCAGTTACATTTATGAATTCGGTCCCGTGACATCTCGCATTTGGAAAATCGAAATTCTCCCAATTATTTTCCGAATGGACATTTTCCAATTTGGCGGTAGAATTATAGAAATAAATCCCCCAAGTGGCATTAGTAGAGGTTGTATTAAGAATATATACTCCATCAGTATCTCTCAGATAAATATTAATAGAAAAATCATCAACCAGACAATTCCTAATGGTTCCTGCATACCCTGTGCGTATGCCCGTTCCACTTCCACCTCCATTCAATATATGATTGCTACAATCTAAAACTATATTGTCATTATCTAATTTTATGCAAGGGTCGAGGTCCGCACTAATATCAGCTCTTAAATAATAAGTAGCGCCGGCATCTATAAGGATTGCACATCTAGAAAAATTCTCTCCTATTCCTATAACTCTTGTTTCAGAGGTTCCTGTTTCTGTAGTGCCAACACCCTCACAGGTAATATTCCAATTGTGGTCTCCTGTAGATAAAGCGGTAGTTGGAGTTATTTCTGTTGCAGTATTGTTGGCAATATTCGTTGCTTCGCCATAATTTGTTCCATCTATGTAAAGAGTGCAGTTGTAAGAAGAAGACGAACCTGTAGGAGTAAAGTTAAAAGCAGGAGTCGTATCTAAAGTTTGTGCGTTGTTTGGTGGATAATTCAAAGTAATGGTTAGCGCTAATGACGGGCTTATGATAAAAAATAATGCCATCAAAATAGCAAGGACAGAACCCACCCGTTCCATAAAATAAATACCCATTTTATATAAATAATTTACACTATTTTAAATTTTTATATTTTATATTTTTTTCTTCTTCTTTTTTAAGAATAAATACACAAGATACACCAAGAGAATTCCAACTACACCTCCCAAAACACCTATAATTACCCATACATAGGTCGGTATTGTAGGAGTAGGTGCTGGTGCTGGAGTGGGCGAAGGTGCTGGCGTTGGAGCGGGAGCTATTGGTGGAGCTGGAGCATACGGAGTGGGTGCAGGTGCCACAATCTCTACACAAACACCATCTTCACATTTATAGCCTTCTGGACAATCAGCGTCCGTCCAACATTCTCTCCATTGCTCTGCACACTTACCCGATAAACACTTGCCTGTTTCACATTCTTCATCCGAAATACAAGGCTCACCCACCTTCTTTAATTTTGGAACGCACATTCCGTTTTCACAAACCATTCCCTTTGCTTTGCAGTCTTCTTTTGCAGTCCATACACCTTCTTCGGAACATTCCAAGACCCACTCTTCATCTACACCCAAATAATCCATTACTAACGGCATATCTTCGGAACAAGCGGTCTGCCCGATTACACACTTCATATAATCCGGAACCACTTTTACTGCTTCACACTTACCATCCACACAACTGTAGCCTTCTGGACAATCTGCATCAGTCCAGCATTCCCTCCAAGGTTCGGCACACTTACCAGACAGACATTTACCGGACTCACATTCATCATCGGAAGTGCAAGGTTCACCCACTTTCTTTTTCTCAACTCTAACTTCAACACACTTACCATCCTCACAAACAGTTCCAGAAGGACAAGAGGTTAAATCTTCCCATTTCGTTTCGGTATGGTCGTAGACGCAGTTGCAATTTTCATCGTAAACATATATCTTGTATTTCACTCTTTTTCCTCTTGTATATTTATCGTAACAATCCCATCTTTCGGATACTTTTTCCTTCTTGCAAACAGCTCCAACATCGCAAGTAACGACCTCAAATTGATGGTATCCATATCTAGATTCCCTCCACCTACCTCCGCTTTCACCACACTTAATTAGCCATCTTATTTGATATTTTCCTTCATCTACTTTTTGCAACGGAGATGAATCAAAAGAATAAGCATCATGAGCTATGTTGCAGCTATCAGTTAGCCTAAAAGGACATACTCTATTGGTAGAATATCTTTTTATAGTTCTCCAGCCACCGTCGGTTTTCTTATCCAACGTATATTCGATTACGCAGTGTTCAGAATCCCAACAAGAGGTTGTGCTGTAGTCTTTATCTTTCTTTACCCAATTGTGTAACCAACCATAATCAGAAGTCCCTCTTTTTGCATACCAATAAAAGTTGAAATATCCTTTAGAAAGCCTATCAGGATTATATTCACATCTTGGAGAATGCTCTGAATAACCCGGTATAAGTTCATAAAATTCTTGTAACTTTATAATAACGCCAGCTTCAGGAACTATCGTTTTAGAAGGCTGCTTAACACTGGCTAAAGAAAACAATATCAAAAAAATAAAGAGACCTATAACAATAATCACACCCTTATTCTCCTTTTCAATATTCATAATTTTTTAATTAGAATAATTAAAAAAATTATCACTGCAATAACTATAACTAAAGCAATAATAATTGGAATAAGCATTTCCCAAGGAATAGTCGGAGCAGGAGGAGTGGGCAAATGAGGTGTTGGAACTCCGCCTTCAGGAATCTTGCTGCAATAACCAGGAGTCTTTAAATCGCAGTAATAACCCTCAGGACATACTTTTAACTTTTC
>Ga0190313_1001545_pt1 | contig 12276 bp, 11 predicted proteins | sample 4870071011_MG_FD_169989 | JGI IMG/M metagenome (GOLD analysis project Ga0190313, IMG submission 169989) | Hydrothermal vent sediment bacterial communities from Southern Trench, Guaymas Basin, Mexico - 4870-07-10-11_MG | ecosystem: Environmental > Aquatic > Marine > Hydrothermal vents > Sediment ...
CATATTGCGATGCCATACATGCAATAACAGGATGGTCTGTCGTCACTTCTACCGCAGGAAGACTCAATTCATCAATGTTATATGTGGTGAATCTAATGTCTGCGAGGTCTGCCATGCAAATTCTCGCAATAAAAAGACCCGCTTCAAACCCTCCTTTCGCAGAAACGCCCGCATCTATGACCGTTGTTCCGTTGTCAAGCTCAATTGCTTCCACATTCAGTTCCTCCGCAAGGTCTAACATCTCCTCAAATACTTCTACCCCATACTCATTCACGCTCAACATCTCCGCAACACCCCCTCCTTCCCTCTTTCACCAGCCCTTAAATATTTTTCTTTCCCGCTCTCGGATGTGTCCACTTAACATAGGCACCACCTCAGATGATTGTAGTAGAGCATGAAAACAGAATAGATTCCAGTTCTTTACTGGATTTGAACAGCTAATTGAGCAAAGGAATATCTTAATTCTCTGCTTTAGTGAAGAGAACACTGACTCGACCTTACTTCTCATTCCGAAAGGATTGATGTTCGTATTCCAAATTAATACTTTTCAGAGCATCGATCAACCGGGGAGCCTTATCTATGATAAATTTAGGTTTATTCTCGCAATACTTTAGCACTTCTTTTACAAACTGGTGGTCAAATAATTTCTCAAAGGATAAACTCTCATTAGGATTAATTCGTTCCTCTTTACTCGCCGCATAGACATAATATTTTTCTCCATCAGCTTTAACTACTGTTTCGTCTATCGCTATAATTTTTCTTGGCTTTCTCTCCGTTACGGTAATCTCTCCTCAAACTTCTTTATCCATGCTGATTTAGAAACAGAATGTAGCTCGGATAAAATCTTAGCAGTCCTCCTTACCGATGATGTTTGAATATAAATCGCTATGCCTAATATCTTACCAACAGAACCTTGTTCCTCTCAAATACACTAAGCTCCTTTACTATTTCTTTCACTTTCATCATATTCATACATAAAACCCTAACTAAATTTATCCTTTTCTTTTATGTGGACACATTCGGAAGCGGCATGGAAATATTTATATGGGGAAATAGAGAGATATATAAGGGGGAAGTATGCATGGCGCTGAGTTCCCTCGTGAATGCATCGTGAATTACAAACCGGAGAAGTGGCTGTTTCAATGGCAGAATAGAAACAGGCATCAACCAGAACAGCTCAGGCGAGATGCTGGAATAATGAAGGATGTAACTGCTCACAGCGCCAATTTGCGACCCATTCTGCTTGCTATTGATTTAGGATACATTCAGTCTGGGATATAAACATTCTATCTAAAACGACAGCTTACGTCTGCTGGACATGCCGGGAGGTGAGAAGCTTGCAGAATGAGTGTATACGCAACGTAGATATACTTGAAATCGTGCCGAGCGAGCGGGGTAAAAAAGTGCTGAGGCGCCCTGAAAAGAATGGAAAGAAATGATGCGAAGAAGAGCATGCTGCGAGTGAACTACCGCCCGCTAAAGCGGGAGGCTTCCAGCGTTCGCCCGAGGCTTTTCACCTGCGGACACATCTGCCGGTTCGGGCCGTCCACAGATGCCCCATCCCATACCTCTCGTTAAGGCATGGGCTACCGCCTTCTCTCACTTCTCCTCTCATCGGGAACTTCCCTGACTTAACTAAGAGTTCGTATTTAAAATCACACACCGACCCTAATTCATCCCTGCTCTAAGGGGTATTCTCGGCGACATTTTTATAAAGCGAGTGGAAGCGTGTGCGTGTCTGCGAGTTTTAGGAAGATGTTGCTGCTAATCCCCTCCTCTTCAAAGGAGGGCAGGTGATGCGGGTGGGAAAAGCTTTTATAGCTTGCGTTCAATGGATGAGTGACGAGTCCGCGGGTATAACCTGCGGTCAGGGGTCGCTGTGACCCGGCCCGAAGGGGAGCGCTACATGCACACTCCCTAACCTCCCTCTCTAAGGCTTCCGGTGGAAGCCTCTTTGGTGGAGGAGGTCACAGCGGAATGATATACGCATTGTGTATAAGAACGAGTTAGGCGTAATCGGATCGGAGGCGACGGACTATGGAAAAGAAAGATAAAATAAAAGGAATATTGATCGCAGATAGTGCTGGATTTATAGGCTCTCATCTCTGTGAAACGGGTGTAGGTAGAGTAACTATTAATGAATGGCATGATAAAGAGTTTTTATCTTATCAAAAACTTAAAGAAATACAAAAATCAAAATTAATAAAAAGTATTGAACAAGCAAGAAGGTCTAAATTTTACAAAGAAAAACTAAAAGATTATGAAGTCGATGGTACAGAAGATATACAAAATTTACCACTTACATTTAAAGATGAATTAAGACAGAATGACCCGCATGACTTCATATCAGTTCCATTCAATGAAATAAAAAGAGTTTTTTGTAGTTCAGGCACTACAGGAAAACCTACATATTCTTTTTTTACACAAAACGATCTTTTTGTAGTTGAAGAAATGGCATTCCGAGCAGTGTCTAGAATGGAACTTTCATCATCAAATTTCTGTGTGATTAACGCACCCTTTGAACTAGGTATGCCAGGGTATGCAATGAGTAGAATGATACATTATGCCAATGCTGGGCAGATTGCTGTGGGAATTCACTCTCTCACACCTTTACAACAGTTATCACTAATAAAGGAGCTTCGTGTCAACACATATTTCGGTTATGTCTCAGGCATAATAAGTCTAATAGAGACAGCTTATGAGAAAGGAAAAATAGATATTTTAAGACAGTTAAAAACAGTTGTAGTTGCTGCAGAACCTCTTTCTACAGCTAGAGCAAAGCAAATTTCAAATATTCTCGGTTGTAAAGTCTATAATAATTATGGTATGTCGGAGATAGGTGGCCCACTAGGGAATGATTGTATATTTGCATGCGGAATGCACTTAGTAATGGATCACATTTTTTGGGAAATATTAGATCCACTTACTAAGTCTCCATCAAGCAGTAATGAGGGTGTCCTAGTTCTAACAACTTTATCTAAGGAAGCTAGTCCCTTAATTAGATACTGGACAAATGATTATGTCAAAATTGAGTATGGGAAATGCAGATGCGGAAGGGAGTTACCTCGAATATTTATAAAAGATAAGCTTGATTTCATGGTAAAGCTGAAAAATAAATTTATTTCTGCTACAGATATCGAAGAAATCTTATTACATGAGGATTATGCTTGGATGGAGTATTTAGCAATTGTTAAAGGTAGTGATAAGAGTCCTAAGTTAAGTATTAAAATGGAAGTGAAAGGGGAACCTCCAAATGTCAGAAAAAGGGAATTGAAAGAAAAATTGGAAGAAAAATTAGAATGTGATGTCGATATTGAATTTTGCACGCCCTTATCTCTTCCAAGAAGATACCCAAAACGTATAAGACTTATAGACAAGAGAGGTGATAAGAAGTGATAAAGGATGCTGAGTATGCTGAAAATATTAGAAAACGGTTTATAAATGAAGGGGTTATTGGAATAATTTTATTCGGGAGTACATTAACATCTAGTCAACCAAGAGATTTGGATTTGCTCGTGTTAATTAGAGATGGGTATAGGAGATTTAGAGTGATAGAAGAAGAATCTCATCCAATTGAAATTGAGTACGTTCCTCTCAAATTCTTCTATTTATTTCTCAATAAATATTATTGGTGGCCTCATAATTGGGAAATGGAGATGGGTAAGTATGCCCATGGAAGAATACTTTATGACCCGCTAAATGAAATTAAAAACTTTAGAAAAAAGATACTACCCATTCCTAAGCATATCTGGTTATACTTTCTTATGCATCGTACAGGAAGATGTGTTCACCATCTTGAGAAACTGAGCGGTATTCAAGATAAAGAGCACATTGAATTTAGCCTTCACTATGCAGACTTTTTCAGAGAGTTTATTTTACTTTTACTGTTAATTCAGGAAAAATACCCCAACACAACAAGAATTACAATGTTACTTGATAATAATACCAAAAAGAATTTACAAAATATCTTTCATTCTATGAGTGTAGATTGTTGTTGGCAACTACTTGAGGATTATATAAGAAAGAACTCAAAAAAAATTCAAGATTTCATTTCAAAAAACAGGAGACCTGTTCCAATGAAATATATAGAAGACATTAAAGGTGCAAAATATATATATAAGCTTACAAATCTAAAAATCGCTCACTTTACGAAAGACACATCGTTATCATCTCTTGGGGGGTGGAAGGGAAATGAATACATACCAGATTAATAAAATAAAGAATTGGTTCCATATTTCTTGGCAAATTACATCTAAGTGTAATTTGAAGTGTAGGTTCTGCGAAGTTCCAGAACGCTTCAAAAGCTATAAAGAGATTAGCTCAAGAAAGGCTATTAATTTTATAAAGAAGCTTAAGGAGATTGATAATTGTAGAATTTTTTGGGGAGGCGGAGAACCTCTACTAAGGGAGGATCTATTTTATCTGTCAAATTATGCTAAAAAACTAGGTATGAGCATAGGTTTTGTTACCAATGGCGTCTTACTTAAGGATAAAGTTAATGATATACTTGAATGTGGTATTAATCTTGTAGTAGTTAGTATTGATGGGAGTTCGCCAGTGATTCATGATTTTCACCGCGGCGTAAAAGGTGCTTATACGAATGCAATAGAGGGTATAAAGTATCTATTAACATATAGAAAAAATATATCCGAGCCTTCAATAGCTATTGCTACAGTAGCCACACACTACAATATTAGTGATTTAGGCAACATTATAGATTTGGCTGCAAAATTAGGTGTAGATGCTATATTCATAAGACCTGTACAGCCCCCTTCTTCTGGTAAGGGATGCGATTTTGCCTTATCCCCTAATGAGGTTAGCATGGCTATCGATGTTATCCAACAAAAAAAGAATGAATATGAAGGAATAATTCATATACAAGCTTCTGAAGTTTATATTCAACATTTTCGTAATATTGGAAGATGGAACATAAATTCTAACTTAAAATGTTTTGCAGGCAAAAATTTTTTGCATATAACACCAAAAGGAGAAGTATATCCTTGTTGGCAGTTTGACACCTGTACAGCTAAATACAATATTGAGAACTTAAAAGCTGACAAAGAATGGCTTACAAAAAGATTTAGGGAATATATTATCGAAATGAAAAAAATTGGTTTTAATCCTTGCTCTCATTGTCTAAACTTTCATAATCACCTACTAAATGATGCTTCTAACGAATTATTAGACCTTATGGAGGTGTTTCTATGAGTGTAGATATAGTGCTAGTAAATCCACCAGTCTCATTAGCTGGGTTTATTCGTATTGGAGAACCCTTAGGGCTTTGCTATCTAGCTTCTGCTCTCCGTAACAACGGATATCAAGTAAAAATAATCGATGCAAATATTCAAAGTATGTCCTTAGAACAAATATCGTCAGTCATCATATCTGAAAGCCCATATATTGTTGGATTATCTTGTATGACTCATAATGTCAGGCAATGCATCCAGTTAGCCAGAGCTATAAAAAAACTTTGCTTAGATGTCCATATATGTATAGGAGGGTATTTGGCTACTGTAGCTCACTTAAATCTTTTGAAAGATTTTCAAGTAATAGATAGTGCAATCAGAGGAGAAGGTGAAGAAACGATTGTAGAATTAGCTGATGTGCTAACTTCGCCTATTGATGAAAAGAAAAAGGGGATAAGGATGGAGAAAATTAAGGGGCTGACTTTTAGAAATCCGATAGATAGAAAAATACATATAAATCCGCCAAGGCCGCTTAACTCTAATCTAGATTCTTATCCCTTCCCCTCAAGAGATTTTGCGAGAGAAATATATTCTAAAGGGATTAGCATAAACATTTCTACTTCTAGGGGTTGTTATGGTAAATGTATATATTGTTCAGTTAACTGTTTTTATACCCATATACCAGGTCCATCATGGAGAGCACGCTCGCCTGAAAATGTCATTGAAGAACTATCTTACCTATATCATAAATATAACTTCCGAAAATTCTTCTTTGTTGATGATAATTTTGTTGGCCCTTCCCCTAAAAGAGTTATGAATATTGCAAAATTAATTATTAAAGAAGGACTAGATATCGAATACGTTGTCCAATTTCGCCCAAATGATTGCTATTATTTAAATCTAAAGCTACTAAGAAAAAGTGGCTTAAAATGCGTATACCTTGGTATAGAATCTTTTTTTGAGCCAACACTCAGGAAATTCAAAAGAGGATTATCACTAAATGATAATATTAGGGCAATAAACCTTTTAAAGGAAAATAATATTTTTCCTATTCTCGGCTTTATATTTTTCCATCCTTGGTTATCAATGAAAGAGATATATATAAATTTGAAATTTTTAGAGCGATTCATAGATTACTTTGATCATAATTTCTATTGGAATACTTTGGGTGCTCATTGGGGCACAGAATTATGGAGTATGCTAAAGGAAAAGGGAGATCTAAACGGGAGATATAATGAATTTGGCAAATATATGCCTATATGGAAATTTTATGATGCTAATATATCAAAAATAGCTCGGTGGGTTTATAGGTACGTACTTGAAGGTGCTGCAAAAGTAGACGCTCTTTTAGAGGAATCATATTACAAATTTTTAAAATCAAATAATATTGCTATGTTAAATTCTTGGAAAGATATTAGAAAGAATGTAAGAAAAAATCATATAGACTACATAAAAGAGATAACAAATGCTGTTATGAGTGGTAACGAATGTACTCTTTCTCAAATACTTGAAAGAAGGATAAATAATCTCAATAAATTGCTTAACAAGTTAAAGGTGGTGTATTTATGAAAGGATGTATGAAAAACTATTTTTCTATCTCTTGGGAAATAACACAGGAATGTAATTTAAGTTGTGTTTTCTGCGAAATACAGAAATTGAGGAAAAAAGACCCTTTCAGGAAAATGAAATATCTTAATGATAAGCAAATAAAAAAGATTGGTCAAGCCCTGTACAAAACAATAGATAAAAATATCTATATCTTCTGGACAGGAGGAGAGCCGTTTTTAGAATGGAAAAAAATGTTAAGATTATCAAAATACTTCAAACAAAACTTTAATTTTTTGATAGGTGTAACAACAAATGCAACTCTAATACATCCCGATCAGTATGAAGACATACTGAATACCTTTGACATCTTTATGATTAGTATTGATGGCATTGGTTGGATACATGATTTATTGCGAGGAAAAGATGGCACATACAATCAAGCAATCAAGCATCTTTCTAATCTTTCAATCCTAAAAAAAGATTTGGGTAGTTCTACACGTCTTATAGTAGCCTGCGTTCTTAATGCACTAAATATTTTACACTTTGATAGATTTCTAGAGGTTATGATAGAAAAAGGGGCGGATATGATAGAGTTCCGCCCCTTACAGACGGATAAAAACTCTATAGTTTATATCAATTATGGGTTAAAGTCGGAGCATAAGGAACACATTAAAAATTTAAAATTACTTAAAGATGTTTATAGAGATAAATTTGATTTACCTCCAGGATATATTGAAAGAATATTACGCTGGATCGATAATAAAGATATTACACCTAAACGTTGTTGGACAGGCGAAAACTATATGTTTATAGACGCTTATGGCAATGCCTATCCATGCTGTAGTTTCTTTCCTAAAGAAATTGGTGGATTTATACCTTATAGTAAATTTGAGAAAATTTTACAGGAACGTAAACTTATTGAAGAATTGAATAGAATTAGAGTTGAATTTAAGCCAAATTCATGTTCAAGATGTCTTGACATAAACAATATACGTCTCTCGGGAGGTTACTAAAATGAAATCACTGAGAGGAATTTCGGTAGTAATTCCAACGTATGGTCGGACGGATATGGTTAAAGACTTATTGGAATCTCTCTACAAACAAGAAAAGTTTCAGGAATTTGAGGTAATAATTGTGGATTCAAGTTCTAGTCCAGTAAATTCAAAAATAGAGGATATGTGCAAATCTTATGGAGCAAAATACATATGGAATTCAGACAGACGCCCTTCTGTTAATAGAAATATCGGAATAAGAGAGAGTAAATATGATATAATTTTATTCATAGATTCAGATTGTATTGCGACACCAAATCTCTTATCAGCACATTATGAAAAATATAAAATGGATAATATTGGAGGAGTTGTTGGCTTAACCAAGTTTATAGGTCCATCAAAAATAGGTTATAAACTGATGGAAAATACACCTTTTATATTACCATTCAAATTCGCACTAATGCGCGATGAAGCACTATGGGGACCTACTTCAAATATATCTTTCAGAAGAGATGTCTTATTACAAGTTGGTGGTTTTGACGAGTCCTTACCCATCATTGCTGGGGGAGAAGATGTAGATATTGGTTGGAAGGTCGTAGATGCAGGATACACGATAAAAACAAACCCAAAGGCAGTGGTCATACACAGGCGAGACACTTGGAATGGCCTAAAAGATGCAATTAGTAGATCCTTTAGATGGGGACGTGCTGATTACTATTTGGTTCAAAAACATCCTCGGAGGAAGATAATAGATTACCCAAAGTTTTCAATTATTCTATTTTTTCTAACTATGCTTTCTTTTTTTACTATTCTCAATAATAGAACAATAATTATCCTCTTACTTCCAGTAATTTCTCTATTTCTATACCTCTGCATAACAGCACTATTTGGAGACAAATATAACAAAGGATACTCGTTTTTCTATCGACTAGGTGGTAGATTTTTAATGTTAGTATTTGAAATTGGATATGTTGTGGAGTGTTTTCTTCATATTGATTTTAAGCATATTTTTTTAAAACCTCTTCATCATAAAGAACAAATTATTACAACACTAAGAGATGATGTCGCGCGTGTATGGGCTGAATTATCTTCTACATTAGCATTTTTCTTCTTATTTATCTTATTTATATTGTGAGAGATAATATGAGACCTACCATAATCATTCCAACACTAAATTCTGAACCTACTATTGGAGCAACATTAAAAAGTCTGAAGATTGCAATTAATAATTGTAAATACTCGGTGGATATAGAAATTATAGTGGTAGATGGTGGGAGTAAGGATAATACTGTTGAAATTATTAATAGTTTTGATGATATAAAAGTCTTTCATTGTAGTAAAAAAGGAGCAGCTGCTGCTAGAAATATAGGGATAGCGCATGCAAAAGGAGATATTATTTGCTTTACAGACTCAGACTGTATTGTATCTAAAAATTGGCTAAACGTAATATTACATTCATTCGAAACAAATCCATCTATGGACGGTATGGGTGGTCCTCTTCTGCCGTATAAACCCAGAAATAAGATTGAACTATATAATGGTAGAATATTTCAAGAAATGATGAGATATTCTAAAGAATTTATTGAGGTTCAATTTCCTTCTTTTGTAGGGTCCCTTATCACAGCAAATTGTGCTTATCGTGCTAATGTTCTCCGAGACCTTGGTGGTTTCGATGAATCTTTTTTTACGTCTGGTGAGGATATTGATTTATGGTGGAGAGCATCTAAAAGTGGAAAAAAGCTGTTTTTTAATCCGAATATGATTGTTTATCATGTTTTCCCAAATACTATTCGTGGTTTATTTAAACAGTATTATAAGTATGGTATTGGTAGTTCTAAGTTGAGGAAAAAACATTTTAACAATAAAATTTTTATTGATTGGTATTTATATAAACTTCTCTTAATATCCTTCTTAAATATGTTTAGTTTGCAAAACGAGAAGAGAGAATTTAATCTTATAAGATCTTTCCAAATATTATCTCATGTCTTCGGAAGGTTCGTAGGTAGCATATATTCAAGAGTAATTAATTTATGAGTATAAAAAATGCTTGCTCGCTTCGGGCTTATCAGCCACACTTAACAGAGGATATGTGACTTGCTATTGCTCGCTAAAATTTCGCAAGGCGAAACTTCACATATCCACAAAATTCGGCTCAGCGGCTCTAACGTAGAGTATGAAGCCGAGCTGCAGGGAATGCTCCCCTCTCTTATTTCAGCATATCCTCGGAACAGGGTCTCCTACGGGAGGCTCCACAATCCTTTGGCTGCCGACGCAAGTTTTCATCACGACGCCCTTCACATCTTTTGTTGCATAACCGATGATTTCAGCATCTCGCCCTCTCTTATCCTGCTTGAGCGCATCAAGGACTGCTTCCGCTTTCTTCTTGACAACAGCAAGCACAACTTTGCCCTCGTTCCCTATCTCCAAAGGGTCTATTCCGAGCATCTCGCATGCATTTCTCACCGACGCCCTCACAGGAATCTTCTCTTCCTCAATTATGATGCCGACGCCCGACTTCGCAGCGAACTCATTCAAAGCATTTGAAAGCCCGCCTCTCGTCGGGTCCTTCATCGCAACTATCCCGCCCTCCTCCAAAGCACCCTCAATCATCTTATTCAGCGGCGCAACATCAGATTTCACATCCGCATGGAATGAGATGCCCTCTCTCGCAGCGAGCAGCGCAACGCCGTGGTCGCCTATGTAGCCCGAAACGATGATTGCGTCCCCTTCACGAATGTTTGAGTCCAGAAGCCACTCACGCCTCACTTCTCTGAACTTCCGCACTTCCTCAAAATTCCTCTTCAATGCTTCAGAACGCTTGCCTACGGCAGATGTCGTCACAATCATGCGGTCAACAGCACCTTTCTCAACAACTTTCGTGTCTCCTGTGACTATTTCCACACCCGCTTCTTCACATGTCTTCCGAATACTTTCCAAAATCCGCTCAAAATCTCTCATGGGGAAGCCTTCTTCTATCACAAATGCGACAGAAATGCACAAAGGTGATGCACCCATCACTGAAATATCGTTCACCGTGCCTGCAATTGCGAGCGAGCCGATGTCTCCTCCGGGGAAAAATAAGGGCTTCACCGTGTATGAATCTGTTGTGAAAACGACTCCTTCAACGACCGCAGCATCATCCATATCCTCTAAGGATACTTCCACCGCACTTCGCATACCAACCTTATCTCCCACTCTCACGCTCGCTTCTAACATCTCACTTCTCTCTTTCCCCTCCTCTGCCAACCGCACCTCCGCCGACCGCACAAAATAATTAAGGATGAGATTCAGCAGCTCTCGCATCTTCTCACCGCCCGCTCCGTGTTCCATTCTTATTTCTTTCATTCTGCACACACACCTCCACGATTCTCTTGGAAATCTCTTTCATTCTCGCAAAGAAATAACTCTCCTTCAGCATATTTACATCTCCTATACGCTCATCTATCTCATCATCAAACCCTATTTCACCGAGAAAACGCACTCCTAACTTCTCCGTTTCACTCCCTCTTCCGTCTCTTTTCATATTCTCAACAACGCCAAGAATGGGCAAATTCAACGATTTGAGTATGCTCACGACCCGTCTCACAGTCTCTATGGATGATTTTGCGGGAGTAGTCACGAGGAGAAATTTCGCACCTCGCATTATATTTATCACTTCCATCAGCACCTCTCCAACGCCGGGAGGTCAACAACGAGAAAGTCAAGCGAACCCCATTTTGTGATTGCGAGCAGCTCAATTATTGCATTTCTCAATGCGATGCCTCTGAATGCGGCAGCGGAGCGTCCAGTGAAGAAGAACATGCTCATGAACTTTATGCCGTGAATCTCTGGAGGGATGATTCCTTTATCCTCTTTTGGAAAAACATCTTCACCTATTCCCAAGATCACATGGTCGGAAGGCGCCTCAAAATCAAGGTCAAGAAGCCCAACACGCCACTCTGAGCTGAGAATTAATGCGAGAGAAGATGCAATTAAACTCTTGCCAACGCCTCCTTTTCCACTTAAAACGACAATTATCCTGCGTATCTCATTCAATCTATTGCGAACTCCCTCTAATCTCGGGTCAATCTCGCCTGAAAGGACGATTGCTTCGCTCACTTCTTCGCCGCCTTCGCTTCTGTTCTCTCTTTTTCCTTCTCGCATACTCATTAACACCCCTACCGCAAAGCTCCATTTGTGTAGGCTATTTTTAAAGCAGATTCTCTCTTTTATCGTGGCGGAGCGTTCTCATTGTGTCTTGCGCACTGCAAGCAAACTCGCAACTTCAGTCGTCGTGGAGTAGCTGACATTTCCTTCTTTTCAGAGGTAAATAACCCCTCTGTTCTGCGATTTCTCGTGTTCTGCCTGTGAGAACGACATCTGCGGACTTCAAACGCTCAACGCTCCTGCATCCTGTGAGGAACATCGCAATTTTCAATTCCGACTTCATTTCTCGCACCCTCTCGCAAACACGCTCAACCGCTCTTTCTATGCTCTCCTCTTTTGCTGCCGAAAATCTGATGTCTGCTACCGATGCGGTTCTCGCTTGCTTCTGAGTGAGTCCCTCAACG
>Ga0190313_1001546_pt1 | contig 12274 bp, 12 predicted proteins | sample 4870071011_MG_FD_169989 | JGI IMG/M metagenome (GOLD analysis project Ga0190313, IMG submission 169989) | Hydrothermal vent sediment bacterial communities from Southern Trench, Guaymas Basin, Mexico - 4870-07-10-11_MG | ecosystem: Environmental > Aquatic > Marine > Hydrothermal vents > Sediment ...
TACTCTCTTTCCCCTCCTTGAAAAACCAATTACAATGCATGGATTGTATTTATTAATAATGTCCCTTAATCTCACATTAATTACGCGCATTAGTGGTTCACCTTGCGGAGGAACTTTTCCCTTGATGAGAAGTTGCTCCATTAAACCTAAAAAACGCAAGTAATGACGCGGTGGTCGCGTCTCTGGAAGAACTTCTATTATATCCCCGGTAATAGTATGAATGTAAACGCGAAGATAACCACGTTTATTAAGCAATGAATCTTGAAGAAGAAGTAATGCCCTATGAACAATGTCTGGACGACCTCTCTTTTCATTATCGGGCATTTTTAATATTTTGTCTTTAAACCAAAAAACATCAAGGATTCTCCTTTTTACTTTAAGTCCTTTAAGCATCCATTCTGGAGCCAATTCTAATGATGCATCTGCAAGGATAAAAATTACGCGCTTCAATTTAATCTCTTTTTGGTTTAAGTTCAACACGTTTCACTTTTCCTTTTGGAGTTTCTTCCTTCCAGATTTTTGCTTGATAAGCATAAATTTTAACATCTTTCCGACGCCACCAGTTTGGCGGCAATCCTGCTTTCATACATAAATTTTGCAGAAATTCCTCTACATTCCATCCAAATTCGACGGGAACTTGAGGAAGAAGTGTGCCTGCAAATCCCTTCCATTCGATTATTAATCCATCGCGACCAATTACAATTTTTTCTAAATATTCTTCTGGATTATTAACTTGAACAAGTTTAGGAGGAGATAAAACACTTACTTCAACAATTATTTTATTCAATTCATCAGGAGAAACAGGTGGAAACCGGGGATCATTCGTTGCCGCATCAATTGCACGATCTATGACAGTATCAATTAATGGCTGAACTGGATATAATGTTCCTATGCACCCACGCAGTTCTTCATGTTCATTTAACCGGATATTCAGAGTTACAAAAGCTCCTGCTTTTTTGTACAAGATCTTCGGTGCATCGCTTGGTGTTGGAATACGCCGACCAAAATTAACCCATTCTTCTACGCTCATTCTAGCCAATTTAACCAAAAATTCACCATGCTTATCAGTTAGCTCATCAAGCGAAAGAAACTCATTAGTCATCTTCAACCCCAAAAACTATAGTCAAACTATTTCTGAATTTCAAAAGTGAATCTAGGGTGTTCTAGTAATTACTCGAGTTAGTATGTCAATCATGCGATCACGGGAATCCTCTCGTATTGCTACTAGACCATATGTCGGTAATCCTAATTCCTCCTCAATGACTCTTGGAGGCAATGCACCTGGTAAATCTTGCTTGTTAGCTATTGCCACATACCTTGAATATGGTAGCATTTCGAAGATAAGGGGTAAAATTACCTCTTTCGTCTCTCTTAAGTTTGCTGGCGTGGAATCTAATACGATCATGACAATATCAGTAGCTTTACTTACCACGTCCCAGCTTTTACGATACTGGGGCTGACCAGCAACAGTGAACAATGTAATGTGAAATGGACCAAGTCTTCCTTCTAGTTCTCTAACATCTGCAAATATCGTTGGCACATAACGGGTTATTATTCTACCTTCTGCTAGTAATTTTACGATTGTGGTTTTACCAACGCCTCCACCACCCACATAACATATTTTAACTGGAACATACTTGAGTAAATCTTCCGCTATTTTCTGTAATTTACGTCCATCATCAGGATTCTGAATCTTTTGAATCTCTTCATCAGTCATTTCTAGAAATGCTTTCTCAAATTCTGTCATATATGTTTCAATTTCCGGAATTTCATTAACTCTATCATTTAACGTGACTATTATATATTCTGGATTAAGGAGAAATGAAGCCCGATATCTTCCTATTTCAATATGCTCAAAGCGTTTAGGTAAGTGCTCTCGGATCTCTAGAACCATTTTCGAGAGTATATCTAGGTTTATATCGTATGCAGCAAAACTTAAAAATCCCTCTTCAGGCCATATTCTTCGTCCATATGCATCAAATATTGCAATCCCTCGAATCATTCAAAACATCCCTTTCACATTCTTAATAAGAATTTTTTTATGAATATTGTTTTTCCCAAATTTTTCTCTATTTATTATTTTGTCGAGCTCCTTATATTATTTCCTATGTTATAGCTCCTACGTCAGATTTTTATTATTGAACCAACTTCAAGAATTGATTCTTCATCTTTGCTAAGAACTCCTTTGATTACTCTTTTGACGTTCTCTGGATTCGTTGCATCAAAAATCAGTGCAGGTATTTTCGCTCTTTCAAGTATTTTCAATGTTACAAAGTCAAGAAGCGGATACCTTCCTGCAGCAGATGATTCTTTAAGTAATATTTTCATTAATTCCCCTACTGTTATCTTGTCTATTTTTCTTGCTGATTTTGTTTTGTGAGGATCGCCTGAATAAACACCTTTTACGTTTGTACCAAATAATAAACAATCTGCTCGTATTTTCTCTGCAATTAGTGCAGCACATGCAGAAGTAGATTGCCCTGGAAAGAATCCCCCAGAAATCGCGATGTTAAAACATTGCAATTGGTCTATTGTTTCCGAAATCGTTTTTGCAATACGCGGAGGAACATTAATGTTTGCTTGCATCAGTGCTAATCGAAATAGTTCTGCATTTACATGAGTTAGTAAGATTCCAATTTCATCTATAGTCACATTATCTGCTCTTAGTTCTCTCGCGATTTCGCAATATTTTTTCGCTACTTTTCCACCGCCAATAACTATTGCAAGTTTGATATTATGTGTTTTAATTACACCGGCGATTACACGTGCATAATTTATCAGTCGCTTAGCATTGAGATTTTCAAAAAGTACAGAACCCCCCAGTTTCAAAACAAGTTTTTTGTCCATTTATTTCCTCCCTTTGCTATTTCTCAATCTAATACAAAGAGTTTATTGCAATTTAAACACGAAAATTACAAACGTGCGCCCATAATGACGCATTGGGAAAGCATTCTTAGTGTTTTCCTCTCGACTTTAATTCACATTTAAGTCTTTCTTTTCTTTTTATATTAGTTTGATAAAAATGAAACTCAGCGATTTATTTAGAAATCAAACTGTCGCAAGATTACTTGATTGCTTACTAGAAAATCCCGATCAGTTTTTTACAATTTCTCAGTTAGCGAAAAAAGCAAAGGTATCCCTCAGTGTAACTCTTGAGAGAATAAGAGAATTGGAAAAATTGGGAATTATAAAGAAGATTCACTCGGGAAAACTCCGCTTATATAAGTTAAACACTGAAAATCAGATTACCAAAGCATTACTAGAATTTTTTGAAAAGATTAAGCAAATTTAGTGTTTTACTGAAATTTTACAGAGATGATATTTCCTAAAACGGAAATTACACTTCTGTCCTTAGTTTAATAGATTTTTATATCTAAAAGTTACAAGAATCGAAGAATCTAACATCATGTTTAATCATATCTCTGTTCTTCGTACAATTTTTTCCTTTTCTCATAATCACTTCTTGAACAAATGCACCTAGCTGGATTTCCTACAACAACCGTTGATTCTGGAACATTTTTTGTCACAACACATCCCGCACCAATTACTGCTTCTTTCCCTATTTTAACGCCGGGCAGAATTACTGCACCGCCACCAATTACTGCATCATCCTCAACAGTTACTCCTATTAGACGCTTGCTTGGAGGATACTTGTCGTTGAGAAATATTGCCCCAGGACCTATGAATACATTGTTTCCGATTTTTGTTAAGAGGGGAATATAAACGTTACTTTGAATATTCACGTTATCTCCTATCTCTGTACGTCCATCGATAATAGTTCCCGTGCCTATTTTGACATTCTCTCCAATTTTTGTTTTTTCCCTAATGAGAACATTATGACCAGTTTCGAGATTATCTCCAATTTCCGTGTTTTCATATATCACAGTTCCGCTTCTAATTATTGCGTTTTTTCCAATTTTTGCCCCAGAGCTCATTAAGTCAAGGAATTCCAAGTAATCTTTTGTTGTTTCTCTAATCTTTATAAGGTTAGCTTTTATGGGATATCCTATTATCACGTTAGAATCTATTATTGTATTGTCTCCAATTTCGCTAGGCCCAAGTATTATAACATTTGCTCCTATCTTTACATTCTTTCCAATCTTAGCACGAGGCGAAATATAGTGAAATACCATCTGCACCACTCTAAAATTAGATTAAAATTAACTTTGGTTAATGAAATCGGTGGTTTTTTAGCGAAGGTACGTATTCAAGAAACTCATTAAAAATTTTCTAAAGCTAAAACACAAAAATATTGATTTTAGACTATTCAATACAGAACTTAACTTTCATGAAGAACGAAATAGTAATTCAGTAACCTTTTTAGCCGTAAATTCTGCTGGATCCTCCATTTTTCTTAATTCTTTCTTAGCTCGTTCTTTTAGTCTTCTTTTAATCAAATCTGATTTCTTTAATATTCTTTTTGCTAATGTGATTACCTCATTAATATCTTTTGGTTTAAAGAGCAATTTTTTCTTCGCAAGATACTCTAGATAATAAATTTTATAGCGTATTGGAAATGATGAAATAGTTGGTGTCCCTAACAATGCACCCTCTTGAGCCATGGTCCCGCCACTGCAAATGTGTAAGTCTGCATAATATATGAGACTTTGAGCATCCACTGGTTCCTCTGCAACTTTCACGGGTAAGTTTGCAAATTCCTTTTTAAATTCAATAATCTGACTTTCGTATCTCGGCAAAACCACAATTTGAATATTCTCAAAAGCATTATGCAAGATTCCTCTCACAATGCGCACTGTGGGATCCTTCTTGTAATCCATTACATATGCTGCGTATACTTCCAATGCTCGAATCACAACTAATTTTTTGTTTGTATCTAATCCAAGCTCATCTAAAACCTTTTCGTTAGGCTTAAAATTCTTAATCCATGCTACAACATCCAAGCCCTTGTACTGATAAATATTGCTTTTTTGAATACCATACTTAGTCCATGCCTTCTTAGGAATAACCCAAGGAGAAAAGAGATACCGCGACAAGGGAACCGTTAACCGTGATACCGCCTCGGCATGCGGAGAATCACTAAGAGTAATATGTGGAATTGCCAAGCCAAAAGCTACACGAGCACATTCTGGGCTAGAAAAAGATATTGCACAATCAGGTGAGAATTTTTCAACTAATGGAATCAAGTTTAGAATTCTCTCAGCACTAACGATAAGTTTTTCCTTCAGAGTTTTTCCGTGAGATCCTACGATATTCGCCTTGATATTCCACAACTGCAATAATCTAGGAATTTCTCTGTGCATACGCGTAGTAAAAAGGATTTTCGCTCCAATTTGATTGAATTTCTCTGCAATTTTATTAAGAAAAATCACTGACTTTGGGTCTGGTGCATCTAGCCAAATTTTCATATTAACCATCCTAACCAAAAAATATTTTTTACAAATTAATGACAAATATGCTGAGCAATATGTCAAAAAGATATTATTTATGACTCCACTTGATTTAGAAGATGATAGAAAAAAGTTATTTAATTTTTAGTATGATGAACTATGAGAGCCAATAAAACGCTATATATAACATCCATTATAATCACAATAATACTTCTACAAGTTTCTTTTTTCGAAGCCAAACAAAGTATACGCATACGCACTACGTTATTCGAACACCAACAAGAAAATTTCATTACTCTTCTCTGGACAGTGAGATTAGGCGAAATATGGGGAACACCACTAATTTGCGATTATAATAGTGATGGTGAATATGAAATTATAGTTCCTTCAATTACTGGTCTTCACATTATTAGCTCATCAGGCGAATTAATTGGAACTATTACTTTTGAAGAACTTCCTCCCCCATTTGGTGATGCGCTAGCTTATGATGTAGATGATGATGGAATCAAGGAAATCATTATTGGCTCTCACGCAAGAGACACAACTGCGATGATTAATCTGTACATAATAGATCCGGAGAACAAAACATTTGAGAAAATCATACCGTTAGAATATGCATGGTGTATTCATCCAGGTTTATCAATAGGCGATATCAACAATGACGGAAGAATCGAGATAATATTCTGCGTTGCAAAATATTGGGAGGAAAATACTGGCACCATGTATGTAATAGACCCCCAAACGGGACGCATTCATTGGTTTTACATATTTGATAATTTGCCAGGACTAGGTCCAGCACTATATGATGTAGACAACGATGGAAAATTTGAAATTTTCGTTAGTGATGGTGATGTATGGACATATGAAGGAAACGTATTTTGTTTTGATGATAATGGATCACTACTCTGGACTACTTCACTTGATGATGATGTAAGACCATACTTAATCCTTGCGGACTTAAACAATGATAATGTATCTGAAGTTATTGCTACTGACTGGTGGGGCTATCATGTCAGAGCATTAGACTCTAGAACTGGAGAAATCCTATGGACGTTCACTGCTGAAGGATATGTTCGCAATACTCCAGCAGTTGCGGACCTAGATAATGATGGGACGAAAGAAGTTATTTTTATCTCTGGCGATGGTTACGTTTATGCCATAAATGGATACGACGGTACTCTAAAATGGAAAAGATACATTGGTGTTAAAAATCCTGCACGGACGTTGGCACCAGTTGTTGCAGATTTAGATGGTGATAAACTCCTAGAAATAATCGTAGGCAATGGGGAAAATCGCATGGTGTGCATTTTACTTAATAATGGTACAATCAGAGCAGTCATACCTTTTAACGACAGTATTATTTGGACTCCACAAGTTTTTGACATTGATAATGATAACCATTTTGAGTTAATTATTGCCGTAAACGATACTGTTTACGCATTCAGAATCCTCGCAAATAAAGGTGAAATTATTTGGGAAAATCCAAGAGTGAATGAATTTGGTAGAAGATGTGATAAAATCCGAGCAGAAACACAATTGCAACCTCCCACGTCCCAGCAATTGTTGCCAGAAATCAGAATTACAGATCTAACACCAGTTTTGCTTTATATCCTCGTTTTGATAATTATGATTGAGATAATACTTGTTCTTTTCGTAGTAAAAGAAACCCGTCACAAACAAAACGAAGTATACTGGGGTAGAATAAAATCATAATAATCTCCTAAAGACAAACAATCTAAAAAACTGGCAGCAAGGAAGAATTAAATACCCAAAATACTTATGAACCCTTACTTTTTAAGCTATGTTAAAGAACTTGATTAACTCGAAAATGCAACTTAACATCCTTCAGAAATTCATAAACGCTTAATATAAAATCTCGTATCTCCCTTTCATTCATACACAATGAGGAAAACTTCACCCTAAGCTCGTATGCTTTATCCAACGTAGAAAAATGCTTAGAAAATTCAGGAAACGCCTGCTTAAATTCTCTTATTATATCTCTCTTATCAAGCAGATATTTACCTTTAAAGAATAAACAAACTTTTGCAACAGAAATACATATTTTAATCGCCCTCTTGAGAGAATTCTTGTCAAACGGTGATAGATAAAGCATGCGTCTAATAACCTCTTCATCAAAAGCAATTGTTCTCCTAGCAACACTAATTAAATCACCATGATTAACACCATTAAGGATATCTTTTCCAAAAATCACTAAGCGCTTCTCAATAAGATCATTAACACCAACCCTACGATTAAGTAAAACTGGCAGATCCTCAACAAAGAAAACATCTGGACGCAGATTAACTCTAAACTCCTTTTCAATATCCTCGAGGACTCCTCTAAGGTTGATAAAGAAATTAGAATCAATTTCAGAATGACTAACAAATACATATACGTCAATATCACTAAAGCCTGAAACAAAATCATCACGAAGAACACTACCACCGACAATTATACTCTTAACTTTAACTCCAGTCTCCTTAAGCCTCTGAGCAAATACACGAGCTACTTTGAGCAATTCATTTTTACTTAATTTCATCAAATCACCAGCACTGAACTTAAGATATCTCCTTTCTTAAAAATCGAGTAATTGCACGAATATCAAACCACATGACTCATTAACATTAACTGGGTCTAAAAATTTGTAATTAAGGTGTCTTAAAAAGATCCAATAGTAACTGGCAAGGAGAGCACATATGATATGTTCTTCATTAATGCAGTAAGGTTAATTAACTCACTTCACCAATTTTGGGTTGAAAACCATGTCATTAGTATTAGGAATGGATACAAGCGGAAATTTAAGATTTTTTGGCATCATTTTAGGAGAAATTTCCGTATTAAGTCACATTTATTCTGAATTAACGTCACTAATTAAACGCTCTCATATTCATATGTCTGCGATAAAGAAGAATGAGAAAAGAATGATACTTAACAGTCTTAGTACAATATTAGAGAAAAAAGATGTATTTGCTGGATGCATTAAGGTTGATTTCCAAAGAAGGCTTAGAATGTTCGCTGGAAGGTTTCATTCGAAGAAAAAAGCTAAAAATCGTGCCTATCGAGAAATCCTCGTGAGAGTAGCAAACATTTGCAGTTATGCAGGAGTATTAACCACTAAGATTTTTGAGGTTCATCTTGATTCTGAATTACGTGATTTGGAACCTCAACTAAGAAAATTCTTCCCAAATGCCAGTATTGTACTTGAGGGTTTCGCATCAGAGTTAGCTGACATAATTGCATATGCGAATTATGCATCCTTAGATAAGAGTTTCGTCAAAACCAAGAAGTTTTTCTATATAAGAATGTAAGCGGGCACATCACCCCCGGATAAGCCTCCCCCAACCGGGGGAGACCCCGGGGATTCGCCCGGGCACATCACCCCCGGATAAGCCTCCCCCAACCGGGGGAGACCCCGGGGATTCGCCAAAATATTAAAACGACAACGCAAATTTAAAAAAGCATTCTTCAATAAAGATACTCAAGCATACTTATTTACTTCTCGCGAGATAGTATTATTGTAGCAAATAATGAGATTGTTTGCCCCAACAAAGTTACATGAAGTTTGCAATGAATTTTTGTGCCTAATTAATCATTTCATCTAGTCTGAACATAACCAATGTTTAAAACACGTGATACACATTTACTATGCGAGTGAAAAGAATGCATATGGGAATTCAATTTGTAAAGAAAACCAAACTTAAAATTCCAGTAATCTCGTTTGATGTTGAACCATCTTAAAAAATTGCTCGCATGTGGAACATTAAATGGGTTGCTTTTACTCTATTCACTTGAACAAATTGAGAATAATAACTCCAGATGCGTGGAAGAAAAAAGCAAGAAAATGCTATGATTTCTTCGTTAGACGCATCAAATTTAGTCCAGCATCTGATTACTTAATAGCCGTAATTGATAAGCCAAGCCTTGATATTTTCAATCTTGAAACTACGAACCTTTTAACGTCCTTAAACCTTAAATCCGACATATCACAGTTAAAGATGAGTCATGATGGAAAATACATCGCTTTCATTAGCGACAACACTAAAGTATCTGTGTACGATGTCAAACACGATCAAATCATTTATAGTCAAGATTTTCAACAGGAAGAATCCTTACGCGGTTTAGCATTCTCGCCAGACGGAAATTTCCTATTAGTAGGAGGAATAAATCTACTTGAGATTAACCTCAAAACGAAGAAAATGCGCATGCTTATGAGAAACTTATTTGTAGATGAAATCGATGTTAATATAACAAAAATGTCGTAGCAATTGAATCACGTGAAAACAGAATGATTAGGATTCTTAGATGGGATAACACAAGAATTGTAACTGAGATTAACTGCGACCTAATTTGTTTTAGATTTAACCCAGTTGGAGATCTACTTTTAATTAACGAGAAGAAAACAACTCGCGTAATCTCTACTGCAACCTGGCAAACGATTTTCATCATGATGGATGGGTTGAACTAAAGAATACAGTATTCATAAGCGGATATCAATTCGTGACTTTACATCTTATCGATTATTCGCTAAGACTTTATAAAATTGAGTATAAGTAATGCTAAATAATAGGAGATTTTCATGGGGTAATATTTCCCGTGTGGTTTATACTAGATAAGTCTTTCAGAAGAAATTACATGAAGATTCTAAGAGAATACGTTAAAATTGCAAAGCTAAAATGGGCTGACATTTGGTACATCGAAGACCATCCAGTAGAAATTTCATTGAGATTACTTCTACCAGAAACTAGATGCCCAGTCTACTTTGAAATCTCAGATTGCTCCGTATATGTTTATACAAAACTCAGATGGGGCCTATTATATAACGAACATTTCCTCACGGATTTAATGAAACTCGAATGTCTCCTAAAAGATTTCCTTAAATTCGCAATCGGAGCAGAAGCAACTGATGCAGCAGAGATTGTTTGAAGATTAGAAGGGGGAGACACATGCGCTGTAAAAGATGCCATCATTGTGATAATTCCCAAGAAAGATCTCGAAAAATATATTCACAACTTTGAGGAACAAATATCTGTAATCGAATTTAATGGACTCGTGAGGATAATTCATTATCTCATTACTCCAGAAGAAGTAGACTTCATAAAAAACCTTTCAGAATTCATCTCTGAAGAAACACGTGACCTAGAACTTCGAAAACATTTACCAAAAATAATCAATGCAATTCTCGAACTCCTTAAGAAAAATGAAAACCAAGAAGAAACTGAAAACTGCACTTGAGACTTGGTCACCCTACGCTCTATTATATCCCTCGCTAGATAAAATTAGTAGATGCAGATAACCTCGATTTACTCATAGTTCTCAACATCAAATGTTCTTCCCATTTAGTTTAAAATACAAACCGCTCTAATCCAAACACAACCAAAACACCAGTTAACCACACAATTTAAGACAAGACAAGCAAGCATAAGCGCCCCATACAAAATTTCATTAAAGTGCACGCACCAAAAATACAAACATAACATCCCATTTCAAGTAAAATAAGTCAAGTATACCACTAAAAATACAATATTCCTTAACCAAATTTTACATAAATCATTTCAAAAGTATAGTCTATATGAAAAAGTATATACTCTAAGTTTATTGAATATTTTTTATGTTTAGGTGAACATGAATGGCCAGAACAAACCTTGGTTTTAGCGACGTTACCGGCACAATGATTCGCGTCCGTTATGAGGACGCACAACAACACGGCATCTGTCCAATCTGTCTTGAGGACTGTCCAATTTTGTGCACAGTAGGAAAAGCCGCCCTAAGGGGAAGAGAAGTCCTTTACCCAAAACCAGAATACTTCGGAAAATCAGTCGCAGGATCAAACAAAATATTTGGCCTTGACTGGGCCGACATCCAGATCATGAGCGACGTAAGAAAAGAAGCAACATTCCCAGAGGAATTCAGAGACCCAGACAAAGCAATCTTTGAAGCAGTCGATATAACATCACAACTAGGATTCAAACACCCAATCAAACTACGCGTCCCAGTAACAATCGCAGCACTAGGATCAACAAAAGTCGCGGCCAAGAATGCTGAACACATCTACGGAGGAGCCGCCCTTGCAGGAATCCTAACAGTAATTGGTGAAAATGTTTGTGGAATGGATCCAAACTCAATAGTATCAAATGGAAAAATACAAGACTCACCAGATATGAAAAGAAGAGTAGAAGCATTCAGAAAATGGTGGGATGGAGAATACGGAGACATCGCAGTACAGACAAACGTAGAAGACCAAAGACTAGGAGTCGACATCTACGCCATTACCAAACTAGAAGTAAACGTAATCGAGAGAAAATGGGGCCAAGGTGCAAAGTCAATCGGAGGAGAAGTAAGAATCTTCGACTTAGACAGAGCAATCATGTTAAGAAAAAGAGGTTACATCGTAATACCAGACCCACTAGACCCAGCAGTACAAGAAGCATTTAAAGCCGGAATCATCAAGAGCTTCGAGAGACACAGCAGATTAGGAATGCCAACAATAGAGGGATTCGTCGAAGATGTTGAAAAACTAAGAGAACAAGGCGCAAAAGTAGTTGGTCTCAAAATGGGTCAGTACAGACCAGCAGTAATCGTCTGGTCCCTCAAAGCTGCTTCCGAAGCAAAGCTAGACTACGTTACTTTCGACGGTCAGCCTGGCGGAACGGGTATGAGTCCTTGGCCCATGATGCTCGAACAAGGCGTTCCTACGACCTATATGGAGGCCATTGTGCTGAATGCAGCATACAGATTATGGAAGAAGGGCAAGCATGTGCCACATATCCAGATTGCGGGAGGCTTTATTTGCCCAACCCAGATATTCAAAGCAATTGCTCTTAGCAAGTGGCCTGGCGGCCCTGGACCCTTCGTAAAAGCCGTTGCTATGGCAAAGCCAATTCTAACCGCAGTTTTCAAGGCCAAATTATTCGCTGAGTGGGCTGAGA
>Ga0190313_1001548_pt1 | contig 12259 bp, 14 predicted proteins | sample 4870071011_MG_FD_169989 | JGI IMG/M metagenome (GOLD analysis project Ga0190313, IMG submission 169989) | Hydrothermal vent sediment bacterial communities from Southern Trench, Guaymas Basin, Mexico - 4870-07-10-11_MG | ecosystem: Environmental > Aquatic > Marine > Hydrothermal vents > Sediment ...
GTTCCAAGAAAGAAAAGGGACAAAAACCAGCCGCCCTGAAAGTCAGATGTCTTCCGTAGAGTACGAAGTAATTTCTGTACTTCGGTGGATTGGGGAAAAGCTTTTAAATGTGGAGATTATTCTCTATGATAAATGGGCTTTGCCCTTGGAGGAATTAAAATGGGAGAACGACACAAGGTATTTGTAAGCTACCACCACGAGAATGATCAAGCATATAGAAACGAATTCGAGAAGAGATTTGCAGACACTTTTGATATCATGGTGTCCAAATCAGTACAAGAAGGAGACATAGATCCATATCTCCCTACGGAAAACATCCGACAAAGAATAAGAGATCAATATCTTAGAGATTCAACAGTAACAGTTGTCTTGATTGGAACCGAAACATGGAAGAGGAAACATATCGATTGGGAGATTGCCTCAAGTATCAGAAACACAAAATACAATCCCAGATCAGGTCTCTTGGGAATAATATTGCCCACGTATCACCAGTATTATGGCATTGAGAAAGGAAAGTACGAACATTGCACAATTCCACCAAGACTCTATGACAATATCAAATGTGGGTATGCAAATATATACGAATGGAATACCGATCCATACACTGTTCAGCAATGGATTCATGAAGCATTCAAGATGAAAGATAAGACAAATCCGGATAACTCATACCCGTCTTATGCGAGAAATCACTCTGGAAACAGTTGGTGTTAAAATTGTTCAGGAAGAAGATGGAACTCAAAGACATTAAAGTGAGCTTGAACCTGCAGTTTCTCAAGATAGAGGGGACTTGGAAACCTACACAAAAAGAAAGAGAAGCAGCATGGGAACTTTATGTAGAGTTAGTTACCAGAATTTCTGTGGTGGAGCTAAGGGATAAAGAGGGAATTCTTAGAGAGGCTTTAAACTCGCTGTATTCAATTTTTGGAACTACAAGGGAAATATTAAGAAAGTATGGGCCAGAAATTGCGATTTCGAGAGATGGGAAAAGCATATCATTCGGTGAACTAGCAATTTCTATACTAAACTATCAGCTTCGGCCGTTGCTAAGCAAATGGCACCCTCTTTTATTGGATTATGAAAACAAAAGAGATCCAGAGATGTCTCTAAAAGAGCACGAAGATAAATGGGAAAGAAATATGGAGCTAAGAAAAGAATTGAATGAAACAAGAAAGATACTCATTCTCTACTCAAACCTCCTCGCTGAAGCAGCAAATATAAAGCCTCTTTACACTCCGGCGTGAAGGGCTTACAGGCACGAATCACATCTCAGCGATCGCACAATACGAAGAGGAGGAAATTATGGTCTGAGCTTATAATATATGCAAATTCGGGCAAGGGCCCCGTTCCCGACACACATTTATGGTTTTAATCTAGCTAATATCTATGAAAACAATTTCCTCCTCATGGACTTTTTCTGAATTATGCCGTACCTTTATTTTCTGGCTCGTGAAAGGTAAGGATAAGAGGGCAGACCACACCACATACGGGTCGGAGATGCTAAAAAGCCAAGGCCATTAAAGCTCTCGCGATGTGAGCCTTTCAGCTCGGGGAGCCAAAATTCTTTTTATCTTCAATCTCTTCAGCAATAGCCCAATAGAGATACAGAATACCTTTTTTGTCATGTGGCTCATTCTCCAGAGCATATTCAAGGACATAAAGGTTCTCGTTAAATCTCTCAACAGATGAAATTCTGGAATAATCTATTTTTATAATCTGCTCCTTTTCATCCCTCCAAGCAAAGTAATCATCAGAGATTAAAACCTTCTCGGGGGCACGCCCTGTCTCCTTCCTGTAGAACGAGTAATAGCCGAAACTCGCCATAATGTAATACAGGACAGAGATAAGAAGGGCTAGCCAATATTCCGGGAAAATGCTATGTGTGAGATATGTCAAAAATCCCATTAGAGAAACGGAGAAGATTGCAACAATCCACAGCGTCTTTTTCAGCTCTGAAATTTTTTTCACCGGATTCCTGTACCAATCCTTCATGCTAAAACCTCCAAGAACAAATGAATGAAAAATATGGTGGAGAAGTAAGAGACAATTCCCGCATAAATCAAATAGAAAATGCGAATGTATATCTGAAGCCTATCTTTCCTCCAGTCTACCCAGCCCTCTTGCGCCACATACCCCATCAGTTCAAGAAATAAGGGAACCATCCCAAGAGGACCGAGTAAAGCAATCAAAATCCAAGGGTTCATAGGCTCACCTCTTTTAATCTGCTGAGTTCTTCTTTTCTCTGAAGAGGCCTCTCGTTTTTCATATAACAAGCGTATCTATCAAGCCATTCTTTTCCAAGGTATTGGAGATTATCTGGGGACATGTTTCCGAGATAGAGATGTACAAAATCACTCCCGCATTCCCCACCGAAATCAATTATCATAGCGTCATACATTGCAAAATCATCAGCTAAAAGATCAGTGAGATATGGCCTTTTATTGCGAGAAGAAGAGCCGTATTTATTTAGTTTAATAAGTTTTACCCGTGCATCCCTAAAGTAAGCATATGGGAGATGATGTGTCTTCTTTATTGAATACATCACCACTTCTGTATTGGTAAAATTCAGCTTGAGAATCAGGCGAGTTTTTGCCCATAGTACTCTTCTGAAAAGGGCCGCCATATAAAGCATCATAATTGCAAGCATAATAAGGGCAAATGTTTCTGTAAAATCAGCGTGCATCCTCCCCCCTTTCGATAAGAAATAGAGTAGGGCTAATATACCAATTATATTAACTATAGCAAAAACAGTAGGGTTCAGGTAGCGTCTCCAATACCTCAAGGCTTCTCTCTCACCTCTCCATAATACATATGAAGACATCTAATCTCCCTACTCCGATATCGGCGCGGTCACCATGAATTTCCCGTTCCTATACAGCAGGGCCTGCCAGCCGTGGTAGATGTTGGAATGCCTCATCTTCACCAGCCGTATGCGGAGCTGCAGCTCCACCTCTCCCACATCCTGGAACTTCAGCAGTATCGTGCCGTCTGCCAGAAAGTCCTCTCTGAACGGGCCGTATGTCTCGTCGTTGCTGGCCATCTCGGATATGAGTATGGATGTGACATTGAGGTTCTTCAGGAATCCGAAGAAGTGGAACAGCTGCTGCCTCGGATTGATAAGGTCGGTGAGGGAGTATATGGCCGTCAGTGAGTCTATGACCACTATGTCTATCTTGTCCTCCTCTATCCTTCTCGACAGGTATTCCCTGAGGATCTTGAACCAGTCCTTGGCATCCTCGGCCCCGTAGTTGTCCAGCCTCAACCGTCCGATGTCCACGATGTAAAGCATGTTCTCGTCCACATCCGCGAGACCCATGTTCTTCATGGTGGTCATCAGGCTCTCCTTGCTCTCCTCTATGGAGATGTAGAGGCCCTTCTTCCCCTCGTGCTTGTAGTTGTTATACAGCATGTTGAGTGCAATGGAGGATTTCATGCTCCCCGGAGTCCCTGAAAGGAGTATCACATGCCCCACCTCTATGCCTCCGTCCATCTTCTCGTCGAAACCGCTTATGTATGTTCTGATTCTGGGAATTTCACTCATCGATTCACCCCGGCATACCATATAGTGAGGTGGCATTTATGCCTTTCTGTCAGCCCTCGATCCTGAGGAAGCTCGTTCTCGTCTCCGGATCCTCCTCAACCCTTATAAGGTGGTTCACGGACTCCTTCACATCCGGCAGGTGGCTTATGACGATTATGTGGCTGAAACTCTTCTTAAGGGCGTTCAGGGTGTTCAGTATGTTCCGCTTTCGGTCCTCGTCCTGAGAGCTGAACACCTCGTCCAGTATGATTGTGTTTATCCTGCTATCCTCGTCCCCTCCCTTCCCCCTGAAGTAGAGCACGGCCTGTGATATGGCGAGGCGAACGCACAGGTTTATCAGGTCCTTTTCACCGCCGGAAAAGCGGTCAATGGGGTAAAGAACCCCCTCGTCCATCACCCTTATGTTATAGTCCTCATCGAAGTCCACTAGGGTGTACTTCCCCTCTGTGATCCGCTGCAGCAGTGCTGAAGAGCCCTGGGAGAGCGTTGGCCGTATTCTCTGGATGAGGTCGGTCCTGAACCTGCGTATCAGCTCCTCAGCCTTGGCCATGTACTCCATCCCCTCCCGAAGTTCCTCCAGTTCCCTCTCCCTCTCCTCCAGCGACCGGATGGTCTTCTCGATCTCCGCCATCCGAAGTTCCCCGTTCCTGATGCGCTCCTCAGCCGTGGCAATGGACCGCCCCGCATCCTGCAGCTCCCTGTTGATAGCGCTCCTTTCCTTCTCGAGAACTAAGCGCTCCTCCTCGCTGTAGCCCAGCTGCTTCATCTCCGCCTCCAGCTCAGCCTTCCTGGCCACGCTCTCTTCCATCCCGGCCTCCAGCTCCTTCGCTCTCTCTCTGAGGGACGGGAGGCGGTCGGCCTCCTGCTTTATCGCCCAGTACTTCCTGACAGAATCCTCAAGCTTCCCGTGCTCCTCCTGCAGCTCTCTGAACCTCCTCTCATCGTAGGAGACAGAACCGATCTTTGCCATGCGGGCGGTCAGCTCCTCAATCTCTGAAGCGATGGCCTCCCTCTCCCCATTCCGCTCCGCAAGAACCGAAGCGTCCCTTTTCGCAGACTCGATGCTGGCCTCGAGGGAGCTCACGCGCCTTCCGAGGGCCTTCAGCCTCTCCTTCTCAGACGAAAGCCTCCGGGTAACTTCCGCGATCCTCGAATCCAGCCCCGCACTCAGTTTCTCCAGAGATTGGATCTGCCCTTCGAAATCCGTTATAAGCACTCTGTAATGTCCCTTCAGCGGCCTGTGGCATGTGGGGCACTCGCTCTCCTCTCCGAGCTCCTCCAGCTTCGACATCTCTCCAGTCAGCTTCTCAGCCTCTACGGCGGCCTGCCTCCGCTGGCCCTCCAGTTCGCTCTTACTGGCCTGCAGGCGCTCCACCTCCATCTCCGCCTCTTCCCTCTTCCGAACCGCCTCCGCAAGCTCCGCTTCGAGGGATTCAAGGGCACCGGCCCCCTTTTCCAGCCTTGCGATCTCCTTTTCCAGCCGGGCGAGCGTATCCTCAAGGGATGCCTTCTTCCGTTTCATCTCATCGAGCTGTCTGTACAGGTCGTACTGCTCTTTCATTCCCTCCAGCTCCATGCGAAGGGATTCCTCCCGCTTCCGGGCCTCCTCGAGGGCGGGCAGCAGCCTCTCCTTCTCCTCAAGCTCCTCTATCTCAGAGAGGGTGCGCTTCATGTTCGTCTCATCGTTCCTCATCTTCTCCTCAATGCGGGCCAGCTCGCTCTTCAGGTTGCCGTACCTTATGCGTTTCTCTTCAAGGGCCTCCATTCTCTCAAGGACCCCGGCCAGATTCCGCTCCAGCTCCTTCTTTCTCGAAAGAAGGGATTTCAACTCCTCCTTCGTGCGGGAGACCTCCTCCTTCTGAGAGGCGAGCCGGGCCTTCTCCACATCCACCAGCCTCTCATCCGTCTCCTTATCCTTGAGCGCACTCTCCAGCCGTTCATACTCCTTGATCTGTTCCCTTCTGTCGGCGCTGATTCTATCCACGGCATCGTCTATCCTCTTTATTCCGAGGAGGCGGAGGATGAGCTCGCGCCTCTCGTGCGGTCTGGTGCTTGAAAGGGCGGCCAGCTCGCTCTGCTTTGCGAACACGGAGACCTCGAACGACTTGAAATCGAAGCCAAGGAGCTCCTCGATCTTCGATGTGACCTCTCTCGTGCCTACGGCAAGGGTTGTGCCCGAGGAATGGAGCAGCTCGGCCCCCGCCGTGTTGTTCTTCCCCTTAAGCCATCTGCGCACCGTGTACTCCTCCTTGCCCAGGGAGAACTCGAACTCCACGAGGCAATCGTCCCTGTCACCTGCGCCCACTCTCTTTATGTTCTCCTTCCGGTCGCCTCTGCCCGCACTCCCGGATGAGCCGTAGAGCGCCCACTCCATCGCCTCGACGATGGTGCTCTTCCCCGCGCCGTTGAAGCCGATGATCCCCGTGATCCCCTCGGAGAACTCAAGGATGGCGTCCTCGAACTTCCGGTAGTTCTTCATGCGAAGGGTTCGCGGCTTCACTCAAGCACCTCCCTCAGATACCTCTCGGCCAGACCCCTCAGGCGCTCCCTGTCGAGCCGCTCGATGGCAACGCCGCCGTAGAACTCCTCGAACTCCTGGATGAACCCGCGGAAGTGCGAGGTCTGGGAGGAAGTGCCGCCTGCCGAATCGAGGAAGCTCGGCTCCAGAGAGAAATGAAGCGCGGGAGATGTGATGGGTCCGAGAGCTCGGCGGTCAAGTGCGCTCCAAACCTCGCGTCCCACACCGGACATGCGAAGGCGCACGATGGCCCCCTCTATGTCCCTCCCCTCCACCACCTTTCTTATTTCGGAGATGAGCTCGCTCGCTCCGAGGTCCTTGGCATCTATGGGCGGAAGCTCGAACATGGGCCGCGTCGGTAGCTCGTGGAAGACCACATCCATGCTGTCAAGGTCCACCTCAAGAAAGCCCTTCTTCCTCCCCTTCTCGGAAAAGGAGAAACGCTCGGTGGAGCCTGAATAGTATATGTTCTCCTCGACCTTGGTGAAGTCGTGGAAGTGACCGAGGGCGATGTAATCGAAGCCCTTGCCCACCACATCGGAAGACTGGAGAAGGATCTCGTTGTTCTCGTCCGAGTTCCTGAAGGGCAGGAGGCCCATGTAGCCCGCATGCAGCACCGCCACATTCCTTCTGCCCCGCAGGGGCCTGAGGTTCTTCGCCGCATCGGAAAAGGGAGAGGGATCCATGTGAGGAATGGCGTGGAATATCACATCCTCTATTTCCACCTTCTTATAGGCCCCTCTGAACACCGGGTGCACCCGATCGGCGGCTCCGCTGCGGATCACCTCCTTCTCCAGCAGCTTGAAAGGGCTTCCGGTCTCCCGCATCCTCGGAGTGGAATGGTTGCCCGATATGACAACGACCTCTATGCCCGCATCGGCCAGCCTCAGAATCCCCCCGATTCCCACGGAAAGGGCGCGGTTCGTCGGGCGGACCGAGTCGAAGAGGTCTCCGGCGTGCACTACCACATCCGGCGAGATACCGATGATCATGTCTATGGCCCTGTTGAAGGAATCGTAAACATCCTTCTCCCTCACATTGAGCCCTGTCTCCGGGTCGATCCGGTTGTATCTGGAATGGCCGATGTGCGTGTCCGCCATGTGAACGATCTTCATGGGAGAGGGAAAGAGACGCTATGATATAGGTGTTTCCCGGTGGTGGATGAATGTACTCGTCATACATTGTCATGGAAAGTAAAGCTTAAATATGACTACCGCTTTAGGGTACAGGCCGACACGAGAAGAGGGACGCACATGAGCGAAGAGAGGACAACCCTGAGAATCGATTCGAGACTCCTCGAGAGGGTCGATATGGCTGTGGAAGAGGATGTTAACATCGCAAACCGCAGCCATTTTTTCAGGGTGGCCGCAGAGGAAAAACTCAGAGCGAGGGACGGAGACTACACGAGCATAAGACTGCCCGACGGTCTGCGCGAGTCGCTGGCCGCCGAACTCGAGTCCGGGATGTACAGCAGCGTGGATGAGATAATCGCAGAATGCCTCAGGGAGCGATATGACATAAAGGCACACACCAGAGAGCTCGTACGGGAACGGATGAAGGACAGCATGGACACTCTTCGCATCGTGAAGAAATGAGATTACACAGGGAAGGCTGAAGATGGATGGGATGCCGAAACGGCTTTTTCTCTTCTGTGCGGCAGAGAGGTGAACAGATGAAGAACGAAAAGGAAAAGAAAAATATTTCCGACGATGCGATAATCGCCCAGTTATCCCGCGGGAACTACCAGCCCAGAATAGGGGTTGTCGGGGCCGGAGGATGGGGCAGCAGAATCGTGTCGAGAATCGACGGCAAGAAGCCGACCAATGTGACGACCATGATAATAAACACGGACCAGCAAAGCATGGAGGTCGCCACGGCAGACAAGAAAATAATAGTCGGCAGAGATGTCACCGACGGAACCGGAGCCGGCGGGTTCTGGGAGGTCGGTTACTACGCTGGCGATGCGGCACGGAAGCTGATCAGAGAAGGCCTCAAGGGGCATGACAGCGTCGTGATAGTCTACGGAGCGGGGGGCGGCACCGGTGCAGGTGTGAGCCTTGTCGTTGCGGAAGTGGCACGGGAGCTCAACATGGTCGCCACAGGCATCATAATGACGCCGTTCGCTGCGGAGAAGGACAGGGTAGTCAGGGCCCAGGCGGACATACGGAGGTTCAGGGAGCTGGTGAGCAACACCATCGTTCTGGACAACAACCGGTTCATAAAGAAGAACATAACCCTGAAGAAGGCCATGGACATGACCGCAGGTGGGATTCTGAAGATAGTCGAAAGCATGAGCATGGAGATGAGCAGGGCCATGATGGAGACCATCGCCGCAGAAGTCAGGAGAGAGACTCAGAAACTCCCCACCCCGGAAAAACTCCCGGAGCCGAAGAGCACCGTGAAAGGGGGCGAGCCCCTTGCCGGAAAGGCCACGGCAGCCGAGGTGACAGCGGCGGACATGATGCCGCACCTGCCGGACGACCCGTCGATAACCTGAAAACCCTTAAGTGTTCCACACCCTGAGGCGCAAACCCTTTCTCCCTCGTTTTTCTTCAGCTCTCATATCACGGAACAAGTCTGAACCTGTCCCTCGGGAATACGGTTGTCTCCCTCACATTCTCAAGGCCGAGGGCCTTCTGCACCAGCCTTTCCACACCGATTCCTACGCCGCCGTGCGGAGGCATGCCGTACCTGAACGCCTTCAAGTAAAATTCGAAGTCAGCGGGATCAAGCCCTTTTTTCCTCATGCGTCCCTCAAGGACATCCGGCCTGTGTTCCCTCTGACCTCCCGACGCAAGCTCCTGCCCTTTGAACTCGAGGTCGAAGGAATATGACCACGGAGTCCCCTCTTTTTCCATTATGTAGAACGGTTTCTCCTCCTCGGGATATTCAACCACAAAATAGGCATCGTACCCCTTCTCGGCCATGATATCGCCAAGTATTTTCTCACCTTCTGTATCCAGATCGCTCTCCACCTTCTTCCCCCTCTCCTCAAGCATGGCCCTGGCATCTTCGAACCTTATGCGGAGATAGGGGCGCTTCGGGACCTCCAGCTCAAGGCCGAGAATCTTCAGCTGATACTGGCCCCGCTCAACCGCGGCCTTCATGGCAGCGTCCAGCATCTCCTCCACCGCATCCATCACATCGTCCTGCGAATCAATGAAAGACATCTCGAAGTCGAGGGAGGTGAACTCGCTCAGGTGCCTCGTGGTGTCCGACAACTCTGCCCTGAAAGCGGGTGCGATCTCATAGACCCTTTCCAGTCCGGTGGACATGAGCATCTGCTTGAACAGCTGCGGGCTCTGTGCGAGATACGCATCCTCTCCGAAATAATCCAACTTGAAAAGCGTCGCTCCACCCTCGGCCCCGGCCTTCAGTATCTTCGGGGTCTGAACCTCCAGAAAGCCCTTCGTCTCCAGATTTTTCCGTATGGCAGAGAGCATCAGGGACTTCAATGCGAAAACGGAGATTATCTCCTCCCGTCTCAGGTCCATGAACCTGTTGTCAAGCCGGGTGTCCAGCTCCACATTGACCTTATCAATCACACCCATAGGCAGGGGAGCATCGGCCCCGTTCAGAACGGCCCACTCCACAGGGAGTATTTCAAAGCCTCTCTTCACATACTCGCTCTTCTGCACCTTCCCGCGCACGGCTATGACCGACTCCCTCTGCACCTTGGTGAGCCGGTTGTACTCGTCCTCGCCCATCTCGTTCTTCAGTGCGGTGACCTGCACCACTCCGCCCCTATCTCGAATGAGTATGAAGGCGATCTTTCCCTTCTTGCGAATGGTCTGGACCCATCCGGCCACTGTGACTTCCGTATCCGTTTCGGGGTCGATTTCATCGGAGCGCTTTCTGTCCCTGAGGTTCATTGAAACACCGAAGATTGGAAAAGTGGAGGGTATTTAAGGGTTTGGCCTAGAAATGCGGTTCAATGTATTTTCCCACCATATAAACGCTGTCAACCCCCGTATAGTTCCCACAGGGAACCAATACATAATCGCCAAAGGAGATGGCTAGGTCGTGGTCGGCATCCACATACTGCACCCCCGTACTATTTCCAGAAAGCCAGTTGCCGTATGCCTCCTCGAGGGTTACGCTACTATATACCCGCTCGCCCATGTCGCTGGAATAGGAGGAAAGCCGTATCTCCGCATCAAGGTTATCGGAGATGTTTACATGGCCGTTATAATTGCATACGACATATATCTCAAAAGCGGTTCCATTGGCACCCATATCTACGCCATCGGAAAAGCCCACGCCATTCGGTTGAGAATAGTATCTTTCTTCCTCTAAAGTGGCTTTTTCAAATGTAATACCTACGACAGCGAGACTCAGAATGAGATATGTGATGAGCATTATCTTCAGTGCGTTTTTGAGCATCTTCTTCTCTTTTATAAGATGAAAAAGGAGCAAGGGATAAGAAGAGGAGAGAATAAAGGCCGGAAATGTGATGAGCATTACCATAAACGCAATCCATGCTACCTCTGCAGCTGGAGGCGGAGGGCCACAACCACATATGCATAAACAACCGACCTTGCCCAGAGGCATAATGACCGAAATTCCAGCAACATGGAGGATTGAAAGGAGGAAAAAGAACAGGAGAAGGAATGGATAGAACACTCTAGTATCCCCTTCATCGTGATACCTTATGAGTGAATACCTGCCAGCAATGTAGCTCACAACAACCAGAAATAGAAACAGGAGTGGGACTACAAAGGAAAGGCCAGTTATGGCGTAATAAAAAAGCGCATTGAGAATGAGGAGCAGCACAAGAGGCAGTATCGCCAGCCAATTTTTCTCCATCATCTCCGGTATGTCCATGATAGATTATGTCACAGATGGTACTTAACGATTGCGCTCATGGCGCCCTTCAACAAGTCAAACCCGCTATCATCATCCATGTTATTTGCAATACCCCAAGAAGAATGTCAACTATTCCTATTATCAAGGCTATCCGGGCCTTAACATTCGTTTCCGCGAAACGCTCAGGCACAAAGGAAAATATAGCAGAGATTGCTCCCAGAGCAATCGGAACCACTATCGGAAGGAGGATAACTATCGTCCACTCAAGCAGGGCTCCCATTTCCGGCCATATCCCCAAAAAATAGGCATTGATCAGAAAAAGGAACAACCAGTAAATGCCGAAAGAGACGAGGCCGATAACCGAAAGGAGCAGCAGGGCACTATCCGATAATCGCTTTGTCAACAAGAATACCCCCGGGTCATTATCCACATAATAAATGAAAGATAGACTAACGCCACTAGGAATAGGGTCATTGCTAAGAGTTTTAATTTCGTTCTTTTCTCCTCCTCTATGTTCTCGGCAACTCTAAGAAAATAGGATGCCGTCCCCAACATGGCTAACAACGGCAAGACGAGTATGAAAAATATCTCAAAAACCTCTTGCAGATTCATGCTGTTCCTCCTTATAGATATACATATTGGGCCATCCCCCATCATCATTCATATTTCCTTTTTCATGACCTGCCCGCTTCTCTCCATCAACCGACACTTCCATGACACATTATGTCACAGATGGTACTTAACGATTTCGCCTTTCGGTTCTAAGCGAATAGGCTCAATCCGCTTAGCTGAATCAAAAAACAAAAAATAAGGGTTTTGATGAGATTATTCGATCTCATACTTTGCGCACTTCTCGTCCACTTCCTGCTGTATCTGGGCCAGGACCTCCGGCATCTTCAGAAGGTGCCTGAACCTGCCCTGCAGTTTGAAGTACTCCTCAACAGGCTTCCTCTTCTCCTTCGGTTTGCAGGTCACCTTCATCTTGCTGATGTCGCCGCCTTCCAGCTCCCACGGGACGAATATGCCGGTCTCCACCGCCATTCTGGACAGTTCCACCGTGAGTTCGCTCGGATATCTCCATCCTGTGGGGCACGGAGAGAATATGTGGATAAAGGACGGACCGTCGGCCGCAAGCGCCTTTCTGACCTTGTTCCTCAGGTCCCTTGGGAACGCAATGGTGGCAGTGGCGGTGTAGGCGATGTCATGGGCCGCAACGATGTTCGCTATCGGCTTCTTCCTCCCCTGCTTTCCCGGTATAACCTTGCCGGCTGGTGAGGTAGTGGTGGACGCATAGGCAGGTGTGGAGGAACACCTCTGTATGCCGGTGTTCATGTAGGCCTCGTTGTCAAACACCACATAGGTTATGTTGTGTCCCCTTTCCAGCATTCCACTCAGTG
>Ga0190313_1001549_pt1 | contig 12259 bp, 7 predicted proteins | sample 4870071011_MG_FD_169989 | JGI IMG/M metagenome (GOLD analysis project Ga0190313, IMG submission 169989) | Hydrothermal vent sediment bacterial communities from Southern Trench, Guaymas Basin, Mexico - 4870-07-10-11_MG | ecosystem: Environmental > Aquatic > Marine > Hydrothermal vents > Sediment ...
TTCTTGAAAAAAAAGGGCACAATGTTGTTGCTTTTTCTGAAGAGGAAGATGCAATAGCATTTGTGAAATCCAATGAGATTGATCTTGCCATCCTGGATATAAAATTAAAAAAGATGAGCGGGGTTGAAGTCCTGGAGGAGTTGAAAAAAATTTCGCCGTCAATTAAAGTTATCATGCTTACGGGTTACCCGACCATTGAAACTGCAAGGGAGTGCATAAGCCTTGGTGCTGCTGAATATTGTGTCAAGCCCATTGATAAAGATGAACTTGAAGAGAAAGTAGAAGAGGTTTTAAAATAATGTCAACAGCCTGTCGAAGATGGTTTTATTATTCCAAAAGGAGAACAAGGTTCCATGAATAAACCTGTAACAGCAAATAATCTGAGAACCTTAATTGAAAATTATGTAGGCTCATATTCTGAAAAAACCAAAGACCCCAATATGTGGCGGTCGCCGCTTCTGGCCACTGCAAAAGCAGACAGCCGCTTTGATATCCTGCCTCAAATTGCAGCTGATATTCACATCCTGCCACAGGATTTATTATCCTCTGCCAAATCTGTGGTGGTATTTTTTGTGCCATTTATAAAAGCACTGGCTCTTGAAAACCACAAAGGAGAAATTCCATGCCGGAACTGGGGAAAAACTTATGAATCCACAAACAGGCTCATCAACAGCATGTGTGAACATATTCAGCATCATCTTGAGAACCAGGGATATAAAGTCCAATCTACTCCTGCCACACACAATTTTGACCATGTAAAACTTGCAGCCCAATGGTCCCATAAGCACCTGGGATATCTTACAGGTCTTGGACGTTTCGGAGTAAACGCCCAGTTTATAACACCTTCTGGATGTGCCGGGCGATTAGGCAGTCTGGTGACAGATGCTGATTTGGGTGACAGTCCCCTTGTCAGTGAGAAAGAACTATGCCTGCACAAAAATGGTCATAAATGCCTTGTGTGTGTCAATCGCTGTCCCATTGGAGCAGTGTCTGAGTCTGGTATTGACCGCAAGCTTTGCTGGGAACGGCTCAAATCCAACATTGCCACCACAGAAGAACTTGCAGGCCTTGAAACTTCAACCAATGTCTGTGGGAAATGCCAGGTTTTTGTGCCGTGCAGCATGAAAGCGCCAAAACTTAAATAGCGAGATATCGTCTTTTTTTTAATATGCTTTTAATGGATAGTCATCGTCATTGCACATGGTGATTATTTCGTTACATGGTCTGCTTTTTTGAAATGTGATACTTGATCTGAATATTTGTGTTCTTTTTCAACTTGAGTGATGCCGGGTTCAAAATCAGATCAACTGTAACCGTGCCGGATTCAGTGAGCTTATCCAATAGTATTTGCTCTGTGAAAATTGTTGAGATCTTGCTGAGTACCAAGCCCCCTCCGCTTACCTGAATTGTCTGGGGTAGTGTCTTTGCATCTTTCATAACCAATCCTAAGGGCAGTTTTCCTATCCAGTTCGGCTGTATGGGAAGTTCCTTTTCAATCAAGGTATCCAAAGTGATATTAAGCTCTGCAGGATCTATTTTTTTTAGCTGGATCCCCGGCGGAAGTAATATGTTTTCCTTTGTGATGGACAGCTTATTAACACCTATGGCTGCCTGGGCCAGATTGATTTTGATATTGATCTGTTCAGGCTTGATGGAATTGATTAACAGCTTTGTACCGCTAATTAAAAGCTTAACATTGGAAACAGAAGACGATATGATTTCCATTTTTTGATCCGGGTTAATGAATTCAACTGGAATTTCATGTGTGGCAAGAGTTTCCATGCCTTTTGAAAAGCTGAGCCAGAGCCCTGTGACACAGAAAAAACTGATCAGTGCAGCTGTAGCAAGTTCCATTGTCTGGTGTTTGAATCTTTTTTTTGAAGAATCATCCCCTGCATGTTTCCTGAGTAATTTTTCAAGAGCTGAACGCTTGTTAATGTCATAGGTTTGGTGCTCCTTGAACAAAGATATCTTGCCGCTTTCTTCTGAAATAACAACAACCAGGGCATCTGTAAGTTCTGTTAATCCTGAAGCTGCTCTGTGCCGGGTTCCGAAAAAAGATGGCAGGTCTCCTCTTTGGGACAATGGGAGTATCACACCGGCACTAATGATCAAATCTCCTTGTATTATGGCTGCACCGTCGTGCAGCGGGTTGTCTGGCCAGAAAATACTCACAAGCATTTCCTGGGACAATTTACCTTTTATGGTGATTCTTCCTTGAACAACACTGTCCAGACCCTGCTTCAGGGGCAGTACAATTAAAGCCCCGATTTTCTTTTCGGCAAGTTCATAAACGCTTTCAACAATTATATGAAGCGGTGTGTGAGTTTGAAACCGTGGTATTCCCCATAAAAATGATTTTAGGTCTCTGGTTTGCAGCACACTTGAAATCTCATTTCTGAATACAATGATAATAACTAAAGCTGCCACAGTAATAACGCCCTGTTTTGCCCAGTTCGTTATAACCAGGCCGAGGGGAACAGCAGCCTGACTGAGCGCCCACAGGATGCAGAAGGCCATCAGCACACGGATAACATTGGTCCCCCTGAAAAGTATATAAAGCCGGAATAAAATATAGCTGTTTAACACTATATCCAATATGTCCTGCCAGCGAAATCCAGAGAATAAATAGGGAAGAGATTCCATTAGAATCAATCTGCCATACTGAATCTTAGGGTTTGTAAAAGGGTATCACCGGCATTGAGTATTTCAACACGCCATGGACCCTTATCCACGTCTCTTAACTGTATCCTGCTGAAAGATGACCATTTTGGAGGGGAAAGGGTAAGGCGCATGGTGAAAATAAGTTTGTCCTTTTTATACCATTGGTGAAGTACATGGGTCTTTTCAAAGACTGGGTCAAATTCTGAGAAACAGAAAACTTCCCCCGAGGATATTGAAAAGACCACTCCTGGGTTAATTGGTCTAAAATTTTCAATGGATTCACACATGACAGCCTGAACCATTTTCATTTTATCCTGTGGTTGTTCGGCACATAGATTTGCTACAGAAAACAGGACTATGATAACAAAAGAAAAGAGTATTTTCATGCTTTACCTTTTTACAAGTTTAGTGCGATGACTCTCATCATAAAATAATATTTACAAAACTGTTACACCATTACAATTGAAACTCTTTTGTTGCAAGGGCAAAATCTTGAGGTCTAATTTTTTTGTTAATTTTAAATAGACATAAATCCGTTTGTTTAACTGACAATTGTTGTCTATTTATCATCTCCGGCAGCTTTGTGAATATCCACGATCTTGGTATCTCCCACATATTCCTTGGCTTCATATTTGGTAATTCGGGTCATTTTTTTTGTGAGGTCTGACACAATATTGAGATTTCGGATAATGGTTTTAAGGTCGTCTTGCAGCTGTGGGTCTTCTAAGTCATCAAGAACAAGCTGGGCTGTACCAAGTGCTGAAAATATTGGTGTATTCAATTCATGGGCAGCTGCACCTGCCATTTCCAGCACACCTTGAAGCCTCTCTTTTGTCTTGTGCTCTTCTTTAAGCTGGATGTGATCTGTCACATCCCTGATGGTTAAGATAATTAAGTCGGTTTTCTTTTTTTTGCCAAAGGCTGACACTGGTGTTGCCATCTCTTCGAGATATTTTTCTTTGTTGCCATCCTTGATATGTCTAAGACAGACAGATGTTTTTTCCCCATTTTCAATGTGTTTTAAAGGACAATCACCAGAATTACAGGAAGTAATTATATCTTGGCAGGGTCTGCCGACAATATTCTTTTCTTCCAAGTCATTATTTTTGAGAAAGGCGTGGTTGACCATGATAATTCGATGATCAATATCCATCACAAGCAGTTCAGCCTGGAGGCTGTCAATAACCATCTGGAGAAAATCCTCATGCTGTTCCAGCTCTGTTATGAGTTTTGTGATTTTACTGTAATTTTTAGCATTCTGAATGGCAATGCCTCCCTGCTCTGCAATGGCTGTGGCAAAATTGATCTGGGCATCTGAAAAATTTCTTTTTTCAGAGGTCAGAAGCCTGAGCACTCCTATAATTCTTTTTTTAACAACAATGGCAACAGCCAGAATACTTCCAATGCCTTCTTTTTTGATATTTTCCTGGTAAGCAATTCTTGGGTCAGCAGCAGCATCATACATGATTACATGCTTCCCCTTCATTGCCTGGTGTGTGCTGAATTCATCATCAATGGAGCCTCTGCCGAGGTATTCCTCACTTAGACCAGAAGCCGCCACCAGATCCAGATGTCCTTTTACAGGATCAAGCAGCCTTATGGTACAACCTTTAAGGTTCATAACCTCTGGAATTTTGGCAACAATAAAATCAAGCACCTCCTGGAGCTGAAAAGTGGAGTTTATCACCTTGCCGATCTCTTCTAAACTTTTGAGATAGCGTATCTGGCGGTTTTGTTCCTCATACACTCTGGCATTTTCAATGGCAATGCCGCATTGTTCAGCTAGTGCTGCAATAAATTCAATTTCATTATTTTTAAATTGTCGCGGTTTTTTTGAGAGCAGCCTCAAGACCCCGGCAATCTTATCTTTCATAATAACAGGAGCAATAAGAAGACTTTTAATACCTTCTTTTTGAATGGCTTCAGGGTATTGAATGTGGGGGTATGACAGTGCATCATAGATAGCCACGGGTGTCCCGGCTAAAGCTTTAGAGACGCTTTGTTCCGCATCTATGGGGCCACGGTTGAGATATTCCTGGCTGAGACCGCAGGAAGCAACGAGCAAAAGTTTTTCGCCTGCCGGGTCAAGAAGCCTTATTGTTGCAGCATCAACTCCTATAACTTCAGGCACTTTTTGTACGATCACATTTAATACTTTCTCCACATCAAGTGTGGAGGTGATCATACGGGTAATCTTCTGAAAAAGGTGAAGAAAATCAATTGTTTTGTCAGGCATTAATCTATCATCTCTTTTGTGTGTACATGATTTTTTTCAAAATCTGACATATAATGGAAATATTTCTGGACAAATTTGCCTGAAATTGTATCTGCTATGGAAAATGTAAAATTCTTATCCGGCTGGAATTTTCCAGCAAAAGCAAGAAATACAGCCTGGGAAATTTCAAACAGCATATTTTGAATCTCATTTTTGTCTGCGGAAAACTCACGCGCTCCATAAATTCTGCATCTTGCCGGTCTTATTTTATATGCTTCACAGCCATTGCCTTTGTTAAACGGGCATGGCATGTCCTCTTTTTTATAGGTTTCAACCGCTCTTTTAATCAATGTCTCTCTTTGGGTGGATGTAAAGTGCCTGTTGATTTTGGAGTGCAGATAAACAACCTCTATAAAATGTATGTTAAAAGGTTTTGAACAGCAGGCCTGATCCTTTTTGCCACATAAACTGCTGACTTCTTCTTGACTGCCTATCTCCTGATCAATTTTTTTGATCAAGGATTCATAGTCAGAAAAGAACAGACTTAGATCCACCCTGTTTTTCATCTCCAGGGAGGGTTCCCGTATTTTTAAAATGCCTGATTTTTTTCCATATTTTTTTAGAAGTTTCCACTGGCCGTAATTGGAAGGATTTGCTTTGGAGGATTTTAATTTTTTTGAGGCAGCTTTAAGGGTATGGCCTCTTCGAATCATATAAGATGTTACAAAGGTGCCTGTTCTTCCAATTCCGTGCCTGCAGTGCACAAGTACTTTCTTTCCAAGATAAATTGCCTCATCCAGCCAGGCAAGGGCATGTTCCATGGCTTCTATTTTGGGGATATCCTCATCCCATATGGGAAGGTAATATACTTCAAAACCTGAAGATTCTTCAAGCTCATGCAGATCGGAAAATTCAGCACAAAGATTTACAATGGCATCAATCCCCTGTGTTTTTATGGATTCAAGCTCAGTATATGACATGGGTGCACTTCCCACAGCAATGCTGTTTGTGATCCATGTGACACTGTATGATGACATTAAGGTCTCCTTTAAATATTATGGCTTATCATCTATGGTGGAGCGGAAATCATATCGCCCGTTCATAAAATCGTCAATGAGAAATTCCATATCCAGCTCTTTTTTAAGATACATATCCATAAGTTTAGTAGTACCAAGAAGTCTTCCTGTCATATCAAGAGTTTTTTCCATGGTTTTTAGTGACCCATGCTTAAATTCAGCATCAATAAGATCAGATTTGATTTGAACCATAAATCCAAGCCTTGTTAAGATTCCTTTAATAAAACCGGCACGAATGGCTCTTCCCTCGGGAGTGCCCCCTCCGCCGGAGAATCTGAAAAGGATGTAATTGTCTTCTTTTAAAGGCGAGCAGATAGTATCAAGGATGACAAAATGATATCCAAACCTGAAGTTTACATTTAAATACTCCTTTGACAACACTGCATAGCTTCCAAACATGGATGAATCTGCACTGATAATACCGCCTGCCATGACAATCCTGTCATACTCTTCCCAGTCAAAATGACTTGTTTCCGACCAGCAGATCCCTGGATGTAAAAGTCCTTTTAATACTGCCTGCATGGGAATACTTGTAATATCATCAGACTTTAATATTTTTGTATTTTTTTGATTATTGTCTATGCCGGAACCCACATCAAGGACATAAAAGAGCATTGGTATATCTAAGATAAGTTTTTTAGCTCCTTTTTTTCGTCCTCCTTTTCTCTTGCCGATTGAAAACATTTCTCTGACAGCTGTTTCATGGGTGAACCGGATGATATCATGCAGAGATCGGCAGGCCTCGGGTGCAAAAGAATCAGAATCAGGCTCTGTGAGTTTTAATTGGGCTGCAAAATTAATGACATACTGTAGTTTGACCATAAAAGAGCTGTTTTTAAAATTGTCTTCTCTGGGTTTGATATTTTCCATTAGAGCGGCTGCGACCCCATCATAAACTATACCTCTGTCTGCATCCACGGTCACACAATTTCCCTGTACAAGATTATTAAACCCATGGTTTATATTTATAATTGCTGGAATGTTAAATTCCCTTGCAATGGATGCAAAATGGCTTGCAAAGCTTCCCGACTCAATAACAATAGCATTGACTTTGTTTATGGCGATGACAAATTGCGGTAGGGCATGTTTAACCACAAGCACTGATCCATCTGGGATTTGTGTGATTTGTGTGATTTGTTCAAGCCTGTAAACCTGGCCTGATCCAACTCCACGGCATATGGTTTGGGCTTTGGAGCAGATAATTTTATTATCAACTTTGCTGCCATTTATAATTTTAGGGTCTTTATTTTGTTCTGCTCTTTTTTGAATTGTATCTTGATGTATGTTCAGGGGTCTTGACTGGAGAATAAACAATTTGCCGGATTGATCCTGACACCACTCAATATCCTGGGGTTGATTAAAATGCTTCTCAAGACTTATTGCCCATCTTGCAAGGGTTAAAGTCGAGGATTCATCCAGGGAGAGATCATTGCTTTTATTTTGTTTTGTATCAATTATTCTGGTTTGATTTTCCTCTATTTGATCATCTCTGATCTGACTGTTTTTTCCAGAATTATTTTGGGACAGCACCATCTGCTTTTCTTTTGCAGCAATTTTAATGCTGCCAATCTTGTCTGGTTCCTTTTTTGAGACTGCAATAAGATCACAGACTGCTTCACCTTCCACAAGAAGCTCTCCCTGTCCCCAGATGGAATGGATTAACAAATTGTCTGAAAAAGGATCCTCAATGTCTTTGGAATAGATTACACCAGATGATTTTGAATCAATCATCTCAATGACCAATACTGCCATGGGAGTCTCATGGTCAAGAACTCCATGGCTGACCCTGTAAAAAAGTGCCTGGGAAGAGTATTTACTTGCAATGACATGTTTATACCCGTTGAGAATATCATTTTTTCCCATATTTAACATGGTCTTATACTGGCCGGCAAAAGAGATCTTACCATCCTCTTTTACAGCACTGCTTCGAAGCGCAAACCTGTAATTGATATTGTTCTTTTTTTTATAATTGGCTTCAAAATTTTTCATGGCATTGTCGCAGGCCATGACAATATCATCTGGTACATCTGCATTTAGTATCAGCGTCCTGATTTCCAGACTTGTCTGCTCACAGGATGAAATATCGTTTATGTCCAGTTTAGTCAGCTTCTCATTAATGATATCCTGTAAATCATTGGTTTGTAAAAAATAATGAAAAGCATTGGTTGTAATGACAAAGCCATTGGGTGTGGGTAGATGAAGTTCTTTATTCAAATGGGACAGGCAAAAAGCTTTTTTACCTGCCATTGCTTCATTAAATGATGATATTTTATTAAACTCAATGGTAAATGGCGGTGAAAAATCAAAATCTGGCGGTGCAAGCATGAACTTTATGTAAAAGTCAAATTTTTTAAAATAGTCTTTCAGGCTCCAATAGTTGGAGGGGCTCATTTTTAATAGTTCTTCGACCATACCAGAGACCGAAGCTGCAAACTGGCCATAGGTTTTTATAACAGTCTGGAAATCACATCTTTTCTGATTATAAAATATCTCTTCGAGTTCAGCCATGAATTCATGGGCTTTTTTGTCATATTCCAGTAAATCTTTAAAGGCTTCATATTTTTCTCTTAAAACAGTTCCAGGGGAAAACATCTGAAAAGTCCAATATCTGAATAAATTTTTTATCTGCATGATTATAAACTATTATAGTATTTATAATATTTAGTCTATACAATAAAAAGGATTTATTTGAAGTTCTTGAGGTTATAGAAAAAGTGCTTAAAAATTATCAAAAAAAAGCCATCTTGAGATTCTTTAATTCGAAAAAAAAAGAACGCCTTGCCGAAGTTATTGGCAGAATAGGCTTAAAATCATTTATGGCAGATTAGTGCAATAAAAAAAATGCAGTGCAGTATTTTTATTGCGCAATGTTTTTATAACAACCCTCAGTTGTAATGCGTCAATCACCTTGTGTATCAAGGCCTTCCTTCAATATCAGATCTTTATTGGATTTAATTCCAGCTGATTTTTGGTTTTCAGAGTAAAGTAAAAAATAATTATTAGATGAAATGATTAGTAGTTGAATTTAATTTAATTTCAGCGAGTTATAATTTAGACATTGAATTTTGGTATATTATGAAGAGAGTTGGCATGTTTATGGCTTTATATGATTTAGATTAGTTGAATAATTTTTAAGTTTTTTGTTTATTATTTAAGGAGGCAACAAAGTATGGATAAGACTTATATGGCATCAAGGGCAAAAAGGTATCAATTCCTTTCAACCCTGTATCGTGATGAAATACCACTGCAATTAATTAAAAGTATGCAGGATGAACAATTTCTTAAAGGCTTGCTTGAAGCTGTAAAAGGGTGTGGATTCATGGATCTCACCAGTGGAGCAGAGGCAATAGCTGCCTGCTTGAGAAATACAGACGCAGAAAAACTGTATAAAGAACTTAGTTATGAATATGCAGATATTTTTCTCAATGCAGGACCCAATCCTGTATTTCCATATGAATCTGCCCACACAGGGAAAAAACCTGTACTTATGCAGAAACCAGTTGTCGTTATCAGAGAATTTTTTAAAGATGCAGGAGTTCATAAAAATCCTGATTTTAAGGATCTTGATGACCATATTGCAGTTGAGATGGAATTTTTAAGGTATCTTCTTGAAGAAGAAGATGAAAAAGCGTACATCAATTTTTTTAAAAATGTATATCTTAAATGGGTAAATTCTTTTTGTGATCAACTGACTATTTCTGCACATACAGAATTTTATCAGGGCCTTGCACATTTTACAAGAGGAGCCCTGATGTGTGAAAATATGAGAATTGACGGCTTTACCAGGGGTGAAGAAACTACTCAAAAAATGATGCAGGCTTGTGCTGTCCTGGATTTTGATTCTACCTATTTTACATTAAAGAAAGGTGCTGTTGAGCAAGAGCCTTTAAAAGAAATTCCTACTCATTGTTACACCTGTGGTTCTTTATGCGGTATGACAGCAAAAGTAAAAGATGGTATATTGACAAGTGTTGCAGGACTTGCCGGAGATCCTAAAGGTGGTGGCAGACTCTGCCCCAAGGGTGCTGCAGCCCCAAGTCATCTCTATTCTCCATATAGACTTAAAGCTCCTCTTATCAAAGAAGATGGTCGTTTCCGCAAGGCAAGCTGGGATGAAGCTCTTGATGCTGTTGCAAAAGGTATAAAAAGTATAGAACCTGCAAAATTAGGATTCTTCAGGGGAAATGATTTTGTAAACTGGATACATGAGGCACTCTTTGATCACCTTGGATGCCCTAAAATGACTCACAGGCCCATGTGTGACAATGCCAACCGTATGGCAAATGAGCATAATCTAAATGACAAGAGACCGTGGATTAATTATGAGGAAGCTGATTATATCCTTCATTTTGGCATGAACGAACTTGCCACTTCTTATGGTCAGCGAAAAACCACCCACTTGAAAGCTGCTCTTAAAAGAGGGGCAAAATTGGTAGTTTTTGATCCGAGAAGATCAGAGACAGGCGCTGCTGCAACAGAGTGGATTCCTGTTAAACCGGCAACAGACGGAGCAGTTATACTTGCCATGTGCCATGTTATTATAAAAAATGAACTCTATGACAAAGAATTTGTTCAAAACTGGACCCATGGTTTTGAAGAGCTTAAGAACAGGGTTCTTGGCAAAGAAGATGGAATTGTCAGAACTCCTGAATGGGCAGCCGGTATCAGCGGAGTACCCGCAGATACAATAGAACGGATTGCCATGGAATTTGCCCAGGCTGAAAATAAAGGCGCCAGCTCTTGGACTGGACTGGCACAAGTTCCCAATGGGATGTATGGAACTTCTGCATTACAGGCTTTAAACGGGTTGTGCGGCACCTTTGATGCACCTGGAGGGCCTTCTCTTCCTTTTAAAAGAAAATTGAAATCTCCATGGGGAGAGGGACAGGAAAAACCCCCACAGGGATCTGCACCCAAAATACATAAATTAAATATGTGGGCGGGGTGGGTTCCTGCCAGTACACTCGCTGCTGTAGAAGAGGGCAAACTCAAAGGCATGATCCTCTATTATGGAGATCCAGTACTCTCCTGCGGTAACCAGGAAGATTCCATAAAAGCCATAGAAAAAATGGAATTCAAGGCAGCCATTGAAGCTTTTATGTGTAATGGTGCTGTGCTATGTGATGTTATTCTTCCTGATACTACATGGCTGGAACAGAGCCAGGTTAAACCTGACTGGCTATATGAGGCCTTTATAGCATATTATGCAGAGGTTGTGGAGCCCATGTATGACACCATGCCTGTATGGAAAATAATCAAAGAGCTGGCTAAAAGACTTGGTCTGGGTAAATATTTTCCATGGGATAATATTGAAGATGCATTCCGTAATCAGATGGCGGGAACACCGTGGTCTTTTGATGAGTTGAAATCAAAAGGATTTATCATTACAGACAAGGCAGAATACTATAAATATAAAGTATGGGGAACTATTAATTCACCAGAAGGATACGGCAGTTCTGGAACAACTAAAACAGGGAAATATAATTTTGTTAATCCTGTTGCTGTGGAAAAAGGGGTAGATGCTCTGCCAGATTATAAAGAACCTGATAAAGAGCTGCAGACTGACAAAGAATACCCCTTTATTTTTGGAAACTTCCGTATTTTTGATCATGAACACTCTTCAACTTTCAGTAATTATCAGATCATGAAAACAAATGGAACAAATCCTCTGTGGATAAACAAAATTGATGCCAGCGAACTTGGTATAGCTGAAGGTGATAAGGTCAAGCTGCAATCTCCATGGGGTAGTGTGGAAATGGTTGCAAATCCAACATGGTCAATTATGCAGGGAGTACTTGGCAGTGCTGGAGGTTTTGGTCATATTCGTGGATATGAGGCAGACCCCAAGTTTCCTGAAATGGGTGGAACAAATGCTCCTGGTATCATGAAATCAGATGCTGCGGAACAAGACGGAGGTACCACATTACTGAAATATATAAAAACTAAAGTGGAAAAAATATAACAATGACTATTGCAACCTTAAAGTCAATTTTTGTTGGTGTTGGGGGATCAGTGCTCTTGGCCGTTTTTTGTTCAACATTTATTGCCATGGATAAAATTTTGTTCATCCTGCCTGTATTCATAGCCTTTAACGGTGCCATGACTGGATACAGGCTGGTGGAAGTGCTGAAAACCAGGATTATTAATATTCCTCTTTTCTCTTTTGTACTGGGAGTCGGCGGAGGTGCACTTACCTTTTTTGCCGTAAACTTTACCATAAATTTTGCCATGCAGTCTGCCTGGTCGTTTATTGGGAACACTGTTGCACTGAATATAACCGATTTATTTATTTATATGACTGTGT
>Ga0190313_1001551_pt1 | contig 12231 bp, 10 predicted proteins | sample 4870071011_MG_FD_169989 | JGI IMG/M metagenome (GOLD analysis project Ga0190313, IMG submission 169989) | Hydrothermal vent sediment bacterial communities from Southern Trench, Guaymas Basin, Mexico - 4870-07-10-11_MG | ecosystem: Environmental > Aquatic > Marine > Hydrothermal vents > Sediment ...
TCCTGTAGAATAGAAATTACCATTCTTCTCTTTAAGCTGTTCTTTTTTATAATATTTAAGATATTTTTCATCTACTTTAGTCCACCTAATGCCTGGAAGATGCATTTCTAGCCATTGTGGATTTTCCCTTTCTTTTCTAAAACTATTAAAAGTGTAATTATCACTTTTTGTATAAAAGAATACAGAATCAGTAGCTGTATGAAACCTTCGTATAGTTTCTGTTGGTCTTCCGGATCTATTAACAACAATCTCATTCCTGAAATTCTCCCTGCCAAAAATCTCATCCATCAAAACTTTGACATAATGTCCAAAGTGATAGTCAATTCTAATATAAATGCTTCCATCATCTGAGAGAATTTCCCTAAGTAAAATTAATCTCTTCCTTAACCACTCCAGGTATTTTGCTCCTATTAACTTTGCAGAATAAGCCCCCACATTTCCCCTTCCATAAACATCTCCGGTTCCAAATGGTGGATCAATATAGATTAATTTAACCCCAGAACTCCCATCAGGGTTTTTCAATTTACCCGCTTCCTTCCAAAATAATAGTTCTTTCAAAACTTGTAAATTATCACCAAAAATGATCATATTATGCCATTCATCCTCTCTTATCTTCCCAAAACTTTTAACCCTTTGTAAGGGCATAGCCATAGTTTCTGTTATTATGTCGATGTCCCTTTCTTTTCCGGCGTAAATCAGCTCGGCTTCTTGTTTTGGTTCAAAGAGAACCCACTTAAATTCCTCAGGTAAAGGTTTACCTTCTTCCAACCTTTGAACAATGAACTCAATTTGCTCATCTGTTACTCTCCTCATTTTCCACACCACCAACTCCTCCTCACTCCCAACATCTCGCTCCACTCAGGCTCGGCTTTGCCTCGCCTTCGTTCCGCTCACCAACTCCCCAACCAAACTTCTTTTCCACCCGCCCTCCACCTTCTCCACCAGGCCATACCTGGCTAGAGTGGAGAGCATTCTGTGGACTTACAGTATTAAGGGAGGAAGGTTATTTATTCTTTCCACAACTATTATCGTCTGGTCGCGATGTATAATACAACACCCGCTATAACTGAGATACTCTTTAGGTTCATAACTGTTGGGATAGTATTTAGTATAATCCCTGCAAGACCGCCAATACTGCTTGCTGCGATAACGGCGATAAATACACTGATCATTACACCAGAAATGATGTTGTCCGCAAACAGTCTAATGATCTCTTCAAGGACACTCATTTAGCTCACTCTTAATTTTTTACAAAACCCATAAGCTGGAACTTCTATAAATGCATTTAGGAAATTCGGAAGACCTAGTTTCAATCCCATCTTAGTCTGATTCTAACCTGGCCTTCATGCCCCGTATCGCACCGGCCGACATCATGCCCATGCCTTTCAATCCCATCTTAGTCTGATTCTAACGGCGATAAAATACGTGTGTAGTGTTGACGGAGGACATACTTTCAATCCCATCTTAGTCTGATTCTAACGGTATTTGCCATAGTCCTCATTTGTGAAAACTCTGACTTTCAATCCCATCTTAGTCTGATTCTAACTATCAAACTTGTCGGCAGTCATAATACCTATGCTATACTTTCAATCCCATCTTAGTCTGATTCTAACCGCTAGTAAAGTATCTCTTTTCTGTGGTAAGTTTCTTACTTTCAATCCCATCTTAGTCTGATTCTAACATCATTCCAATTGCAAACCGTTCTGGTATTAAACAACTTTCAATCCCATCTTAGTCTGATTCTAACGTGCTTTAGCTCGGGGGTTCTTATGAATCTCCAACCCTTTCAATCCCATCTTAGTCTGATTCTAACCCCCGCCAAAGTTTCCTTCGTCCACATTTACTTCGTTCTTTCAATCCCATCTTAGTCTGATTCTAACTCCATACTTTCTAGCCAGATACCTTTTCACCCTTCCCTTTCAATCCCATCTTAGTCTGATTCTAACGATTCAAAGAAACCAGTTTCCCAGGATTAAAAGATCTTTCAATCCCATCTTAGTCTGATTCTAACAACTTATCCCATTCTTCATTAGGTATACTATCTAAAATGAACTTTCAATCCCATCTTAGTCTGATTCTAACTTCTTCTAAACCAACCCATTGAACTGTCACTGGTTGGCTTTCAATCCCATCTTAGTCTGATTCTAACGAGACATGTTCGGAGGCACTTTCTCTGCGTCCACGACTTTCAATCCCATCTTAGTCTGATTCTAACACAAACAAAAGGTGATGCGGATGGAAATATTGTATAAGTCTTTCAATCCCATCTTAGTCTGATTCTAACATGTCTCATCATTCTATTTGGGCTCCCTGCTTTCTCCTTTCAATCCCATCTTAGTCTGATTCTAACTGAAATAGGGGGAATAATGAAAGTCGCCTCGCTGAAGTACTTTCAATCCCATCTTAGTCTGATTCTAACTGGCTAAGTAAAAAAGGCAAGAAAAAATTCCTACTGCCTTTCAATCCCATCTTAGTCTGATTCTAACCATAATTGCGCTTGCAATGATAGGGATATTTGTCTTCTTTCAATCCCATCTTAGTCTGATTCTAACTTGACGATTTCAACGATGGGATCGTTAATACAAGTAAACTTTCAATCCCATCTTAGTCTGATTCTAACAGGATCCAATTTTGTGAATATTATGGAAAAAGAGATTAAAATAGATTGATTTTTTGGGTACTGAATCTAGGATCCCAGAAGTTGCAAAATCTGCTGGGGTTCCGAGACACTAGATTAGAATATCCACGTAACCTTTTTCTGACCCTATTGTTTCTCTATTAACTTCCCTCTCTGTTCTAAACTTGTACAATATGATAGAGTCTTGGGTCGATATCATTTTGGATAATTCATACTTGACCTTTTCGTATTCAGCAGGTGTCAGTTCGCCTTCAAAAACAGAGTTCTGAACCCATTTTAAGTATCGCCTAAGAAATGCCCTAACCTTATTGACTCGCTCTATACTCACATCATAGACTATTATCACATACATTTTTACCACCAAATAACAAAAGGCTCGTAGCTCTCCGAGACACCAAGTATGAACTTCATTATTTTATAACACTCTAACCTGATCAAGTGTTGGTAACTTACATTTCTTCTCAATTTCCTATGTTTTATTTTCTTCCTTAGGCGCTCGTGGTATGCTCTCACGTACTTTTTTCTGCCTTTGTTCTTTAGTAAAACACCGTTGAATTCTTTTCTAAAGTCCTCAGGTTGTATAATTTTCTTGTTAACTAGATACAGAACTAACCTGTCGACTATTAACGGCTTGAATACCTCGCTTATGTCCAGTGCAAGAGAGAATCTTCTCTCGCTTGGTTCATGTAGGAAGGATACAGTCGGATTTAGAGATGTGTGATATATCTCAGCCAGTGTAGTGGCATAAAGTAACGAGTTTCCAAAACTGATTAGTGCATTTCCTTTGTTCTCTGGTGGTCTTCTAGTCCTTTTACCTATCATAAATTCTTCGGGGAGAACCTGATCCAAGCCATTGTAGTACACTTGTCTGATCCTGGCCTCCACATTCATTAAACCAGTTATGGAACTTGACCTAACTATCTCTGATATTAACTCATTTATTTTAGATTTGTGGTCTTCCAGTTTGTACCGCTCCATATTTCTTATCATGTTTCTAGCTGCACCGTAAATGAACATCTTAGCTAAGTGCATTCTTTTGCTAGGATCCAGATATGCCTTTACTTGATTGACAATGCTGACTCCAGATTGGATTGGTTCTCTAGGATATAGTGTAGCATCGTAAAATCCGTAGTAGTTAAAGAAGAATACGGGGATGTTGTTTTGTGCGAGAAAATGTATAACTCCAGAAGTCAGAGTTAGAGGGGCTAGAGCATATATGGCGTATACTTTTTGTATAGGTATGGGAACCTTTCCTGTTTTCTTTGAAGCGAAGTATACTGTGTTCTCCTTCCGGGCAAGCACTCCCTCAGTTGTTATGTAGTAATTCTCTTTCATTCTAATCAACTCCAGCATAGCTCATAATAAGCGCATTTTCTGCAGTAGGGCTTTTTCACTGGTTTTGGAGGATTTTCGGAAGATGCAATTTTGTTGATATCCCCTAGAATTTTTACTATCTTTTCCTCTAGTTCTGGCGTCAGCTCAATCCTTTCTACCTTAAGCTTTTTAGGGTAATGAATGAATCCGATTGTATTTATTCCTAGCTTCTTAAGATAATAAAGGTAGTACACAACCTGCCAGTAATCAGCATTTTTCATCTTGGTTGTCTTTTTTATCTCATGAATTTCAATAATGTTACCTTTCTTTATGAAGTCAAATGCTATCCTTTCAAGCTTGACATCTTTTTCCATTCTTCCATACTTTAGCTCATGCAGTAGCTTTCCTAACTCAACCAATTCGGAACTTTCTTCCAGAGAAATCCCCCTAGAAAAGAACCAGAGCTTTGTGGGACAAATGAAGTAATAGTTGACTTGAACTCCTGTGAAGAGGGAGTCTTTCATTTTACTCCCATTTTTTTAGATAATATTTTGGAATTCGTCTTCCTCATATTTTCTTATTATCTCACTGGTGGATTCTTTGTCTAATCCTGTTTCGTATAGTCTGCTCATAATTTCTTCATCTCTAGAGGGCAAATAGAGGACAGGATACCCCTTGAAATTTCCGAGATGGTTGTACAGATCTCCAATGAATGCCTCTGGGACATTGATGGAATATTCGTAAATTAACTTCATGAGTTCGTATTTTTTCTCTTCTATCATCTTATCGCCAGTTATATCCCTATCGTTCGAACTAATACTATCTTTATATATTTCTTGAATTATTTCCTTCCAAGTAGGCTCTTTCTTATGGCCGTTAACCACATCTAAAACTAAGCCCGCAAAATGTGCATATTCATTTTTCCATTTACAGCTGTTGCACCCCTTATCCTGCGCTCTGTGTTTTGCATACCAGAGTACCAACTGTGGGACAAAGACTTGCATACCAGCTATTCGCCTGAATACTCTCTGAGCTTCTGACTTTTTCTCTAGAGTGAAATGTTCTAGGTTCTTCAATAATTCACGGATCTCGTTCTCATAATATTGTTTAATTGTCCCCTTGCCCATCTCTGAATTAAAAACCTTTTCTACTAGCATCTTCTCCATGAGGAAGTCCAATGGGTCCAAAACCCCACTCTGCTTTTCTGCCTCATCGGCCAAAACTTTAGCTGTTGCCCTGACAATTTCTTTATCATATATAACTGTTGTTCCTTTATCGAGAGAATAATTCTCGTCTTTGGGGTCTCCCCCAAGGAAAATAAAGATGTTTGGATACTTATCCGAATAACTTTCGTTTCTTGACCTAAAGACTCTACCCCATCTTTGGATTTGGCTGTCTATTGGAGATACTTCGGTAATCATACCATCGAAATCCAAATCCACGGACGCTTCCACTATTTGAGTAGCAATCAGAACAACTCTCTTCCCAGATTTTCTCTCCCCTAAGATCCTACCTACATCAGCGATTACTTCGCTTTTACGTTTTTCTGGGAGTCTAGAATGCATAAGGTAAATTTCAGTGCTCTCTTTGTTTAGCAAATCCTTAAGTATATTATACAGTTTTACGGCTTTGCTCACATTGTTAACAACAATCATCCAGTTCCAGTCTGGCTTTTCCTTAAGTATCTCTTGAATTTTACTTAAACTGGATTCGACCAGTTTTGGTCCCTTCGTATTTTTTTCATACCTAAACATGGCATCGTTGATTAATTCCACTTTGTGCCTTTTTATCTTGAGATTGCGAATATTGATATTATCATATTCCCTAGAGACATCAACTTTCTTGAACCCCATCTCGTTGAGAAACTCCTCGTAGTATGGGGGAAGTGTTGCAGTCATTACTAAGATTGGTGCCCCAAGCCGTTTAGCATCTTTTAAGGTTTTCATTACAATAGCCGCCATTTCCGGAGAATATGTTTGTATTTCATCCAATACTAAAGCAGAAAATGGGAATACTGACAAAACTTTGTCAAATCCATAGTACCTAAGAGATCCAAGCAACACCTGATCTGGAGTAGACAGAAAAACAGGCTCGGACAGTACTTTGGCCGAGGACAATTTTTGCCCTATACCTATATCTCCTAGGTAATGGGCATCTTTTAAATATTCGATAAACGCGGTAGAATGGAGCAATCCCACATCATCATGGTTGAAGTACGGTTCTTTGCCCCCTTGCAACTCTTGATCACCTTTGAATCGAGCATACAAGTGATTTAGGGCTACTCTTAACGGGAGAGTATAAATGAGCTTTACCCCCTTTCCATTCCTTTGTTTTTTAGCCCAGAGGATAGAATACTCTGTCTTACCAGAGCCAGTCGGAGCTATCAAAACTTGCCAACTGCTGGCATTATCTTCCAGTACTTTTGATTGCCACAAATCTTGTTTGTTTAATGAGCTTAGTATCCTCTCCTCTGCATCCTTGTAGATATCCTTTAGTATAGCACATATTTCTATAGGAACATCCGCACTAGAGGAGTAATCGCATCTTCTGAGAGAACCTAGTAAGAAAAGAAACATTAAATTGTAATCATCTTTGTGCATGGTGGGATTATAAAACTCCGCAAATGCATCTAGGTCTATACCCGTCTCAATTTTATTCATTAACTCGTGTAGTCTACCTAGATCTAACCTAACTTCATCTAATGTTTCTTCTATGTATCTATTGCCATTGGACACACAGTTAATTAGCGCATCTACAAGATCTCCTAGCTGGTTTTCTTTTATTGATTGTAAATAGTTTCTGGTTTCTTCTTTGCCTATACTACGTATGATCTCTGATAAGGCGACATCGCCAGAAGTATAGAAGCTGTTATAATGGTGAAAGAGAACCGCTGTTCTTATCATTTTATCCAATTCAGAGTTATCTCCCAAGAGCAATGCAGCCCATACAGCTGAAAGGATCTCATGCCTTATGTCTAGATTTCTTGCCGTAGATAATACTCTACTAAGTTCATCTGGCATTTCCTTACCGATTCTTGAGTATATATCCTTCTGGAACCTATACATAATTTTTCCCATATCATGGAGGAATGCTGCCTTTATGAGTGCCCTAAAAAAATCATCTTCAGTTATGCTGTTTTGGAGAAAATCTAATTGGTAATCATTCTTTTCAGTAAATTCCTTCAAAGCAAGCACTCTATTGACCGTCTCTTTCAAATGTTCTTTTAGCAGCATTTGTTCCCCTTCAGACTTTGCTAGAAGAACTTCTGCTAATTGCGTCATCACAACCACCCATAATCCTCCAATATTCTAAACCGCTTATCACAGATTATATACTCATGAAACCTAATCTGCTCTTTAGCATTTACTCTCAAATTAAAATCATACCCGGTGTAGATTACGGTTTCAAACTTAGTTTCTCTCTCTGTTTTGTTTCTCATTATCTCTGCTTTATTTGAAACTGTTCTATCTCCATTCCTAAAAACAGAGTATGTAGGTATGGAGTACACTGGATACTTTTGCAGCACCAATGGTAAACCCTTATGCTTTATATAAGTAGGAAACTCCAAGCTTAATGACCTAGTAAATCCTAGCACTTTACTCGACTCCACGAAATTCACTGACTTAATATACACGATATCTTCGCTTCTACCGAGGTACAAAACTTTTTTAGGTTCGCTTAAAGCGTCTCTGATTTCTCTCAGGAGGCCATCATCGCCTTTTAAGAAAATATAGAGATGTCCATTGAAGAGCTCCTGTTGATAAACAGGTGTTCTTTGTGATTTCAATAGCCCGTATAAGGGTTTATTGTCATTAGATCCAATTATAGTGATTTTCCTATCCCAGTTGCCAATTTTTGGAGTTCCTTTGATCAATTGTTGGTAATTCCAAAACACACTCTCAAACCCACCATGGATGCTTACTTTAAGATTCCAGAATTCTTGGTCGTAATATCTATCGGTGGCATTTTGGAGCATGCCAATGACTGCAGTCTTTGGTGGTAATGGGAATGTCTGTGCATAGTAGAATGTAAATGGATTGCGATACTGTGCGTATGGTTGAAATATCTCTATTGCTAAAACACGCTCTTTGGTCATTTCTTTGTTCACCTTTCCTTGTTATCAATGTTGTTGTTGCTCTTCCTCTCCATCAGAGGACTTGTCAGGCAGTTCAATTTCTAGTTCCTTCAGATGGTACACCGTTGGGCTGCTATTTTCTTTTTCACCCATAATTGCATTGATTACCTCCTCCTCTAAATCTGTAGCGTTGCTTACTTTCCTCCTTTTTTTAACTCCATAAATGACGAATTTAGGAACTCTCGTTACAGTAATCCTTTCTATGATTTTTTCACCCTTGCTCGGATCATTTTTATCTATTAGTTCTCTTGTTGTTTCTTTGATTTGCTCGTACTGATATTTCAAGCTAATTCTATCCAGGTAAGTGTCATATGCCCCATCGTTGTATAACCCTAGAACAAGTATATGGGGGCTAAGAGAGCTAGACGATCCCTTTATGCTTCTGGTTGCATGGATTATTGCTTTTATCAGGTTTTCTATCCTTTTCTGTTTCTCTGTTTGGCTTATTTCATAGATTACTCTGTACATATCTTTTGGTCCTTCTAATTTCTCAGCAGAAATCGTTACATCTAAGCCGACTGTTTTAAGTTTATATTTATTATCTGTGATTTTTTCCCATTTTCTATTTTGTATGTTTTCCTTTTCTTTTTTCTTCCATTCTTTCTCTGGGAGATATAGTTCAATCTTTCCAATCCTCTCGGTATCCACCACAACTGTGTATCCGTAGTATGCTTCATGCTCTTCTCTAGTAAACAAATTGATATCTATTTTATTTAAGTGACCTCCTTGTATGGCTCTCTTCACCAACCCATGGTTTCCACTCATATGTGCATCAAAGTTGAAAGGAGTTAAGGAGATCGCATGGGAAATTTTCACAGGAGATTCTCTAAATAAATTCGACTCACCTTGTCCCGTTGTTACCATAAATCCGAATAGATCAAATTCAGGATATTGGAGTATCCCACCTGCGAGTACATCGTCAACTGCAGGTTGCAGGACAGACCCCTTAGTTCCCACATTCTCTTTAGTAAATCCAGTGTAAAGATCCCAATAACCAAGCCTTTTTCCGGTCTCTAGTATGCTGTATCTCAATGCATATCTGCTAATCATGGAGTATTGTTTTCCATCAAATTTTGTGATCTTCTTCAACTCTTGATAGTTTCCGGCCCCCTGATCATAATTCAGGGATCTCCCCTTAAACACGATATTCATAACAATAAATCTTGGTAGGCTACCATCATTTTCACTCATTTTGTTCACCTCCTGAATTAGCATTTCCCGATATCAAACCTAAAACAATAATGTGTCCAATACGTTCCAGATTCTCAGAGTAGTCCAAAGGGTAGTGGGATATTATCCTGACAATCTCTTGAACTAATTCTTTATGTTCTCCTGCATTGGCTATGAGCAATCTATCCAGCAACCACTCAAATTCAGATTTGTTCTTTGACTTTACTGCATTAAGGAATCTGTATGCCAGTCCTTGTTTATTCCCTCCTTTGGATAATTTGCTCATGTAATCTAACAGTTTTTTGGAATCTTTTTTCCAGCTATCCTCCTGCATTTTGATTACCTCCCAGCAAACCAAGTGAAAATGCAATAATGAAAACTCTCCAAGTTGGTGCATTATCATTTATTGCCTTAAGTAATGGGTTGATTATGTGTTTTAATTTTGCCATGTCACATTCTTTGGTATGTGCTACTATTACTCTGAGTGCTGTGTTAATAGCTTCATATTTATTCTCCTTTAGTGCAAGGTCTAGAAGGCGTAATGCTAACCCTTCTTTTAACCGTTCATTCGTTTGTACAGTATCAGACACTGCTATCCGTAAAGAATGTGCCTCGGAGATAATTCTTTTTACATACTCGACATTGCGATAGAGGAAGTTTCTGTCTAACGGATCGTCTGAGAATAGATCATTGCTTGATGTGTAGGCTAAGTCCAGTGCAGATGCAGTTATGGCCGTACGGATAGGTATCTTTATTTTTCTTTCTTTTTCTGACAGACTCAGGCGAATGTTTTTTATCACTATTGGAGTAAGTGGTTGTCCTTTGACAAATTCCTCAATTAGGTACTTTTGCACCTCACGCTTTTTATCTATCTCAAGTTTTGTGTTAATACTGTTTCGTATAGTGTCATCTAGTAGGAATGTTGCTTGAAACTTTGGAATCCCTATAAATTCAACCCCGCGTAATTTTTGTTTGTCAATACTCGCGATCTCTATTATATACATATTTTCAATAGAAAAACGTGCTTTGCTTTCTACTAACTCATCAATTGCAGACACCCATATTGCATGGAGTAACCTGCCCTCTCTTTTAGGTCTCTGTGAACGGGTCTTGATCCGCTTATTAATTTTATAAGTAACATCAAGGTTGTTAGTATAAAAGGATATATATCGCCCATCAATAAAGTTAAAAGCATTTGAAAAGCTCAGCAATACAACATATAAGGGGATACTCAAATTTAAACCGCTCTTAATTTTTATGAGACTAATAGGGAGAGTATAATCAATATTTGAAAACTTTTCAACAGATGGTAAGAAAGGGTTGACAGTTGAATCGGGGTGTGTTTCATAGGTCAAACCCTCTCTTTTCTTTTTGCTACTTATCTCCGCTGCATAAGTATATAATGTATCAAAGTCTTCTCTAAGTAAATAAAACAAATACACAAATGAATTGAATAAATCTTTTTTAGGGTTGTAAATGAAAAAATTCCTATGGTCTGGAGGTTGGTTTAAATCGAAGTTCGGTATAATATGGTCAATGATTTCCTTTTTGTTTGTAAACTTGCTACTTGCGTCGTTCAGTATATCATCCAACACACTCTCTAAGGAGTTTCTTAGATCTAGTTTTTCATTTTCAAGCACATCTATAAGCCTACCTGCCTCTTTATTGAGTTTCCATATTTTTTCCTCAATTTCGCGAATTTTGGAGTTAATCCTTTCAATTTTGCGATCCAGCTTCTTAACCTCGCTATCCTTTGAATTTGAGTTTCTCTTTGAGAGTAGTTCTACCAATTTTTTCTTATTTTCTTTAGCCTTATCTGACAAATCATTTACAGTCTTTTTAATATCTCCAACTTTCTTTAAAGTTGATCTGACTCTTGAGTGATAAAACAAGTAAGCAAAAGGAAAGTACCCATAGTAAACCCTATCCGGATTCTCCTTAAGCTTCTTTTTTAGATCATCTAAACTCCAACCATAAACTTCCTCCATCAAGTTCACAAAACCAAGAATCCCAATATCTATGAACCAATTACCTGTGAACCTCAAAGGCACCCCATTTCCTCCAGCGTCATCTGTGTCAGGCATGGTTCTAGCTACCGCTTCACTCAACCTCCCCACCTCTCAGCAACTACCATCCCGAATCCCATCGAGTTCTTTTCCCCTAGGCCAACCTGGTAACCTAGCCTCAATAAATCCGGATTGCCTTCAACCCTAAACCTCATCATCCAACATTTATAGAATTCCTCCTTTATCTTAATTCTCTTTTGGACTGGACTGATTACTTCAGTAATGTTAAAACTAGTGTCCCTGGGTGGTTTTCCATACAACTGCTCATACTTCTTCACTAGGTTCTTTTGAAGGTTTACAAAGAACTGGGATTCTCTAGGACTGAGATCCCAGTGTGGATTCTTCTTGCCTTCTTTGAACCCTCGTACTATAATGGGAGAAAGCGTCTTAAACTGCACGACTCTGGAAAATTTTGGCTCTTCCAGCACTTTCACTTCCGTCAACAGAAACTTGGTCTTATCAATTTCTAGTTCTGGCTTCTTCAAAGCTCCAGCTAAAATTGCCTCCACGAATTCCTGAACTGGAGAGGATACATACCACTTAACTGGTTCTGTGAATTCCAGGCCATCTTCTAGGACCTTGTGTTTTCCATATAACCATGAAAATGTAAAGAACTTGAAGTTTGTAGATTTATGATATTTTGCAGCCAGATCTTCATCTCCTAGAGCAAGCAATTTGTAAACCAATCCAGCTAATTTGTATTGGTAGTCGAAGTCTAGTTTTCCATTTTCAACAGGTAGTAACTTAAGTTGAAGCCTCATTCTTATCGCTTCATCTTTTACGTTCTTGAGTATATAAACATTATTGTTAGAAATCCGAACAATTTCTTCTTATATAATACTTTTTTCATATATTAGAGCAAGTTAGTTAATTATATATAAGAATTAGTATTTAACCATATTAGGTGA
>Ga0190313_1001553_pt1 | contig 12213 bp, 9 predicted proteins | sample 4870071011_MG_FD_169989 | JGI IMG/M metagenome (GOLD analysis project Ga0190313, IMG submission 169989) | Hydrothermal vent sediment bacterial communities from Southern Trench, Guaymas Basin, Mexico - 4870-07-10-11_MG | ecosystem: Environmental > Aquatic > Marine > Hydrothermal vents > Sediment ...
TAAATGATTGCCCTTGGAATTGAAGGAACAGCACACACCCTTGGCATTGGCATAGTTACTGAAGATAAGGTTCTTGCCAATGTAATGGATACCCTCACAACTGAAAGAGGAGGAATACACCCCAAAAAAGCTGCTGAACATCACGCAAAGCTTATGAAATTCCTCCTAAAGAGAGCACTTCAAGAAGCCAAAGTTTCAATTGAAGATGTTGATGTTATAGCCTTCTCTCAGGGACCAGGATTGGGACCTTGTCTGAGGGTCGTTGCCACGGCGGCAAGGGCCCTGGCTATAAAGTACAATAAGCCGATTGTTGGTGTAAACCACTGCATTGCACATGTTGAGATAACAAAGATGTTTGGGATTAAGGATCCAGTGGGATTGTATGTAAGCGGTGGGAACACTCAAGTTTTAGCCCTCGAAGGCGGAAGATACAGAGTCTTTGGAGAAACCTTGGATATTGGGATTGGAAATGCCCTTGATACTTTTGCGAGAGAGCTTGGGTTAGGGTTTCCAGGTGGACCCAAGATTGAAAAGCTCGCCCAAAAGGGGGAGAAATACATTGAATTACCTTATGCCGTCAAGGGGATGGATTTAAGCTTTTCAGGTCTTTTAACGGAAGCCGTTAGAAAGTTCAAAAGCGGAAGATACAAAATCGAAGATATAGCGTATTCTTTCCAGGAAACGGCATTTGCTGCACTGGTTGAAGTTACGGAAAGAGCATTAGCGCATACAGAGAAGGAGGAAGTGGTTTTGGTTGGTGGGGTTGCAGCAAACAATCGCTTGAGGGAAATGTTAAAGATAATGGCTGAGGATAGAGGAGTTAAGTTCTTCGTCCCACCATATGACCTATGCCGGGATAATGGGGCTATGATAGCCTATACGGGTTTGCTGATGTATAGGGCTGGGATTCAATTTAAAATTGAAGACACAATTGTTAATCAGAGGTTTAGAACAGATGAGGTTGAGGTAGTATGGTAAGCGCAACTGCTCTCCTCTATAGGCTTTTCATTTTCTTAATGATACTCTCTCTAACTATCTTTATTACCCCCCGAATTAGAAGGTATCCAAAAAACCTTAGACGTTTAATGCTGATGGCGGCAATTTTCTCAGGAATTGGAGCTTTTGGCAGGTTTATTGATGTATTAGTACTCTTCGTCCCAATACCATCTGCTTCCAAGATTCATCTTATAACCCATGTAATTTCAATTGGAGGAGTAATCTGGGTGTTTATCTCCCTAATACTCAACTTAGAAAGATACTACATCCCCCTTACGTCTATTTCAAATGTCGAAGAAAAGAGAAAACCAGGAGCATCGTCTCTTGTGTTATCATCAAACATCACTCAAGATGTTGGGGAGTTCCTTCAAAATATCAACGGACCAGTGCTGCTCTTTACGCGCTATCCCAATCTTTATGGTAACGGGAATATCAAAAAAATTTGGATAACCACAGCAGATTCTAAGGGAGTCTCCCCCACTGCTCTTCATGTTTTACAAGATATCGCCATAAGATTCGCATCTGAAAACAATGGTGCCACAATTATTGTTGACTGCTTGGAATACCTTATTCTCTATAACAACTTCAAAAGTGTTTTTAAGTTTCTTGTAAGTTTAAAAGACCATCTTATGATAAGAGGCGCGACTCTCATAATATTTGCTGACCCAACCACATTAGATAAATCACAGGTTGCACTCCTAAAGAGAGAGTTCGGCCCATTATAAAAGCCCTCAAAACTTCTTCTTAATTTTAAGCGTATACTTCGGATAAATTTCTTCAGAAAAGCGTACAAATTTTGTCTTTCTTGGAGATTTTTTTATTGTTATCTCCACATCGGGATTAAGATATGTGTAAAACTGACCATCCACTGCCAGTATAACGTTTCTTGTTAAAGTTAAGATTCTTACGTCAATCTTAGAAGTTGCTGGAACTACCATCGGACGAGAACTTAACGCTATAGGGGTGAGAGGAGCTACAACAACACCATCAATCCTCGGGTCAAGGAAAGGACCACCAGCAGACATCGCATAACCGGTAGACCCAGTAGGAGTCGAAATTATAAGACCGTCGGAACGAACTTCATCTGCCAGTCCATCATCAACATAGTATTTTAAGTGTACTATTTTACCTGGAATTCCAGTTAAAATGGCAACTTCATTTAAAGCGTCAGGGACGATATTTTTCCCATCCAAATAAGTTCTGAGCTTTATTCTCTCATCAATATGATAATCACCTTCAATTAACTTATTTATGGCAAAAAATGTTTCATTTGGCTCAACTTCAGTCAGAAATCCCAATGTCCCCATGTTAATACCCAAAATTGGAATGTCCTTTTTAGTGCGGTGTTCAATTCTTAAGATTGTTCCATCCCCTCCAATTGCAATTATAAAGTCAACATCCATTTTTTCAAGGGGAATAACGTTTTCTTCTTCAAAATGGGGGAAATGCTTGTAGGTTTCTGTATCGACAAAAACCTCAAACCCACTAACCTTGAGAAAATCATAAACCCTATACGCCAGCTTTAATGCAGCCTCCTTATCCCTTCTTGCCACCACACCAAACTTCATCAATGTTCACCACAAGCTGGGGGATGTCATCAACTATGGGATATTTTAAATTACAGCGCTTGCAGAATAAATAATTTTCCTTAAGCTCTAATTCACCACCACAACATGGGCAGATTAGTATCTTAAGATTTTTCTTTAATTCCTCCACCTTTAACACCCAAATAAATGCTCAAAGCTCCACCCACTATGCTTGGAAGCCAGAAGGAAATAAACCTATCAATTACTGTTGCAGTGACAGCTAAGCTCTTATTTATGCCCAAGCTTAAGTAAAGAGCTGAATTTACTGCCTCCGTTACGCCAATTCCTCCGGGAGGAATGCTTATCATTCCCAATGCTATTCCAGCCATCTGAACCATCAGAATTTTATAAAGCTCAAGAGGATAATCTATGCTTTTAAATACAAAATATGTCCTGAGAATCATGAACCCCCAGAGAGCAAATGAATAAAACAACGTCTTTATCAAAACAGCTTTGTCAGTTGATAACTCCATCAAGGTCTCTCTGAATTCAAATATTGATCTTTTAAGCCTATCTTCAAGCTTCTCTTCTATATTTTCAAACTTTCGGGGAAATAGCCTCTTCAGAAGCATTATAATAGTTTTAAGGGATTTCATTGCAAGCTTCTCATTAAGAGACAAAAGGATAGAAATTGTCAGAATTGCAACCAAAGCCAGCGTCGATACTGAAAGAACTAAAAGTAAAACATGAACCTTCAAACTCAAAGCATATTTAAAAGCTATAAACATGAATACCATTACCGGAATGACATCAAGAATTCTATCTGCCATTATGGTTGCAAAAATCTGCCCATAAGTGCTTTTTGATTCAGAAGTTTTGCTTATAACAACCATCCTCGCAGGTTCTCCCCCTGCTCTCGCTCCAGGTGTTATATTGTTGAAAAACACACCTATGAACGTTGCCATTATTATTCTCCAAAATCCAATTTTAACCCCCGCTCGTCTCAAAAAAACCTGCCATCTCAGAGCCCAAGCAAACGTCGCAAATAGCTGCATCATTAATGCTAAGAGAAGATAGTTGATATTGGCACTCACTATGAGTTTTAATGTCTCCTCTATCCCCGCCCACCAGATAAGCGCAAATATCAGCAAAATTCCGAGAACTATCATTGGAATTCTTTTTTTCTTCATCCTTTCACCTTCCTCAGCTTTGCTATGAAAAATCCTTGAGTCAAATGTTTGTGAGGATAAAAGCGCTGCACTTCCTTTATTCCTATCCCAGGAGAGCCTATAAAGATTGATTGCCTTTCAAGCTTCAATCCCTTTTTGAGCATGTATTTAACGTTTCCTTCGTTCTCCTCATAGCTGAGAGTGCATGTTGAATACACTAAAACCCCACCCTTCCTTAAGCTCTTTATTGCAGCATTTATAAACTGCCTCTGATAGCGGGCTGTTGCCATTATATCTCTTGGCGTTTTGCTCTCCCAGAGTTTAGGTCGAACTCCCAAAGCTGTGCAGGGAGCATCGAGCAGAACCTTGTCAGCTTTTAGTCCGAGCTCTGGCAAATTTCTTGAGTCCATATGAACTAATTTAACATTTTTGACTCCCAAACGCTTTAAGGTTTCCTCCATTTTCTTGAACCTATTTTTGGATTTATCAATTGCAATGATTTCTCCTCTATTCTGCATGAGCTGGGCTAAGTGAGTAGTTTTACCTCCAGGAGCAGCTGCCATGTCAATGATTAAATCTCCCTCATTGGGTTCGAGGATTCTGGCAGTTACCATAGACGGTAAGCTTTGAGGATAGAAATAGCCTTTCTCAAAGCTTTTAAGCTCACTCAAGCTTGGAAGCTTGAACTTCGGCAGAGTTACTTCAACAGCAACCCCTCTGGTAGCTTTTATCATTTCCTTTGCACTCATCTTTGCTGTCCCAATTCCAATCAAAAGGCCCTTCGGGTCTCTTATCTGGACTTCATCCCCTTCTTTAATACCTCTATCCGCTTTAAGAACACCAGGAGCATAGAGCATAGCACCTTGATACACACTTTCAGCCGCATATTTATTTGCAACAACCGTGGGAAGGTTTGGATTGTAGTCATCAGGGAAATTTGGGCCTTCCCGGTCGAAATAAATGCCCTCTTCAAGGTTGGGGCTTCTCTTGGGCTTGAGTCCCTCTTTTCTAAGCTCCTCAATTAGTTTATCCCTGCTGATCTTAAGCGTATTAACCCGTATGTAATATTTCTCCACAGGTTCTCTGAGCTTCTGCATTATTATCTCAGCTTCTTCTCCAAAGAGCTTTCTGTAATACTCCTGGAGTTCTTCTGGAAATGCTTCAAGATACATGATATCACCTTAAAGGTCAAAGAGACCGTATTTTTTGATGAGCTCAATAAAGTCAAAGAGATACCTTTCCAGTTCTTCAACGGTCAGCTCACCAACTTCGAAGTTTATAATCTCTTCCCCACTCTCCTTTATTCCCTTAAACACTTCATTTGGTTCTTTCGGATGCTGATAGTTGTAAAAATCCCTAAGGAAATTCTCGCTTCCATAGATGTAGGATTTTTTGAATTTTTGGACAAACTCTTCCACAAACTCCTTGGTTATCTTCTCCTTGAGAATGCCAAACACAAAATAAAATCCCTGCAAAGTTGCCCCAACTTCTCCACCGGGCTTGACTTCAAACGCTGGATGAGGATAAAGCATCTCCCTCCATTCTCCATCAAGATAGATATAAGCGTTAAAAACCTCCTCAACTGGCTCAACTTTAAACCCGAGAGGTTTAAGCTTCTCCCTGAGCTCTTCATTAAGCCTGAAAGTCTCACCCCAGATAAAGTTGAGTAAGTTGTGAACATCAAGCAAGTTCACAATTTCACCTCCAGAAAAGAAAAGGGTAAAGGAAATTTAAATTTAGCGTTAAATCTGGAGCATTGAATTTATCTGCTCAATTATGTTGGTTTTGATTTTCTTCTCAATGTCGGCAACTTTAAGCCTAAACTCCTTATTGAGGACGTTAGCTTTTAGATAAATAACTGCCGAAACATCACTTTCTTCTCCACGCTTTATATGCTCAGCCCAAACTTTTGGTAGAATGGAAGCATCAAGGAGCGTTTTAACCTTAACAACCCCATATCCATTTGCTGGAATCACTGTATTCTCAACTAAACTACCCGTGGCAACGGGATAATTATCTATATTGACATTGAATTCCACTCCAGATACTGGAATCGGGAAGCTGTTAGGATTGTAAAGCTTAATATCACTGTATATTGTAATGTATTTGTCACCAACTGGTCCCCATCTCGAAGAAATTCCCTCTACAGCAGGCGTTTTAATTAAATCTCCTGTGCTTTCAGTCTCTATATTAAACTGAGACAGTATATCTGTCTTAGCTTGCTGAGTAAATTCCTTTTTAAAGAGCGGTATCCCAAAGACGGAAATTTTCATGACTATTTTTGCATAGCTATTTTCTCCATTTTTGATGTGGCTTTTCAAAGCTTCAACTGCTTTGTAGTTGTCAAGAACTAAAACACCATCGACTTTATCCTGCATAAAGCCGAGCCTCATATTTTCAATTTTCCCAATTTTAACTCCAGCCCACTCAATTGTCACGTCATTAACACTACCTGAAATTGGGAGCTTTTTATCCAGATATATGTGAAGCCATACCTCAGTTGTTTTGTCATCCACATATCCCCACTCAGCTGTAATTTCCGGTTTTATGTGCATGGCAGAATATCCTAAATATCCAAGCCACACTATCAAAATAAGCAATACTGCAAGTACTATCTTAACAATTCTCATCGTCTTCACCTACAAACATGATCATCACTAAGATCGTTTAAAGTTTTCTAAAAAAGGAAAATGAAGAAATTACTTGCGTCTTTTCATGTAAGTAGCAAGGACTGCCAAAACAACTAAAACACCAACTCCAACTCCGGCATACTTCAAAGTATGTGCTTGCTTTGTATTTTCCTGAACTGGTATTTTTACGCTATCTTCAAAAACATAAACGTTGTCATCTCCACTTTCCTTGTCTCCAACAGCCCTGATTCTAACTTGGATTGTATACTCCTTTGGAATCGCGTCCCTGTTTATGCTCAGCTCTATGACCCCTTCTCCGCTCTTTCCAGGATCGAGGGTTCCTATGTAGTCGGTTCTTTTAGTCAGTGTAAATGGCTGGCTGGCTTTAACGACTCCCTCAATGATAACATTCTCTGCCTGCTCTCCGCCAACGTTCTTGACCTTGACATAAACTTTGACTTTCTTCCCCTGCCTCGGTGTTTTGTCAAAGCGAACATTTTCAACAACAAGCTTTGGCTTTTCGTGGATTATTATTGGAACATTCAACATGATTTTCTGGCTGTTTCCAAGAGAATCCTTATACTGAATCTCCACGGGAAGCTCATAACTTCCTCCTTTTGCATCTTCATTAACGTTAATCCTAAAGACAGCATTTGCTGAATCTCCCTGCCTTAAGGTTCCGAGGTTTATTATCTGCTCGCTTGTGTCGCTAAGCTCAAATGGGCTTTGGGGCTTCGGAATAAGAAGCACATATCTCGCAGTTCCGCTTCCAATGTTCTCAACGCTTAAGCTTACCTCAATGTTATGCGTTCCTGGGTAAACCCTGCTCGGTGAAGTTGAGACCTTTGAAATTATGAGCTGCTCCTTTCCGAGAACATTGATGCCAATCAAGCGCTCATCACTAATTTTTGAATCATCTGGAGATGAAAGGTACTCAATGCCTATTCTCAATGGATAAATTCCATTCTCAAGTTTATTGTTTGCCTTTAAATGGAACCTCAACGTTGCCTCTTGATTTGGAGCAATCTCTGGAACATACTTCACGTTGTCCTCTCCAACAGGTAAGAATGCATCAACATTTCTCTTTGCAAGCTCTTTTAATATTTGGTTTAATGCCTCCTGGAGGTTCTCACTTATGGCTTGGCTCCCTTGAATCGGCAGATTTTGGAGCGATGAAAGATCAACTTTTTTAATTTCTCCCTGAACTGGAACTTGGGTGGGGATTATTTTCAGTGCAAATGCCCTCGCATTTTCTTCTCCAACGTTCCTGAGCTTTATTGTAAGGGTGAACTCATCTCCAGGTTCAATTTTCTTTGGCTCCATGTCAATGCTTTCAATTTCTATGAATGCCTCCCTTTTTCTAAGCACTTGGACTGAGAACTCAAAACTTTGGCTCTTTGAATCCTTTGAATCTCCACTATAGTAGGTGAGCTTTAGGGTTAGGGGATAGCTACCAGTCTCTGCATCTTCGCTCACATGAAGCCTAAAAGTAAGTTCGACTTCGTCATTCGGCCTAACAATCGCCCTATAGTACTGGTCAGTCTTATTAGCTACAAGAATTGGTGTTTTTGTCTCCATTGGCAAATCCCCAGAGAGCTGGGCATTTTGAATCTTCTGCTCTTCGATATTTAATTTAGGCTCAATTGTTGCTAAAAAGTCTTTGGCAGTATCTCCTCCCATGTTCCTGAGTTTTATCTTAACTTCAAAGTCCTCTCCAGGATGAACTATTTTTGGCTTTTCAATACTCTCAATTACGAACGATGCATCGCTATCCCTCGCCACAGTAATTCCAACAAAATTGAAGCTCTGCATCTGCTGAACATCTTGTCCTACACCAAAGAAATAAATTACAGTTACATATAGGGGATAAACACCAGGCTGGGCATTCTCATTAGCTTTAAACTTAAATTCCAGCGTTTCACTTTCCTTTCCGTCAAGATACTCGATGTATTTTATTGAGGTGTTTACTGGCATTAAAGCAGACTGCACAACTCCACTTTGGCTCAAAGCCTGAGCTAATGCCTGTCCCATTGAACTTTGGGAGTTCTGGTTCTCACTACTTCCGGTATTCAGCATAACTGGAGAAACCATGACAGTTATATATTTTGCTTTCAACGCACCTTCATTCTTTAAGTGAACTTTTACGGTAAATTCCTGTCCCGGATTCACACTTTTAGGGGCTTCTATACTTGTAGTTATGAGTGCTGGTATCATGGATGCCTTCCACTCATAAGGACCACTTATACTCACTCTTGCTCCATTTGGGTATGTGTCAAGTGCAGTTACGGTAACTTTTTGACCATCAACATTGAGTTCAATCGTCTCATTTTCGCCAATGTACGTAAATTGTGGAATTCGTATTGGCATTAGGAGGTCTTCTTTGTTTATACCCAATTCTGGATGCTCATTAATTGTCTTAAAAACTGCATCTGCAATTTCTTCAGGTGAAGCCGTAGCCAACCAAGCCAAAAATTGGGCGTATGAAAGCGGATCATTGGGATTGTAGCCCAGAGTTTCCGCCATTGCCGCAAGAAACTCCGGATCGGCTAAAAGTTCCTGCATCCTGCTGGGGTTCGGAATGTAGAGTACAGTGTAGTTGGCATTGATTATTTTTCCATCTTTCATTATGATGAACATTGCCTTGTACTGATTCGTAAGATAGTCCTTTTGAACATCGTTCAGCGTGATTATAAGGGGACCAACTAGGATTGCATCTCCTTTATTTAAATATCCCTCAAAAAGCACAGTGTCTTGAGCCAATGCTATGTTGAAGGTTGCCATGATAACCATTACACCCAATAACATTCCAGATTTCTTCATTCTTCACCACCTCTTTTCTTTATTTGTTTACCGTAAAATATCTGCAGTAAAGCAGGGGTAACAAGGAAAGCAGCAAACATTGATGAAAATATACCAATAGCCAAAGTTTTTCCTAAATCGTGGATTGGGGTTAGCTGACCAACCAGCAGAGCCAAAAATCCACCAGCAGTTGTTAAACCACCAATTAAGATTCCAGGGCCAACGCTTTTGACAGCAATAACTATTGGGTGTGGATTCCCTTCATTTAACTCCTCCATGAACCTGTGGGTTAGATGCATTCCGTAATCTACTCCCAAACCTACAATCATTGAGATAATTCCAGCCAGTGTTTGGTTAAAAGGAATTCCAGCCCAGCCCATGTAGCCGACAGTCCATAATGCACCAAGTAACATCGGCATTACCATCGCTGCTGAGAGCTTTGCATTTCTGAAGAGTAGAATGACTATGATAAGCACAAAAAGCGTTCCATAGGTTGAAATTTTGCCAAGTTCTTGATTCGTTAAGCCACCCAAAACATAACTCAAATGAGCCTCTCCAGCCAAAGAAACCTGCACCCCCGGTGGAAAATCTGCATTTTTAACTTCATTCTCAAAATACTCCATTATTCTCCCAAACTGCTCTTGCTCTACTCCCATGAAGTTTCCCTTGAACTGAACCACTGCCATTGAGTAATCCGAGTTCACCAAACTCTGCCCCTGATATTCCTCCAGAGCTTTCTTTATCTTCTCCTCATCATTAGGGATGTAGCCATACTTCTGAATCAAAATGTCAGCGAGGCTGTTGGCTTCGAAGACGTTGTTGTAGTAAGAATCTGCCTTAACGCTCTGCTCAAAGCGATAAATGGCTCTAACAACACTTGGCTCTCTAACGTCATCTGCTTTCACCAAGATATCCACTTCATCTTGACCACCGAATTCATACCTAACGTCTTTCATCACCTCTATCTCCGGTATTCCCTCTGGAATCATTTTCTCAAGCCTGACCTCAGTAGTCACTTTGGTCAAGCCGTACCCAAAGAACAGGGTTATAATAAGCACCAATGCCAGGAAGCTCCTTGGATGATCCCTAACTGTTCTTCCAAGGCTTTCAAAAACCTTAGAAACAACTCCCGAATGAGCTCTAATCTCTGGAATCTCATAATGACCAGTGAGCTTTTTCCTTAAGTCCTCCTCCAGAATTATGATTACTGGAGTTATCACCACAGCGTTCAATGCTGCCAAGCTCAAACCCATTATTAAAGCAGCACTCAACCTCTGCAGTGAGGGCAATATGGAGAGGCTTAGTGCTGCAAATCCAGCTATGGTTGTTAACGCAGCTCCAAGCAGGGCTTTGCCTGTTTCAGCTATTGCCTCCTCTGCAGCATCCTCAATACTTCTTCCCTTCTTTCTCTCTTCGTAATATCTGTTCGTTACGTGGACACCATAATCAATACCCATACCTATCAGCATGGCACCGACGGTTGTAGTTGCCATATCAAGGGGAATTCCTAAAAGCCCCATAAATCCGAGAGTCATTGTAACCCCAAAGATGAGGGGAATAAGGGGTATCGCTGCTTTTATTGGAGAGCGATAGAAGTAGAGTAGAATCAAAACGACAATCAGAAAAGCAACTCCCATAGTTTTATTTAAATCACTCTGCAAAAGCTTCAAAAGTCTATATGCAATCCCAACAGTTCCAGTTTGAACAACTTCAACGTTTTTAGGAAACTTTACTTCATTGATATCCCTCTGGATTTCTTCATAAACCCTCCGCAGGACGTTGGAGTTCTTCTCTCTATTTAAGGTCACCACTATCATTGTTGTTCTATAGTCAGAGCTTATCAATCCTTGTTTGGCTTCCTCAGGGAGCATGTTCAGAACAAATTTCACCTCATCTTCGTTTTTCGGCAATCGCCCAAGAGTTTGAAGGTAGATATCAGCAATGCTCATTGTGTTTGTTACATACTCATGCTGTCTGATCCTCTGCTCAAGCTCGTGGATTGCCTGGATTACTTCCGGATCCCTTATGTCATAAACGCCTCCTTCCTCTATACTGTTAACCTTCACTATAATGATGGCGGCGTCTCCGCTTTGGAATTCATCCTGAAGTGCATAATAGTCCTTCACCGCCTTCAAGTCTTCAGGAAGCTGTTTCGAAGTATCACTCTCAAAGCTGAGCTTTGTTATACCGTAAGATGAAAGGATGAGCAAGAATATTGCCACCAATCCAAAGGCAATTCTGTATTCAACAATGATCTTTGATAATCTTCTGAGCATTTTATTTCCCTCCAACTTTCGGAAATTTCCGAAAGTTTTAGATAGTTAGCATTTAAAAACTTTACTAAGTGTGAGGAGGGGTTTACAGTAACTTTTATTTAGGATTTTTGCTGAATTCTTTCAGATGATTCTTATGCTCCCACAGAGAGAATCCAGAGCTTGAGAGCGTAGCTGGATGTTCTGCCAGATTTAGAATCAGAGAGAAAAACTGAAAACCCAAAATCCCGGCAACTCCTCTTTGGATAATACTACAATTTGTCCCTCACGCAGGCCTTCGGCATTACTACTCAACCCCCACGAACCTCGAACTGAAAAAACTACAGGAATCACCTTACGTTGGCACTAAATGAACTCCTGCCCAAAGGTTCCGGGATTTTTACGCCGCTGATGCTTATGATTCTTCCAAGGAGAGGTACAAGCACGGGAAACCGCATGAGGGATTCTGGGATGCTTTAACAACCTGCTTTGATGACAGAATACCTTGTTTTCTGAAAGAAACTACTGCGGCCAAAAATAAGAGAGATTGCCTCAAGGCAGGATAAACGTGAGTCCTAAGAGTTCCTTGTTCACTGACTTCACTATCGAGAACTTGTGAGATTTTCCCTCCATGTCAACCCTAACTACCGTGCTGGCTAGTTCTTCTAGCAGGGGCAAGGCTTCTGAAACAGCAGTCTTCAACAAGTCAGCGTTGATGAAATAAAATGTAATCCTTCGCTTGTCGCCAACGAAAGAGAGGAGTCCATTCACAGTACTCAACACTTCCCTCTTAGACTCGGCAAGCAAGAAGAGCTTCTCAATGCCCAGAACAGGATTAACT
>Ga0190313_1001555_pt1 | contig 12202 bp, 4 predicted proteins | sample 4870071011_MG_FD_169989 | JGI IMG/M metagenome (GOLD analysis project Ga0190313, IMG submission 169989) | Hydrothermal vent sediment bacterial communities from Southern Trench, Guaymas Basin, Mexico - 4870-07-10-11_MG | ecosystem: Environmental > Aquatic > Marine > Hydrothermal vents > Sediment ...
GAATATGGTGGCCTCGAGAAGATTAGGAGGTATGTTGAAGAACAGGGTGGAAACATCACTCAATTGCAATTGTCAGACTTCCAATGAAGATACCCCGCAGCTTGCTGCGGTTGGGTTCTTCATTTCAATCCCTTATAGGTCTTATTCTAACAAGACATCTAAGGTAACACCTTCGGTTCCGTTCACAGATTTCAATCCCTTATAGGTCTTATTCTAACAATCACACTAACGCACGCTGAACATGACATTCTGTTATTTCAATCCCTTATAGGTCTTATTCTAACCTGTGCTCACATATGACTCGCTTGAGGGAGATACCAATTTCAATCCCTTATAGGTCTTATTCTAACCTGAGCACCTCGAAAAAATGAGCACCCCGGATCTTGTTTCAATCCCTTATAGGTCTTATTCTAACAAGGAAACACGGAAGTCCTCGTATACATGCACGGAAAAGTTTCAATCCCTTATAGGTCTTATTCTAACATGTGTTGAAATGAAAATAAAAATACAGATAGTCGGGTTTCAATCCCTTATAGGTCTTATTCTAACGCTCTTGGCATATAAGATGGAAAGTCTTGTATTAAAGTTTCAATCCCTTATAGGTCTTATTCTAACGTAAAAACAAATACGAATACCGAAAATCTAAAGATTGTTTCAATCCCTTATAGGTCTTATTCTAACATACAGGGAAAGGTACCACAGGCAACCCTTAGCGCAGTTTCAATCCCTTATAGGTCTTATTCTAACAAGAGAGATACCCTTAAAGGATACGGCTTAAAGGAAGTTTCAATCCCTTATAGGTCTTATTCTAACACCTCTCAAGAACCTCAAGAGCCTCATCCTCGTACGTTTCAATCCCTTATAGGTCTTATTCTAACCCGGCAGCTTAGAGAGATATACCGTTCTGTCGTAAGTTTCAATCCCTTATAGGTCTTATTCTAACTCCGGCATTTTTTCACTTCCTGCAACCGCTGCATAAGTTTCAATCCCTTATAGGTCTTATTCTAACTGCTTGGTATTTCGGAGATTTCACCTTTGAACATAGTTTCAATCCCTTATAGGTCTTATTCTAACCTCTCGGAGGCCACTATCGATGTAACCCCGGAATCTGTTTCAATCCCTTATAGGTCTTATTCTAACTCTCCACACCTCCGGCAGTAATCATATTTTCCATAAGTTTCAATCCCTTATAGGTCTTATTCTAACTTTGCTCTTGGGCCGTCAGTGGCTGGTGTGAGTCTGTTTCAATCCCTTATAGGTCTTATTCTAACAGGTGCTCAATAAGCGTGCATGGCTCTCTGAACGCAGTTTCAATCCCTTATAGGTCTTATTCTAACCCGGAGGACCACAGCAGGAAGCAACACATGAAGATGGTTTCAATCCCTTATAGGTCTTATTCTAACTCACCATTTAGGCCACCTCCTCGCAGTCGTATATCTGTTTCAATCCCTTATAGGTCTTATTCTAACCATCAAGGATCTGGAGAGCTGGATGGAGTTTGCCAAGTTTCAATCCCTTATAGGTCTTATTCTAACCAAAAGAGACGTTTTGGCTCATCAGCCGTCTTGTGTGTTTCAATCCCTTATAGGTCTTATTCTAACTGACCCTCCGAAATAGTATTTGCGACTGTTCGAGAGAGTTTCAATCCCTTATAGGTCTTATTCTAACTCTATTGAAGAACTCATAGATACATACTTCGAGGATGTTTCAATCCCTTATAGGTCTTATTCTAACCCGGGTGCAAGAACTATGAATGCTGTCAGAGAGTAGTTTCAATCCCTTATAGGTCTTATTCTAACCATAGATATGTCCGGGACGGCCTCGTGAAATACATGTTTCAATCCCTTATAGGTCTTATTCTAACCCGCCTCCCGTCCCGGACTATTATGTGCCGGTCTATGTTTCAATCCCTTATAGGTCTTATTCTAACGTGATGGCCCATATACGTGAGTATGGAGAGGAATATAGTTTCAATCCCTTATAGGTCTTATTCTAACGAGGCTTTTGGAGGGATTGATCTGAGCCTGGAGAGAGGTTTCAATCCCTTATAGGTCTTATTCTAACGAGCTCAGGCAATACGGCCTATCACGGAAATACTAGTTTCAATCCCTTATAGGTCTTATTCTAACTGGATTCCGATGGATAAGCGAGAATGTGCGAATGCTGTTTCAATCCCTTATAGGTCTTATTCTAACTGGAACTATATACATGGAATGAACTTCCTTCTGGAACTGTTTCAATCCCTTATAGGTCTTATTCTAACTGAGCTCACGATGGTCCAAATTCCGTGATAGCTCAGTTTCAATCCCTTATAGGTCTTATTCTAACCCAGTGAGGGGGCCGCCGCTGCCGGTCCGGCGCGGGTTTCAATCCCTTATAGGTCTTATTCTAACTATTATTCTCATAGAGGAGGCCCTGCTGCATTGGCTTGTTTCAATCCCTTATAGGTCTTATTCTAACACCAATATGGAACGGGCGTTTTCGTTTACCTTGGAGGTTTCAATCCCTTATAGGTCTTATTCTAACGATGATCCGCTGTGCCCTGTGTGCACGGTCCGGCGAGTTTCAATCCCTTATAGGTCTTATTCTAACTGGGTGGCGATATAGGCGGTGCTATGTCTATTCATGTTTCAATCCCTTATAGGTCTTATTCTAACACCTTTTCCTCTTTATTTTGAAGTGAGGTGACGAAAGTTTCAATCCCTTATAGGTCTTATTCTAACATCGTGAGCGGGTCGGAGACTGAGGAGCTAAGCCCGTTTCAATCCCTTATAGGTCTTATTCTAACTTGCACTCCCATTCCCGTTTCCTATTTCGAGAGTCGTTTCAATCCCTTATAGGTCTTATTCTAACTGAAGGAAATGTCCTTGTACTTCAGACAAAAGAAAGTTTCAATCCCTTATAGGTCTTATTCTAACGAAAATTATGTTCGTGGAACACTTCTGAGGTATGTGGTTTCAATCCCTTATAGGTCTTATTCTAACATCCCAGCCGAAGCCATTTTTGAAAGACTGGCCGTGTTTCAATCCCTTATAGGTCTTATTCTAACGCCGGACCTCAACTTTCCACGAGACCTATATGATACGTTTCAATCCCTTATAGGTCTTATTCTAACTCTTGAGGTTCCTGTCATAGAGTTCAGTACGAATTTTGTTTCAATCCCTTATAGGTCTTATTCTAACACTCGAAGGACCGGAACCTCAACACCACGCCTTTTTTGTTTCAATCCCTTATAGGTCTTATTCTAACGATAGGAATAGGGCTTATCCTTCTCGGTGTTTCTGGGTTTCAATCCCTTATAGGTCTTATTCTAACTCCGTTCCCTGATAGTATAGACTGGTCTAGTCAGGGTTTCAATCCCTTATAGGTCTTATTCTAACTGGGAACGTGAGAGTCTGGATATTCATCATCAGCTAGGTTTCAATCCCTTATAGGTCTTATTCTAACGCCCACAACCGCTATAAGACTGAAGTCATAGAACGCGTTTCAATCCCTTATAGGTCTTATTCTAACTAGAGCTCCCGGGCCATACGCATGACTGGGATACAGTTTCAATCCCTTATAGGTCTTATTCTAACAGCTGAGTAAACCGTATAGGTATTATGTAGTGCGAGGTTTCAATCCCTTATAGGTCTTATTCTAACCACCAACGCTACCGCCAGCACCGAACACGAAAATAGTTTCAATCCCTTATAGGTCTTATTCTAACGGATCCATCCTGTTGATGGATCCTGTGAGATCTCTGTTTCAATCCCTTATAGGTCTTATTCTAACATGAATTCAAATCAGACATCGAAACGGCCGGATTCGTTTCAATCCCTTATAGGTCTTATTCTAACTCGACGTCATTGGGTAGTATGAACTGTGAGAATCTGTTTCAATCCCTTATAGGTCTTATTCTAACTCTCTCGTGCCGGCTCCCGTGCGTTCTTCCTTGAAGGTTTCAATCCCTTATAGGTCTTATTCTAACTGTGGTGACCAAAACCTTTATATAGTTAAATAATATGTTTCAATCCCTTATAGGTCTTATTCTAACTCGACTCCGCCCTGGCGAGGTGGAGAGGGCTGATTGAGTTTCAATCCCTTATAGGTCTTATTCTAACGGCAGACCCGAACCCTTTTATACCTCCTTGCCTATGTTTCAATCCCTTATAGGTCTTATTCTAACCCTGCCGCAACTGTGGACGGTATTTCAGGGGAAGAAGTTTCAATCCCTTATAGGTCTTATTCTAACTTTGTTTAATCATGCAGATAAACGGGTTTATCTCGGTTTCAATCCCTTATAGGTCTTATTCTAACTACGGCGCGGGTTTGCTCTGTTCATCCTAACAAGCATGTTTCAATCCCTTATAGGTCTTATTCTAACTCATGAAATAGAATTTACATCTAACCCTTACGAGGTTGTTTCAATCCCTTATAGGTCTTATTCTAACGCGGAGAGGTCTATTATAAGCGTGATCCTCGTAAAGGTTTCAATCCCTTATAGGTCTTATTCTAACACCGGCCATAGAGGCCAACCCGTCCTGGGGAAATACGTTTCAATCCCTTATAGGTCTTATTCTAACTCTGTTGTTCCTCCTCCCCGCCCTCATCTATTTCCGTTTCAATCCCTTATAGGTCTTATTCTAACCGGAGGTCCTCGGCGAATGTATGAGGTATATCATGGTTTCAATCCCTTATAGGTCTTATTCTAACTTACATCGTCTATGGCTTTTTCGAAGGCTCCAATGGGTTTCAATCCCTTATAGGTCTTATTCTAACTGTGTGCCCTGTATGCGGTGCTTCTCTTGTGTATGTGTTTCAATCCCTTATAGGTCTTATTCTAACATGCAGCATTGAATATGTCATAATAGTATGTGCGCGGGTGTTTCAATCCCTTATAGGTCTTATTCTAACGGAATCCTGATAATAGAGGTATATGACCGCTTTGGGGTTTCAATCCCTTATAGGTCTTATTCTAACTTTATACTCCCGGGGGACGTCGAGAAACTGAAAATGAGTTTCAATCCCTTATAGGTCTTATTCTAACGGGGAAATACAGGAGTAGGTGGACCGCTTAGAGACGGTTTCAATCCCTTATAGGTCTTATTCTAACTCAAGAGAATGACAGAGGAAGGAGACGTCATAAACCTGTTTCAATCCCTTATAGGTCTTATTCTAACCATACGGCACTTGTCCCTGCGAACCATGGAAAATTTGTTTCAATCCCTTATAGGTCTTATTCTAACCCCGGTTCATGGATTGTGGAACAGCTTGGTATAAACGTTTCAATCCCTTATAGGTCTTATTCTAACTCCCGACACTTTTGTGCAAAACGGTCGTTTTGCACAAGTTTCAATCCCTTATAGGTCTTATTCTAACCTGCCTGCATTCACCAGAGAGAACAGCATCGATTTTGTTTCAATCCCTTATAGGTCTTATTCTAACCCACTATGGAAATGAACGCAATCGCTCCATACCATGGTTTCAATCCCTTATAGGTCTTATTCTAACATGACGGTATTCAGGCGGTATCTCTATGCTCATGTGTTTCAATCCCTTATAGGTCTTATTCTAACGGCCCCGTCTTCAAGGCCATGATTTCGAAGCACGGGTTTCAATCCCTTATAGGTCTTATTCTAACGTGTGCCCTGTATGCGGTGCTTCTCTTGTGTATGTGTTTCAATCCCTTATAGGTCTTATTCTAACTCATTTCTCATTCCTCCTATGGAAAGAAAAAGAGAGTTTCAATCCCTTATAGGTCTTATTCTAACACAAGATGAGGGAACCATATGCTTCCAGGTCCGCAGTTTCAATCCCTTATAGGTCTTATTCTAACGTTGTATTACGGTGAGGGCGTGTTCCTTGCATCCCTGTTTCAATCCCTTATAGGTCTTATTCTAACTCGTCCATATGTCGAACATAGTCCCATCGATTTCTGTGTTTCAATCCCTTATAGGTCTTATTCTAACTTCTGATGAACTCTTCGAGTATATACAAGAAAACAGGTTTCAATCCCTTATAGGTCTTATTCTAACGACGATGTACAGAATAAGGAACCCGATGATAAGCCAGTTTCAATCCCTTATAGGTCTTATTCTAACCTATATCATTATGACCGTTGAACTTCAGAAAGGCAAGTTTCAATCCCTTATAGGTCTTATTCTAACTCGCCATAACGGCCCTGACAGGCCTCATAATAATGGGTTTCAATCCCTTATAGGTCTTATTCTAACTCCGTCTTTCCTTGAAAAGGAAAGACGGACTATACGGTTTCAATCCCTTATAGGTCTTATTCTAACCGAGATAATCAAACCCGTCTGGAGGTTCCCCCACCCAGTTTCAATCCCTTATAGGTCTTATTCTAACAAGGTTCTATCACTCCCGCATCCACCTGCTCAGGGGGTTTCAATCCCTTATAGGTCTTATTCTAACACGGGAGTGTCGTAAAGAAAAACGTTTTTCGGCATCTGTTTCAATCCCTTATAGGTCTTATTCTAACAGGGCCTCTGCCCTCGCTGTCATCTCCGGTTTTGAGTTTCAATCCCTTATAGGTCTTATTCTAACTGTTCGGGTGGAGGAACGGTAACGGTGTGAACATAGATTTCAATCCCTTATAGGTCTTATTCTAACAGGCAGAGTAAAGACTAAATGAAAAACCCTTTTCGTATTTCAATCCCTTATAGGTCTTATTCTAACCATGGAACAGAATGAAGTCACCATGCTTTATCTTCATTTCAATCCCTTATAGGTCTTATTCTAACTGAAGGTGGGGGAAAGCACCCATGGGTGTTTCATCTATTTCAATCCCTTATAGGTCTTATTCTAACTGTCCGGGCGTGACCTGTTCGACCACGACGACTTCAATTTCAATCCCTTATAGGTCTTATTCTAACTTGTTACTTTCTGTATATGTATTCTGTCTACAACAGATTTCAATCCCTTATAGGTCTTATTCTAACCAACAGAGTTGTATCCATATAATTCACCCCCAGTGAATTTCAATCCCTTATAGGTCTTATTCTAACAATGACATATCATTATGTTATAATAGACCATTATAAATTTCAATCCCTTATAGGTCTTATTCTAACCTGGAGAGCCCTCATAATAGAAGACAGCAGCGGAATTTCAATCCCTTATAGGTCTTATTCTAACAAGATCGTGAATGTGCTCACGGCCTCAGGAACACCCATTTCAATCCCTTATAGGTCTTATTCTAACCAGACCTCCTCTATTTCTTTTTCAACTTTCTCTTTCATTTCAATCCCTTATAGGTCTTATTCTAACTTGTAGGACCTTATGAGAACCTCACCTACATGGACTATTTCAATCCCTTATAGGTCTTATTCTAACACACCGGGTGAACCACAGCGTGACATACGACGAGGAAATTTCAATCCCTTATAGGTCTTATTCTAACAATCCGAGCCCCGCAGGTGTCTTTATCACTATTGCCATTTCAATCCCTTATAGGTCTTATTCTAACGTTTCACAGAAGATGAGGGACTTTGATTTCTTTCTGATTTCAATCCCTTATAGGTCTTATTCTAACGGAGACTGAGTACGACGCTAAATCACCGTTGTATTAATTTCAATCCCTTATAGGTCTTATTCTAACTGTTCTCGCACACAGATCAGTGAAAGAGTGGGGGGGATTTCAATCCCTTATAGGTCTTATTCTAACTCTCTACTCTACTCTACTCTACTCTTGCAGGAGGGATTTCAATCCCTTATAGGTCTTATTCTAACTACTTCAGAAATACGGACCGAATAAGGGTGAGTGGGATTTCAATCCCTTATAGGTCTTATTCTAACCCGGACTGGGGAACATCGAAGCTGGCGGAGGTGGTATTTCAATCCCTTATAGGTCTTATTCTAACGAATTCCTGCCCGGTCTGGCCGGTCCGTTGTAGCCGCATTTCAATCCCTTATAGGTCTTATTCTAACAACGGCGGCTTGGATGGAGTTTATGGGGCGTACTCAATTTCAATCCCTTATAGGTCTTATTCTAACCGGCGTTTATGAGGAGTTTAGGGCTAAGCCTCCTCCATTTCAATCCCTTATAGGTCTTATTCTAACTTGCCTAAACTAAGTCTGTAGCTGGGCCGTTTGCGTATTTCAATCCCTTATAGGTCTTATTCTAACGGGTGTATGTCTCATGGACAAACGCAGAGATACTCAATTTCAATCCCTTATAGGTCTTATTCTAACCCGATGCAGACACATCCACCCCACCATCCCTATATGATTTCAATCCCTTATAGGTCTTATTCTAACATATTCGCCGTGGCTGCAAGGAGGTCCTATTATGAATTTCAATCCCTTATAGGTCTTATTCTAACTGTGCGTCTCCTCTTGAACTTCTCTTATTAAAGAGAATTTCAATCCCTTATAGGTCTTATTCTAACGTTATACCACTCCGGCAGGGCAGACAGGTAGATCTTCATTTCAATCCCTTATAGGTCTTATTCTAACATGGTTCGGGTTCATGTCTTATAACAGTCGCAAAAAGATTTCAATCCCTTATAGGTCTTATTCTAACCCTTTTCAAGCATCACCGCTCACCTCTGTATTGCTCATTTCAATCCCTTATAGGTCTTATTCTAACAGATCCGGAAGGCCCTCGGCGTGGACGGTGGCCTTGATTTCAATCCCTTATAGGTCTTATTCTAACTCTGATGAACTCTTCGAGTATATACAAGAAAACAGATTTCAATCCCTTATAGGTCTTATTCTAACCGTCCGCTATCGCTCCGCCTAGTGCCGCCCCTGTTGATTTCAATCCCTTATAGGTCTTATTCTAACGCTTAATTTATAGCCGTTATGATTTAGGAACCATATTAATTTCAATCCCTTATAGGTCTTATTCTAACAGGGCCAGGGCTATAAGCACCATTAGGAAAATCAGATTTCAATCCCTTATAGGTCTTATTCTAACGACCGTAAGCGGGCTGCTATGATAGGCGTACAACTTATTTCAATCCCTTATAGGTCTTATTCTAACCAAGGCCACATATGGCCTAAAACTACTTCAAACTTTCGAGTATGGTAAAGTGTTGTCGTGGACCCCCAATCATGTTTTTTCTTTATAACCTTCCACGACAGATGTCCGATTCCCCTAAAATATCGTCTGATGTTCGGCTTTCGGGGTACCAAGGGTCTCCTTCTTCATATACTTTTCAGTCTTTACGATATAAAAATGCACAGCATCAGAATTTTTATCTATTGCATCTTTGATTCTTTTCTTGAGTTCCATGAACTCAGCCTCGGTGAGCTCCCCCTCGAAGACCGAGTTCTGTATCCACGTCATATATTCTCTGAGTATCTTCTTTATCCGGTTGACCCGTTTGACCCCCACATCATAGACAACTACGGCGTACATATCACCACCACATCACAAGCGGCTTGTACCTTTCACCACCTATCAGGTGTTTCTCCAGCTTATAACACTCCATCCGCATGAGCGAGCGGTATGACACCTTTCTTTTGAGCCCGCGATGCATTATTGTCTCTGCCATCTTCGACTCCCATTCCTGAAGGAATTTTCTCCTCCCAGGATCCGTGAGTGTCGCCCTGTTAATCTCCTCCGAGAAATCATCCATCCTGAGAAGCTTCTTATTCAAAAGCTTGAATATTGTGCGGTCCACTATGACCGGCTTGAAGATCTCGCTTATATCCAGTGAAAGGGAGAACCTTCTCTCGGAAGGGGAATGCAGATAGGACACGGTCGGATTCAGTTGTGTGTTGTATATCTCGCTGAGGGTCGCAGAGTACATGAGGGAATTTCCGAAGCTTATCAGGGCGTTCACGGCGTTCTCCGGAGGCCTCCTTGTCCTTTTAACGAACCGGAACTCCTCAGGGAGGATTTTGTCCCATGCGGAGTAGTAGATATCCCTTATGCTTCCTTCCACTCTCATCAGTTTCGGAATCTCATATTGGTCGTCTATCTCCTCGATAAGGGAGTTGACCCTTTCCCTCTGCGCAGCCACATCCTTTCCGCTCCTCTCGTAATAGGATAGGTTCTTTTCTATGTTCTTCGCCGCGCCTCTGACGAACTCCCTCGCTATCAGCATTCTTTTTCGATTGTCCATATGATGTTCAACCTGCCGAACCAGTATATCGCCGGACACCAGAAATTCTCTTGGGTAGAATGAGCCCTCGTAATATCCATAGTAGTTGAAGAAGTGTATGGGTATGTGGTGTTTCGCCAGATATGATATCACGCCGGAGGTGAATGTTATCCGTCCGTAGGCGTAGAGAGCGTATATCTTCTCCACAGGCAGTGGCCTCTTTCCAATCTCTTCGGCGATGTAATATATCGTGTTCTCCTCCCTCGCAAGCCTTCCGTTCCTTGTTAGATGAAAATTCTCTTTCATTCAATACCTCCGAAACAGAATTCATAATAGGCGCACTTTGCGCATATCCTTTTCCTCTCAGGGGCGGGGAAAGGGCCGTTAACTATCTCCCGTATCTCTCCCTTTATCTCCTCAACCCTCTCGAAATCATCCTCCGTGGGATTCATGTGCAGTGTTTCCCGTATCATGGGGTAGTTTATGACAGCCTTCGCTTCAACACCCCTCTTTCTCAGTTCGGATAGATAATATATCACCTGATAGCGGTCTGCGGCCATCATCTTCTTGGACTTCTTGACCTCGTGGATTTCCAGAACATCCCCTTTCCTTATGAAGTCCAGCTTCATGCCAGGAAGTTCTATCTCTTTCTTCTCCCGTTTGTAACTGACCTCGTGGACGACCCTTCCTATGTTCACATTCTTATGCTCCCTTTCAAGGGTTATATTGTGGGCGAAGAGCCATAGCTTTGTCTTACAGATGAAGTAGTACGATATCATGACCCCGGTTATGCGCACACGCTCCAGGCCGCCCTGCTCCTGTCCCATAAAAGGGTATGCCATAGTTGATATAAAAAGATATGGGTTCGTGCTCTTTCTGCAGGAATAAATAATGCATGGTATAGAAAGACTTATAAACAGTATCGTAATCATGATTATCATGTTCATGTTCATTGACAGGGAAGAAGAGATGGGAAATCTGATGAAGGTCGCTCGGTCCGAAAAGGCGGAGCTCGTCATTGTATATGGTAGAAGAAGGGTGGGAAAAAGCAGGCTTCTGACGGAATTCGCATCAAAGACCGGTGCACTTTATCTCCTCGCAGATGCATCCGACAGCATACTAGACATATTCTCCTCCGAGATTCCCGACGATTTCGTAAGGTTCCGGAACTGGAATGATTTCTTCGAGTATTTCTACAGAAGCGAGAGGAAGATTCTGATACTGGATGAGTTCCAGTACCTGTACACAGTGAACAAAGCATGGCCAACCATACTTCAGAGGTGGTGGGATAGGTTCAAAGAGACGGACAAGAAGATAATACTCTGCGGTTCCATAGTGACGACCATCGATAGGATAAGCAGGGGATATGGTTCGGCGCTCTATGGCAGAAAGAGCATGGAAATGGAGGTTAAACCTCTGGGGTTTCGGAACATCCGTGATTTTTTACCGGCGTATGGCGTCGAGGAACTGATAGAATCATATGCTGTTCTGGGGGGCGTTCCCCGCTATCTCGAGGAGTTCTCCGATGATATGTCGGTGGAGGAGAACATCCGTGAAAGGATACTTGAGAAGACCAGTTTCCTGTACAATGAGCCCATGAACCTTCTTTTCGAGGAGTTCAGGGACCCCGCGCCATATACATCGATAATAATGGCCGTGGTGCAGGGAAATACGAAATTCAACGGAATATCGCAGTTCTCACACATATCCTCCAGCAAGCTTCCAAGGTATCTCATGACTCTGGAACGGGTGGGTATAATCGAGAAAGAGCTTCCCGTGACCGAGAGAAAGATGAGGTCGAGAAACACCAGATATAGGGTGAGGGACAATTTCTTCGCTTTCTGGTTCAGGTATGTCTTTCCATCGAGAACAAGGATAGAGATGGGGCTGGCGGATGAGATAATGAAGGAGATAGGGGAAGACATGAACATCCATGTTTCGCATATCTTCGAGCAGGTCGTCAGGGAGATGCTCTATCGCCCGGGAAACTATGCAAGAATAGGCAGGTGGTGGAAGAAAGAGAATGAGATGGACATCGTGGCCCTCAACGAAAAAAAGAAGGGAATCCTGTTCGGAGAGGTCAAATGGAGGAACAGGCCCATAGGCTGCGACATAATAGACGAACTCATGGAGAAGAAGGATCTCGTGAA
>Ga0190313_1001556_pt1 | contig 12191 bp, 7 predicted proteins | sample 4870071011_MG_FD_169989 | JGI IMG/M metagenome (GOLD analysis project Ga0190313, IMG submission 169989) | Hydrothermal vent sediment bacterial communities from Southern Trench, Guaymas Basin, Mexico - 4870-07-10-11_MG | ecosystem: Environmental > Aquatic > Marine > Hydrothermal vents > Sediment ...
CTACTGTTGTTGTTCCCGTCTTCATCCCGTTAACATCTTCCAACTTCCCATCTCCTCTCAGAACCATTTATTCCTTAGTTAGAGGGAATATCTTATAAAGGTTTCTATTCACACAGTAGTTGGCAAAGTTGATGGAACTATCAACTAGATTTGGGGGTTAGGCATCATTTATCCTTTTTAACATCTTTTTATACCAAACAAACCAAGGGTGTATCTAAAAATCCTATTATGTTTTTGCTTACTATTTGCCCGATTATGAGCGGTACTATCGGCATTACCCTGTAGAAAGCAATTGTCACAAATATAAGGCTATCAAGAGTTAAATCTAATACATCACTTGTCACACTCCTCAAAAGTACTCTTCTTTCATACTTTCTTTTTAACCATGCAAAAACAAAAGCGTCCAAATTTTGACATACCAAAAAAGCAATCCAACTTGCTGCGGTAATCCTTATTCCTAAATTGAATATATTTTTCCACGCTTCTTCAAATTTAAAGAAAGGTGCTGGAGAAAAGACTATAGAATAAATACAACCAATAAAACTCGCGTGACAAAAGCTACACCTATCGCTAGGTGTGCTTTTTTCTTCATAAACCTCATTAATCATATCAATTGCCTGGGCAATAAATGGATAAATAAATACCGCTGCGGGAGCGAAAAAACTATAAAAACCTAAATCAAACTTAACAATTCTTGCGGCTAATATTTGCGATGCTCCCAAATAAATTGTATAAAAAGCAACTAATGCGGCAAACCCTTGCTGCTTAAACTTTTTAACAATACAAGCGCTTGCATAAGTTACAATTGTTAAACTTATTATCCAATATATCCATACTATCGGAAAGCCCATTTTATTTCACCCTTTCGCCAAGTAAATCTTCATAGAACTCTCTCATGTAAAAAAATCTGTACAACTACTTTTTCGTCTAGTGAACATCTATAGGCTTCGCATTGGGGACAGATACTCAATCCACATTTTGGACAGACATTTCCTTTATTGGCACCAAACTTTTCCCCATATTTAAAACAACACACCCAAGAATCACTAAAGAATCTCAAAAAATTTTCGATGGCTCTGGATAGAGAGATTCCTTTATTTTTAGAAATAAGTTTCGATCCTTTAAGCACTTTTTTATCAACAGCTATCATTAACTTTTGACGTATTCATACATATAAACTAATATTGGTATGTTAAATATTCTTTCGTGAATTCTAATTCATAACCTTCAAAAGCCACTCTTTTGTTTGTTTTAACCTTTCACCTATACGTCCCTTAGCGTAGATTATTTTACAAGAAGAATCAACCAAATTTTCCAACCCTTCAATAGAAACACTATAATTTTTTCCAAGATTTATAAAAATCTCTTCATAGTTATTAACCGCAAGAAAATCTGAAATTTTCTTCATTATTTGAGGTTTCATTACTTTTGCCTTGCTTTGATTCATTTTTTCGTCATAATAGTTTATTTTGTCAGTATATTTAAGAACCCCATATTTCGCTGAAATGATTAAAATGTCTAATCTATCGAATTTCTTCAAGGTTGAAAACTTTCTCAAAATTTTAAACACAGGGCCATCGTACAGTTCTATTGCTGGTACATTTTTTCCCAAATTTTTTTTCTTCTTAGAACATGAAACTATAATCAAGTATGTACTATTCATTTTACTCAACTCCTTTGTATATCAGTAATTTCATTTTGATCAACAATCGAAGTAAATCATATCTTTTTTGCAATTCATAAACATCCTCCCTAATGTTTCCTTTTTTATCAAATACTATTGGTTTATCAAAGAGAGTTTTTTGTTTGTCTTTTAACCTTTCATCAAATAACTTTATATCCTCAATTTTGAGCTTGTTTAAGATAGTTGGAATGTAATAAACATTTTTATCAATTTTTTGAATGGCAGGTTCGAGATAAAATTTAAAAAATAAATCTGTATCAAAACCAACAGAAGGGTCTAATTTTCCGCAAAATCTTTTTGTAATTCCAATACAACTCTTATACAGCTCGGTAAATTCGTTCCAGGACATCAATAAGAGACGTTCTTTTTCTAAGAAGATATTGTATAACTTAAAGAGAATAATATGGGAAAAAACGTCCAATGGCTTAACTTTTTCAATATCTAGAAGAACCATCTCGGGTTTTCTATTAATTAGCTCCCCTACTAGCAATGCCACCAAATCTCCTTCTTTTAATTTATTAAGTTTATAAGCAAGAGAATGGTGTAATTTAATCTCATGCGACCGATAAAAACCTCTTTCACTAACAAAAATTAATCTGAATTTGGCTATAGATTTTCTTCTCTCTAAGAATTTCCCTATAGTGGTTTTAAAATTGATATATTTTGTTGTTAATGTATTGTTGGGCCCCCTAAGAAATACTCTTGTAAAATTTAGGGGGGATTTACGAGACAAAAACGTTTCTCCAACTTCTTTTAAATATGGAACATACAACCAATCATAAATGGCTTTTGGTTTTGGGATGGAGTTTATTTTTGATCGAAATGGTCTAATCTCATTTGGTAAATTTAGCCTGTAGTTTCCTGAAAAAGATAGCACTTTTTGATGATGGGGGTCGTCCTTAATCAGCATCTCTATATTTCTATACGCTTCTTTAGCTGTGCTTATATATTCTGGTCTACTAGACTCATGGGACCATAAAATCAGAGAAACAAAATTTTCAAGTTCAGGACATATACCATAGTAAACTACACATATTGCTTTTCCGTGCCCTGTCCATTTCCAATCCCCAGGCATTCGTTCCCTATTAACGATATCTACAGTTATAGGAAATAAATTATCTCCCGATATCCCAAAAGAATCGGGGTAAATAAATCCAATTTCATTTATAATCTTATTAAGCTTTTCCTTATGAATGAGTAACTTTTTAATAAAAGTATTTTTCATGTTTCCGGCATCGACATTTATCTCGTTTTTTCGTATTTTTTCTATCCACCAGTTTAAATCTTTCTGAGGCATCTTAATCTACCTTAAAGTCCATGGATTGTTCGGAGATTTCTTTTATTTCTCTGTAAGTACCTTTTACCCAGTTCTCATCGTTTCCTAAATCGAAAGTTTCATGATTTTTCCACATTTCAGGTGAAAAGTTAGCTGATGTGTGAATAGCATATCGAGAAGAAGGAATATGGGGGTCTATAACAATTAATTTTGAATGAATAATAGAAGGTAGCATACTTTCTATCTCTTTCTTATAAACTTTTACCTTAACTCCACATCTACTAAGTCTTTTTAAAGCATCTGCATGATCTTTAGATGTTGGCTCTCTTACTATCACAGTTATTTTTAAAGTTGGTGAAGAAAGCTTAATGTCAGCTAAGATATTAACCCAACTTTTTTCCTTCTCATCAGGCCAAGGTATAGGAGAGTCAGTAACATAAAGAGAAGTCAATACAATCTCCTCTTTTGCACTCCTTAGCAATTTTTTAAGCTCCAAAATACCAAAAAAGCTATATGGTGGTGAATGTATAGTTCTTATACCTCTACTTTCATAGCCCACAAAGTTTTTTTTTATTTCTCCTTCTTTTAGTATTTCAGTCTCTACAAAAAACTTTTCTATGGCCCTAAAAACTTTTTTAACAAAACGTTTGTCTATAAATCTTATATCTTTTTTTCTCCTATAAGACCACAAACAATCTAAACAACCCGTATCGCATTCGTCGTCTGGGTCCAAAACAATCTCGGCAGCCTCTCTTAATATTTCATCAAATCTCTCTGCTATTTCATCTACATAGCCTACACCCCCATCAACATTATCATACAATATGATTTCATCATCTTTTACTTCACCATCAATTTCCCCATCTTCGGTCTGTAGAATTCTTTGAGCAGCATTTATTATTGCATTTTTAAATGTAACCAAAAATATATGCCACAATTGTTCTTCTGAAACATTCGCTTTATAAGTTTTCCATTCACTTATCAATGATTTTTTGTCTATTCCAAAAATAGAATCGCCCGTAAATTTAATTGATATAACATTAGTTGGCATTTTATGAAAAAGGGAAATTTTCCTGTATTTTCCATTACAAATCTCTCTTTTTGTAGAACCTATTTTGTAATGCTTTTCATATTCGGGTTCGTTCGGTTGCCTTACCTTTCCACACTTTTCGCATAACTCAATTTGAAATTCTTCTCCATTGATATTAATACCAAACACTTCTATGATTAAATCCACATTTTCATATTTTGTGATTTTTATATTGGGCTCTATACTACATTTCATGGGCTTTGGTTTAGGTGTTTCTGAGAAAAAAATGTTAAAAAGTGGTTCTTGATATTTCCTTGGTTCATTAAGAGGTTTGCCTGTTCTTTTAACATAGATTACATTCGGTTCGATTGCATCAAATGACTTTATTTCTTCCTTAGGGACATGTTTACAAATAGGGCAACCATCCCTTTTCAAGATAGAATCATTTTCTGTTACAAATTTTTTACAATTAGAACACACGTATAATCTTTTAGAAACATGACGAATGGATTCAAGATCTATTCCTATTGATTTGTATATTGCTTTTTTTAAGTACACTTCCATATTTGGTGCATATTCTGTAATTGCATAATTCCTAGCTCTACCACTAAACTCTTCAATTCCGTATACATCATTTATATCAACAAAAGTGCCTGGGAACGCATATCTCGGTAAGACATTGGTATCCATAAGATAAGAAACAAGGCTAGTCCTTTCTAGATCACTAATGTTATCTTCAACTTCATTTCTCCTTCTTCTAATCTCTTTCTCTTTGTTTGGCGATAATTGTTTATTTCTAATCAAGGTGTTTAATTCATTTAACTTTTCTTTATAGAAATCCAATTTCTTTTTATACCTCTCTATAGCCTCGGCTAACATTCTGATAAATTTATTGATCATCTCTCCAATCATTTGGTCCGTAATCCAAGGCGAATCCTTCAAAGTCAAATCTTTCAAAGTTAAAGAAATTCTTTCGGTGATTTTTTCTTTTTTGTTTTTTATTTCTTTTTTTAACACATCCAAAAAATTATTGAAAACAAATTTGTACATCTCATAAATTCCATTCTTTTCATACATCTTAGAATTAGTAGAATGAATAAGAAGTTCTTCTAAAACTAATGAATTAATATGTCTTTGTAGTAAATGAAGGTTGTCAAGTTTAATCTTGGGTGCCTCCACTTCGCCTTTTATTAATTTCTGAGGAAACTTAAAGTAAAATTTGTCAATCGGATTCAGGAATAAAAATGTATTATTAAAAGAGATTTTCTCCGACCTTCCTGCTCTTCCTACTCTTTGCAAATAACTTGCTGGTGATGGTGGTGCTTTAAATAATCCAATTGAAAGTAAGTCACCTATATCCACCCCCAATTCAAGAGTGGGTGTTGCAACTATTACATCTACTTTTCTTCCTCTGAATTCTGGATTTTTAAATTCTGTTTCTATTTTTCTTCTTTCTCGTAAACTTAATGCGCCTGTGTCTTCTTTAGTTGCCATCTTAAAAGGTATTTGGCTTATGTATAGCCTTCTATAATAATGAGACATTTCTGTCAAAAGTTCGATGTATTCCTTTTTGTTAGTAATACCATGACAATTATTAGTTAGACAAACTTGTAAAGGTGTGTTGGTGTAAATCTTTTTACATTTCTCACATTCAAATATATACTTAGGTATTTTTATTATCAACTTGTTTCTTCTGACAACAAAAGCTTCAACAGTTTTTCTTCCAGCCCCTCTAAGGTCAACCTTTGTAATAAAATTGTTGTGTTTTAAAAATTGAAAGGACTTTATAATTAACTCTTTTATTTTCTCTGTATTGTTTGTTTTAAATACTTTTTTAGTTAATTGATAAATGGATGAACGAGGAGAGATGCTGCATACTCCTATTAACTCTATACCAAATCTTTCGACTGTTTTATTTTTTTTATCAGCTTCTATGAATCCAACAACATGCTCCCTACCAAACTTTTTGTGAAGCCCAAATAACGCACCTCTCCATCTCATAAGATTCAAGAAACTTATTAAATAAAGTCGGAGGGTTTCTAAATTATAACCATTCCAACTTTTATCTTTCTCTACGAGTTCCTTAAACTCGTCCAATGTTTCCAAACCCTTATAAGTAACTTCTATTAATCCCAAACTTTCAATAGATCGTTGCCTCCCTTTGACTCTTGATAATTCTTGATACAACCTGTGGAGTAATTGGAATTTTTTCTCTTGAAAAACTTCTGGGTTTAACCAATTACTAATTTTGTCTAAACATTCTTCTTCAAGTTTAGTTGATGTAATTCTATCATCATGACTTTTAACAATATAATAAATTAAACTTCTTAATGCATGATCTATGTGTCCCTCCTCTAGATATCCTGCTAAATATGATGCAGCTTGTCTGTTATCTGTAAATATTAATAACTTTCTAAAATTTTCTGGTAAAGCAGAATAGATAATATCAAAAAGAGTTACTGCTGCGGTATTAGAACTCATAGATAATGGGCTTAAAGCGGAGAATCTTCCATAAGAACTATTGCAAAATGGGCAATGATGTGGTTGCGTCCTTTCGCTGATATCTTCACTTTCATACTTTTCTTTCAAGTTATTTCGAATATAAATGAAGATCTCTTTTAAATTTGGTGAGTCGCAAAAAATACATTTATCATCACTTTTATCTAAAATAGAACCGCATTTTATGCATTTCTTTGCTGGAATAGCCCCGTTACCTTCCAAGAAACTTTGCCACAAAGGTAGCGTCCCTCTGGTTTCGAATTCTTCTGAATATTCAAGTTTTCTAATTCTTATTTTTTCTATGGGTAATTTACCGCCAAAATGTTTTATTTTATATTCTTCACTTTCTTGACCCTTACCTTTTGTTCTATGAAGTTTTATTAAATCATCAGCATTCACAATGGAAATCAAAAATTCCTTCCCACAAAATCTGCAAACACCCAGCTCATCGACCGAATTGCCACATTCACTACAATAATTTTTTGGTTGGAGATAAAGTTTACTACAAGAATTACACCTGTAAATTCTGTCTATAGTTCTAAAAAAGTTATGAATGCTAACTCTTATTAACGGGACTTTGTTTTCAATTGAAGATAGTTCTGGATGTGATGCGAGACTTGCTGTTTTCAAATAACTCCATATAATAGTTTTCATTTTTGATTTGTCATTGGCAATTGTTTTCATAGTTCTCTGAAATAATGGATGATCCTTAATTTTAGAAAAAATTTCACCAAAATCTGAAGGTTCTTCTAGGGCTTTTATTAAAAGTTGAAAAAATGGATTCCTAATTAAAAGTTCTCCTAATTTAATGGACCATTCTTCCTTTTTCCAATTCTTTATTTCTTCTTCATTTATGTTTTTACAAACGGCTTTACATATCTCAAAAAATTTTTTATGGTCTAGAAGCTCCATAGTATCAATTTCTTCTGTATGTGGTATTTTTACAACTATATCCAATTTGTATGGTTCTTCAAATTTGAATGTTTCTGGTATGCCTTCAATAACATCTTCTGCTGAAAATTCTACTTCTCCAAACATATATCTAGCGAATTCTGCAATTTTTTTCTTTCTCTCTTTTGCATTTTTTAATGTAGAAATTGTGGCACTCGTACCAATATATATAGGTTGAGGGTTACCATATTTTCTTAATCGTGATAAAAGTCTTCTATTCAGCAAAGCAACATCTATCCCTCTAGCACCAGAATATGCATGAATTTCATCGAACACTATAAACTTAATTTGTCCATCAGAAAATATCTTCTCATCTTTTTTTCTTAATAATAAATGTTCTAACTGCACGTAATTCGTAATCAATATGTCTGGAGGGTTCTCTCTAATCTTTTCTCTCGTTAATAGTTGATAGTCTATGACTATATTTCCACACTTACACTTAAGTCTTAAATTTTCTATGTCATAAACCAATTTGTCACAAAGAGGTTGTTGACATCCTATTTTTTTCCTTTCATTTTTTTCCTTTTCTTTGTCCTCTGAAATAATTATATGATTCTCTTCCAATCCAGAAAAGTCTATTAGTTCTTTCGTTGATTCAGGGGTTTCCCCCGTATAAATGGCGAATGTTATTTTTCTATCTAGTCCTTGATTAATAAACCATAAAGCTCTTCTTAATCTTTCAACCTGATCGTTTGCTAGAGCATTCATAGGATAAACTAAAATCGCCTTCACACCTTTCTTATCTCTATTCTCGAAACAATAATTAAGAATTGGTATAAGGAAAATTTCAGTTTTACCACTCCCTGTACCAGTAGAAATTACAGTATTCCTATCATTCAAGATATTTCTTATCCCGTCTTCTTGATGTTTGTATAGGAACTTTATATTTCTGAAACCTAGTTTTATTTTATCATTAATACGATTTTTTTCAAAACTTGCAAAGTCTTGACCTATTTTGTATCGTTTAGAAATTGCAATAAATGGTTCTCTCCATAAATACCTCAATTTTTTCAACCTTTTTAATTTTTCTTGTAATTCTTTGTTTGTAGGACTGAAAGAGCTCAAAAAGAAATCAAAGTAGTTTCTTTGGATAATTTCTGTTTTTGTTATTGGGTTGAATACAGGTGTTCCACTCATTTTTCTTCACCACAGTTTTTTGATAAGTTTATTTATCCCCCTCATCCTTCCATACCTTTTCAATAAAAAAGATTTTAATTTATTCTCATCTTCCGTTTTAATAACCTCTTTTAATTTTTTTATTTCTTCATGAAGCATAATTAAATTGTGAACGGCTAGAGGGGCCATATTGTCTCTACTGGAAGATTTTTTCGCTTGTTTTAACCTATTTAATAAATTTTTATTTTTACATACTTTGCAGTTGCATTGATTAAATCTTACCTTAGTTATGTGTTGTCTTCGTAAATTTTCTTTATAATACACGCCGTTTATCGCACTATATATATAAGAGGTTGAATCAAAGGTGTCAACTCCTAGGAAGATTAATATTGGTAATAAAGAGCTGGAAATGCCAAATATATGTAATGGAAGACTCTCAAGAGAATAGTCAGCTAAAACTTGTTTACAAGCTTGAACAATTTCTACTATTCTGAAATAATTTGATTTTAACGGAACAAGGCTGCCTATTGCTATTCCATCTATCTTTCGTAGGGAACTATTTTCTCTCTCTAAACCTTCAATTAAACTTCGCAAAAAAAATTCGAAGTCCTTTTTTGAATGTCCATGAACTGCTAAGTATGTTAACTTTTTTTGTGGTTTTTTGGTTAAAAGGTATATTGTATTTTCAATAGTCAATCTAATATTTTCCATCTTTTTTCTCCTCTTCAAGTTAGGTGCAATTGGATAATCTAAAGGAACTATTATATCAGCACCAAATCTTTTTTGATAATTTATTACCTCTTCTTGTGCTGTTATTTGAAAGTTCTTTCCATTTATTCCTCTGTTTGTCAAAATTTTAAACCCGCCAGAATCAACAAACAATATTCCTTTATATTTAAACCATTCTGGAATAGTCTTTTGAAGGTAGTAATTTTCCAATTTATCCTTACTTATATGAAAATCACTTATTTGAGCGATAGAAGTCATTACACCAGAAAAGTATTCCTTAAATAAGGGGTTTGTTAAAAATTCTTCTTTAAGGTTCCTATAAATTCCACCACCGAACCTGCTTTCCCAATTCCCCCCACAAAAAAATGACATAACGGGAAAAAGATAAGGAGTTTCTAATTTTTTTCCATTAATTTTCAACTGTCCAATCCTGCTGTGCCCATTATTATAGAGTATTTTAAATTTCATTTTATTTCCCCTTGCGATTTCTTTAACACCCTTCCTCTAGACTCGTTAGCATATAAAGCCTTCTTCTTAAATCCGTTGGATCAAGTTTTTACTTCTAATCGCTCCTTTTTCATTTCCAAAAGTATAACGCTTACCGCTTTTACCTTCTTTTAATGTTTTTGATGCCTCATCGTGGTTGAATCCCTGTTTTTTGAATTTCGCCCAAAGCTTTGAATATGTTCTTATTATCCATTTGTGTAATGATTCGACTATTCCAAAAATTTTGTGCAGCTCAAAGTTTATAAATTTTGGTGTGATCCTGTGCCGGTATTTGAGAGAAGACTTTTATTGCTAAACAAACTTTATATTAACCATGTTTCCGGGGCCTTTGCAAGTCCTCAGAGCATCGCTAATTCTTATTGTTGGTATTATGATCCTCGCCAACCTAAGTAGCGAGTTTGGGGGTAGCCATAAACAACAAATAACGGAAGGTGGTATCGAGAGTTTAAGTTTATTGCACAGGTTCTCATTCATAATATCTGACCACCCGCTAATCACAATGTCTCTTGTACTACTTACCAGTCTCACGACATATGCGTACATCAAACACAAACCCTAAGAATACAACACCTAACTGAGCCCCTAATAATTTTCACATAAATATTACACAATGTTAAGAACACTTGTGGTCTTCTAGCACAACATCTATCTTATGTCCCAAAAATAACGATAGCAAAATATTTAATCTTTGGACCATAATTATTAGGTTAAAAAAGTCTTGGTGGGAGAATGTGTAACATTGAAAAAAGAGTTCTGGGCAAACTATATGAGATACTAGCAACTCTAAACTATAACAGAGAGAGAAGGGAAGTAATGGAACGTGTACTAGAAAGGTTCCTAGTAACTTTGAACCCTAACCTGGATATAAGGAAAGAAGCTAAGGTTGTACTCGACAGCTATGAAGGACTTAACTATGCTAAGGACGACATTACCAAAACCGTCAACAAGATATTGTTCGGGCAAAAGTCCGTTTTGCTATCAAATATTCCAACACACTTAGTAGAAGAGTATATAGTCGGGAAATTCTCCTCCTTCGAGAAGTATTTTGAGCGAACATACTCATTTGACATGTATTCGCCACTGTTATTTGCTTTTGTGCTTAATGAGTACATAGAATTCAAAAAGCGTTTACTAAATTTTAGCGATGCATCTGCATTCAAGTCAACAGAAGAGTACATAGATATAGGTTATGTTTCTATACCCTCAAAAAAGTATATAGAAAAGTGGAGAAACATTTCCACACTGTCCGAATCCGAAATTAGAAGAATCACTCCTTTATGTAAAAGTGACATGGACAAAGTTATTGAGCTTCTCTCTATAGATATAAATGATTTAGGTGTCCGCAAAGAGTACAACCTCCACATAAAGCCACTTTTAAAAGTGGGTGATACGTTAATTCTCCTTGCCCCTTACTACATCATAAAAGGTCTACCAAGCATCTACGAATTACTCTTTAGAGGGGTCAAAAAATATAGAGAAAAGAAGGGAAAATACTTCGAGAAGCTGTCACAGGATACGATAAAGCATTTGCCATTTGAGTTATTAGCGTATAACGTTAAATATAGTGGTGGAGAAACCGATGCTATTTTAAGGTTCAGAGATTCTGTTTGGTTCGTCGAAGTAAGATCTCACCCCCCATCTGAGAAGGCATTAAAAGGAGACTGGAAAGCCATTGAGAAAGACCTTAATAGAACCATCAAAAAATGCATATCCCAAGGTGAGAAATGCCTAAAAAATTTAGATAAGGAACCCTTAAAAACATTCTCTAGAAGTGCTAAAACCAAAGGTATAATAGTTATATTGGACGGTGTATATCCTCAACTTAACCCCAATATAGTATTTACCTTCCATAAGAAAGACTTCCCTGTCTACATAATAAATTGGTTTGATCTAAGGGTGTTGATGGAACAGCCAGAAGTAGAGCATTTTGAAGAATTCCTGCTGTGGAGGAAAAAGAAACCCATGCCTATTATTTGCCTTGATGAGAAAGATTATTGGGCATTTTATTTTGACAGATATAAAAGCGGGCAAATGAAGCAAGTCTTCAGGCACCTACAGAAAAATCAAAATCCAATTTTTTATATATCCCGTAGATTCAACAGTAAAGAATACCTAAGGGATCTCGTAAAGGGACAACCATACTAAAAAAGCTTCGTTCGCTTCTAACAAGTGATTATTCTCGGTGTCATAAAGCACCCAGTTATATCCTAAGGAATGGATTAGTAAACCATTTAAAACATCCTGAGATATAAGACTTATGCAAAGGAAGAAAGTATTGGTGGCTAGTGCATGGCCGTATGCTTCGAATGTGCCACACTTAGGTAATTTAATAGGATCTTTGTTATCTGGAGATGTGTTCTCAAGATATTACAAATTGTTTGGATACGATTGCATGTATG
>Ga0190313_1001557_pt1 | contig 12190 bp, 9 predicted proteins | sample 4870071011_MG_FD_169989 | JGI IMG/M metagenome (GOLD analysis project Ga0190313, IMG submission 169989) | Hydrothermal vent sediment bacterial communities from Southern Trench, Guaymas Basin, Mexico - 4870-07-10-11_MG | ecosystem: Environmental > Aquatic > Marine > Hydrothermal vents > Sediment ...
AAATATAAACTAATCTCCTTTCTCTAATTTCAATCCTATTATAGTTCTATTCAAACTTTTTATTTCTTTTACATAATTATTTATTTATATATAATTTCAATCCTATTATAGTTCTATTCAAACTCAAAGAAGCGATGCGAAAAAAAGGATACACAGAATAATTTCAATCCTATTATAGTTCTATTCAAACTTGTTGTTTAATCCTTTGAGTTTCACACTCTCTTCTATTTCAATCCTATTATAGTTCTATTCAAACTAGTCAGAACCCGCTCTCTCTACTTCTATGTCATCTATATTTCAATCCTATTATAGTTCTATTCAAACCCAAAAAAATCAGACACCAACCCACTCTGCTTACTATATTTCAATCCTATTATAGTTCTATTCAAACTTGAGTGGATTGTTAGGAGAGTGTTCTTGTCAGAGTTATTTCAATCCTATTATAGTTCTATTCAAACGTGAATGGTGAGTATTCGTGTTTGAGCGTTCAGGACTATTTCAATCCTATTATAGTTCTATTCAAACCTTGTTTTTTACAGTGCTTATTTGTATTGTATTAATAAATTTCAATCCTATTATAGTTCTATTCAAACTAGTCAGAACCCGCTCTCTCTACTTCTATGTCATCTATATTTCAATCCTATTATAGTTCTATTCAAACTCAAGACGAGAAATATAAACTAATCTCCTTTCTCTAATTTCAATCCTATTATAGTTCTATTCAAACTTTTTATTTCTTTTACATAATTATTTATTTATATATAATTTCAATCCTATTATAGTTCTATTCAAACTCAACCCCTCCAAATACTTCTTTATCTCATTATCACATTTCAATCCTATTATAGTTCTATTCAAACTTCTTAAACTCCCTGAAAAACCTCTCAACCCTAACTTATTTCAATCCTATTATAGTTCTATTCAAACCTCTCCACACGTCAGGATCCGTGCTATCACCAATAATATTTCAATCCTATTATAGTTCTATTCAAACGTATTCTTTCTTATCTCCATATCATCCTTACTAACAATTTCAATCCTATTATAGTTCTATTCAAACTTTGTTAAGAGTTGATGAAGATGAATAAAAAATTGATAATTTCAATCCTATTATAGTTCTATTCAAACTATAAAATATTAAAGTTTATAAATAACAAATTTTATAATTTCAATCCTATTATAGTTCTATTCAAACTTGTTTTATGTTATCTCTTGTGCTAACGCTTGTTTGTGATTTCAATCCTATTATAGTTCTATTCAAACACAGTCATTTTAACAAACCTCCGTTTTGAATTATTTATTTCAATCCTATTATAGTTCTATTCAAACCTGCAAGGATTTGGACAATCTGATGGGCAATTATTAATTTCAATCCTATTATAGTTCTATTCAAACCAAACACTTACAATTACATAAATGATGGGAACCTATATTTCAATCCTATTATAGTTCTATTCAAACTCTTCTTGTGTTAAGTCAATTACATTTTTTGATATACATTTCAATCCTATTATAGTTCTATTCAAACGAGTTTAGTGTTATTGCTACATTAGATAGATTAATAAATTTCAATCCTATTATAGTTCTATTCAAACTTACTTAACTGATACTCATTAAACTTCTTGAAATCAATTTCAATCCTATTATAGTTCTATTCAAACCCTCATTACTTCCTTTCTTGATTTCAGCAATTGCCTTATTTCAATCCTATTATAGTTCTATTCAAACGCTCATGATATTCAGTTTTTGATTTTTTAGCGAAAAAATTTCAATCCTATTATAGTTCTATTCAAACTAAATCTTTTTAGTGAAGTTTCTTTATAAGGCAATCATTTCAATCCTATTATAGTTCTATTCAAACCCCGTTAATTATAGACTATAAATCATCTTTATTTTAAATATTTTCATTATGCGAAAGAAAAACATCATATAATGTTTTTTGTTTATAAATGTTTTAAATAATTCTTTCAATGTTCGATTTTTCGATACCAATAACTTCTTTATTAAAATAAAATTCTTTCATAAATTTGTAAATTAATACAGAATCCTCTTTTTCCTTAATTAATTTTTTCAAAAAATTTTTAATCTCAAAAAACTGTGATTTTGAAAGTTCTCCTTCAAAAACACTATTTTGAACCCAATTCAAATATTGTCTTAAAAACTTACAAATTTTATTAACTCTTTTCTGTTTCACGTCATAAACAATAATAACATACATTATCACCACCAACTGACCAACCCTTCGTATTTTTTATCATTCATTAAATGCTTAATTAATTTATAACATTCTAACCTAATTAAGTGTTGTAAAGAAACTTTTCTTTTAAGAACAGGATGCTTAATTGTTTTTCTTAAAATCTCATCATAATTTTTAATGAAAATATTTTTACCTTTATCATTTAAATAACAATAATTAAGCTCTTTAAGAAAATGATATTTCTTAATTAAACGATTATTAATTAATTTAAAAATAACTTTATCAACTATTAAAGGTTTAAAAACTTCACTAATATCTAAACTTAAAGAAAATCTTCTTTCAAAAGGTTCATGTAAATAACTAATAGTAGGATTAAGTTGGGTTCTATAAATCTCAGTTAAAGTTGTTCTATAAAGCAATGAATTACCAAAAGAAATAAGAGAATTTAACATATTATTTGGAGGTCTCTTAATTCTTTTAGTTAGTTTAAAAGGATCTCTTAAAAAATTATTAAAACTTTGATAATAAATTTCTCTAACATTGCCTTCAAGCCCCATCAAAGATTGAATACTTTTTATATTTTTAAGTTCTAAAATAAAAAGTTTAATTTTTTGAAGAAATTTTTTAACATTTTTTTCTCTTTTAACATAATATTCAAGATTTTTAATAATATTTTTTATAGAGGAACTTATTATTTCTTTTGCTATTTCCAATCTTTTTTTATTATCTAGATAATATTTAACTTGATTTACTAAAAGTTTTCCAGAAACAATATAATCTCTTGGATAAAAAGTTCCCGAGTAAAAGCCATAATAATTAAAAAAATGAACAGGAATATTTTTTTGTGATAAGAAAACTAATAATTTTTTATTTAATTGAAGCTCACCATAAACATACAAAGCATCTACTTTATTTATTGGAATAACTTTCTTAATAGTCTCATTTTGAAATAATAATGTATTGTCTTTTCTTTTTAATTTACCATTTTTTATTAAAAAGTAGTTTCTTCTTTCCAAGATTTACACCCAACATAACTCATAATAACTACAATTTTTACAATAAGGTTTTTTTATAGCTTTAGGAGGGGATTCTAATTTTATTATTTCTTTAATTTTTTTAATGATACCTTCAATTTCAACCTCCTTTTCTTTTGTAAGTATTATTTTTTCTCTTTTCTTTTCATTAGGGTATGTTAAAAAACCCTCCTTTAAAACACCTTTTTTCTTTTTAAGATACCATAAATAGTATAATAATTGATATTTTGCTGGTTTAATGAGTTTAGAAGACTTTTTTATTTCAAAAACAAAACCCTTGCCTGCTTTTGAAATAAAGTCAATTGAGATAGTATCATCCAAGTTTATTCTTGTTTTTTCTCGTTTATAACTTTCTTCATGTATTTTTTTACCAATGTTAATATTTTGATCAAAACAATTTAAGTTTATTTTGTTAGCAAAAAACCACAATTCTCTTTTACAAGAAATAAAATATTGAACCATAACCCCTGTAATTTCCATTTCTTTCATCCATCAAAAAATTGTTTCATCTTCAATAAAAAAGCCTCTTTCAAAATCGTAATATTGTTTTACAAACTCTTTAGGTAAAAAAAATATATTGGATTTTGGATAAACTTCCTTAAAAACTCCTTGTAATTCATTAAATTTTTTTTCAGAAATTGAAATGGTATATTTAGCAATCTCCTTCCATAATTTCTTCTTAAGTAATAATTTCTTAGTTAAATCATGTGTTTCTCTTAATTCTTGTAATTTATTAATTAATTCTTCAGAATTATTATCATAAACTATGATTACCTCTTTCATAAAAGGCATTTCTTTTATTAATTTAAACTTACTAATAGGTATTTCATCTTGTTTTTTTTGAGAATAATTTAATCTTTTAACAGCATTAAGAATTAGTTTAGATTCAATTGTTTTATTGTTTTTTATATTACTAAAAAATTGATTAACAAGTTTAAAAACTTTTTTTGAGGGATATTTTTTTTCTTCCAATATATTTTTTGTTTCATTTAATAAATCAAAATCATAAATATAATTACTAAACAATTTATTGTTTTCATCAATTAAATTAATTATAACAACTTCTCCTTTATTTTTATATTCATTGTTTCGATTACATCTTCCAGCAGATTGAATTAAAGAATCAATAGGTGCTATATCTCTATATAACTTTTCAACACTTAAATTAACTCCTGCCTCAACTAACTGTGTACTAACTATAATACTTTTTTTTGTTTTATAAATCTCTTTTATTTTCTCTTTTAAATGCAAAGGTAATAAATTATTGCTTAAACAAAACTTTTTATAAGAATTAAAAAAGGGATCCCCTATTAATTTTTTATAAAATCTATCAACAGAGTTCCTTGTATTAAAAATTATTAAATAAGAATTAATTCTTTTATCAAATTCTTTTTTAAATAATTCGTAAAACTCATCTATAGACATTTTCATATTTTCAATAGTAAAATTAACTCTGTTAATTTCAGGTAACTCGAAATACTTTTTTGGTTCTGAAAGTTCAATTATTTCATTTTTGTCAAAAATAAATGGTTGTGTTGCAGTTACAAAAATAAAATAAACATTAAATTTATCGCTTAGTTCTTTAAACATTTTTTTTGTGAGTAACCAGTATTCATTAGGAAGTGTTTGTATTTCATCTAAGATGATTATAGAATTTATTATGTTATGAAATTTCTTTAAAGATTTATTTTTATAACCAATTATGCTCGTGAATAATTGAACAAAAGTAGTGATTATTATGTTAGAATCCCAACTTTCTATTAAAGAAAATTTATTTAACAATGAATTAACATCATAATCTGATTCTATTTTCTTATGATCAAGGTTTATATCAGATAAATAATGATGTTTTATCAAAAAATCATACTCTTTTTCTTCAAAATCTAAAAAATAATTTTTTAATACCTTTCTTATTTCTTCATAATTTTGATCTATTACTGAAGTAAAGGGCAGTGAATAAATTAATTTATAATTCTTATTTAGTTTTTCTTTTAATTTAAAAGCTGTTGATAATGCGGTTAATGTTTTTCCTATGCCCGTAGGAGCGGTTATTGAATAAATTTTGTTTTCTTTTTTAATTAAAGTGTTTTCATTAACTTCTCTGTAAAATTTTTTTCTTATTTTATTTATTTTTAAATTATCGTTATTTATCTTTTCTAAATACTCATCGACTATTTTTGAAGAAAAATAAAATGATTCAGGTAGTGTCTTAATGTTTGCAGCATCTTTCTTATCTGAATCTATTAAACAGGAGTATAATAAGTTATTTAAAACAAAAATTTCCAAAGAATTGTTAAGATAGATTTTATTATCAATAAAATCATTTAAATTATCTATAAATTCGTCTAAATCATAATGAATTGTTTTATCTAATTTTTCTAGAACCCTATCATAATTTATGCCAAAATCATGTAATAGACGCTCATAAATCTTATTAACTTCTTTTTTTTCCATTAAGTTTTTCAATTGTTTTTTTAATATAACCTCTTGTTCATCTACTCTAAAACAATTAGAAATATCTTCTAAATTTCCATGGTGTTTTTTGACAATTAAAAAACCAATTAAAGCCCACAAATCAGAATTTTCTTTTCCTATTAAAAATTCTTTTATTAAAAAATAACAAAAGAAAGCAGAAATTAACGAATGATCTTTAAGTGATTTGTTTTCAGGAAATTTATTTTTAGTTAAGTAGTCTTGGAAAAAAGTGGTTGCTTTACCAAAATCATGACTTACTCCAATTAAATAAGCAATATCACTTAATCTTTCTCTTGATATTAAAGAAAGATTTAATTCTTTATTAAGTATTATTTTTTTACTATTGTTAGCAACTTCTTTTAAGTGTTCTTCCAAAGACTTATCAGGATTGATATGTGATTTTAACATTTTAATATAAAACTATATCCTCCTTTATTACCTTTCTATTTTCCAAATATTTTATGGTATAGGTATCTCTTATTTCTCCTTCAATAATTGAACTTTTTATTTCAGACAAAAACTCCTGAGATAATAATAATTCTCTATCATTATTTAATAAAACAGGCATTCTTGACCTCACATATTCCTTTTCTTCACTCATTATAGGAAGTCCAACAATATTTTTTAAAGGGGTTACAGAATTAATTTTATTAGAATTTTCATTTAATACTATGTTATCTGAGGATATTAAATCAATAAAACAAGTTTTTGCTATAAACTGTCTTTGACCTAAATAAACTCCATAACCATTATCAGAGCTAATTAACTTATTTTTTAAGTTCTTTAACATTTCTAAATCTTTATGCCATAAATAAATTCTATATCTTAATTGTTTTTTGTTAATCGCGGACAACACTTCTAATCTAACTTGAGTATAAGTGGATTTATTATCTTTCCAATTCTCATAATTCATACATTGAATGTTTTTTTTAAGCGGTGTCTTTATTGAAAGTGAAATTAAACAATTTTCTTTTTTAAATAATTCAGAATAAGAATCTCTTGGCAATTCCAGTATTGATGCAATCATACCTAATATTGTTGTTTTTGGTGGAAAATAATAAGTTAAAGATGAAGAATTTGAATAAAATTTTTTAAAGTGTCCAAACTTCCCTTTTATATCAAAAATTAATAAATTATTTATCTGCATTTTTATTCTCCTTCAAAAAATTTTATGAATTTAATTCTTCAATCTCAATTTCACCAACTTCAAATTCCTCATTAAACTTTAATTTTGAATCTTTCCATAAGATAATCTTTTCAATCTTATCTTTATTTTCTTCAAGATATTTCTTTAATTCAGACACATTTAGTATAACATCTTCAATACTTGTTAATTCATCTGTTTTTTCTAATGTAATGTATTCTCTCAAATCATTCAATGTTTTATTGTCTTTCATGACCACTCGCAAGTATAACCGTGGGCTTTGTCCTATCTTAGACCTCGTCCTACATAGTTGTATTGAATTGATCATTGCTTCATCTAATAATTTTAATTCTTCTTCTGTAAGTTTTGTTTCCTCAGCCACTTTCTTATTAATAGAACCACTGAAAGCTATAAAAGAGTATTTAACTCGATAATCTTTTCCGATACCAGAACCTCCTGTGTTCTCTGCTTTTCCACTTGTTTTAAAAGTTGAAGTTATTGTTTTTGATTCCAATAACTCAACATTATTTAAAGAATAACCCCAATTAAATTGAACAGGTCCTGTTAAATTATCTGTTTGTGTTTTTATTGTAACAATCCCTCCAAATAACTTAACATCAATAAGGGTTTTCCAATCTATATTATTTTTTTCAAGTTCTTTAGCTCTTTTATCAGATGTAACATCTTTGTTAGTTCTTTTAATGAAAATTTCTTTTTCTTTAAATTTATTGAGATAATCTCTTATATATCTTTTTAATCTAACATCACTCACTAAATTAGTATTGGTATCATAGTCCATCCTTGGTTTGTTCTCATTATCCATATCTCCATTTGGATTACAATTTTTTGCATCGTAAATAAATAATATTTCCGAATTATTTTGTATTTGTTTATTCATTTTGATTTACCTCCTGTTTTTTATTTTTATAATAAACGGATGAAAAAGCTATCCCAGACAATATATAAAAAACAATTTCTTCCTTTTTAAGTTTTGAATCAATTATATCCTCAAGATATTCTTTCATTAATCCAAATTCATTTTTATTAGATTTCATTAAATCTTTTAATTCTAGTTGTTCTGCAATTCTAGATATTAAGTAAATTACCCTATTAGGACGTATTCCTTCATAATTCAATAAAGCCATAATATTCCCTTTTTCTTGCTTTTTTTTTATTTCACCAATCAAATAACCTAAAATAAAAAGTCCTTTTTTTTCATCATCTTCATAAACTTTGTTATGTGTTTCAAAATATTTTTTTATACCTTCATTTTTTAATTTTAATACTGTTTCTATTTTTATCACCCCTATATTTTTTAAAAAATTAGAATCAAATAAGAATTCAAGCAAAGTATTCATCTTTAATATATTAATTACATAATAATTACTCTCCTTAGAAGAAACAAGAAATTGGGTTTTATTATTCTCAATAAATCTTCTAAGTAAGTACAAAAATTTAATTGACCTATTTTTATAAATATTATTTAACAAATTTATTAATTCTTTTTTTTGCACTTCTTTATTTTTTTTGTTTTTAAAAAAGAGAAAATAAAAATCATTAAGACATATTTTATTCTTATTTAATTGATTTATATTTTTAAGACTTTGTTTAATTTTAATTAAATAATTTAAATTAATATTTGATGTGTAATAAAGAACATTAAAAGCGCTTTGAGATTTTTCATAAAATAAAAAATCAAAAAATAAATTTTTTCTTTTTATTCTTTTTATTAATTCAACATTTTTTTCAAAAAACTCATCTTCATGTTCTGGTAACTTATTTAATATCCTCTTAATAAAAATTATTTCTTCTTCATTTTTTAAAAATTCAGGATTTTTAGGAATAATGTAATAGGGCAAATTATTAATTGAACTCTTTAATTCTTTTGTTATGAAGAAAATACCATAAACTAATTCTTCATAACATTTTTTACATAATGAAAAGGATTTGTAAGCATTTTTTTTTGAAAATCCTGGAAAAAAACTTTTTTTATCAGTAATATAAAATTTAAATGGAATGTCTATTTTTCCAGTCACTTCAGTGATTTGATTACATAAATGACACTTACTTATTTTTTTATCTTCATTAAAATTTCTAGTAATTCTCCAATGAAACAAAAGTTTTTTATAAATGTTGCCAAAATTTGTTTCTTCAAATCTTTGACCATCAATTGTTAAAGAAAAAATCTTTATCTTATTAAACTCTTTATTACTAAGATTAAATTTAAGTTTGATTAAATCACTCCAAATTTTTCTTAAATCCTTATTAATATTTTTAGCTTTAGAAATAGATTGTAAAATGGTTTCATTGAATAAATTTTTGTTTAATTTTGATTCATCTAAAATTACCTTTGTTTTAGTTCCTTCTTTAAAGTTTTTACAAAAATTATTTTTTAATACAATAAAAACCTCTTTTAATTTCTTATATTCTTCATTTTCTTTATCTAATGAATATTTTTCAATATATTGAATTATATCTGGAATACTTGTTAATAAATATGATAAATTATTAGTATTAGGATAAATTCTTGGTTCGTTAGCTGCCATTTTTTCAAAAGCCAAAATGTTGTCAGAAATTTCTTTTTTTCTTAGTTCTATTAAATTTTTAGTCCTATTTAGATTTATTTGCAATTCATAAAAAGGAGAACCATCTTTTTTAGATATGAAAGGAATTTTCATAGAAAAACCTTTTAATAATGCTTCTTCTCTGTCCTTATTTTTTGAAAGTAAATTTTCTCCCAAAATTCTAATACACTCCATCATGAAACAACACCTTGCTTGTTTTGCCTCGTATCTACAAAACCAAAACCATAAGAGTTTCTTTCACCAAAACCTGCATCAAATGAAAATCTCAGAAGTTCTTTTTGAGTACGTGTTAAAGAAGTAAAACCAAAATTCCATAAACTTCCATAAACTTTTGCTTCTTTTTTATTCAAAATCAAGTGATTAACAACTGAATCAATAAACTTAAAATTTTCAAAAAAAGGTTCTTCTTTTAATTTTATTCCATAAAACTTTTCATATTTTTTTCTTAAATTTTCTTCTAAAGATAACAAAAAGGGAGCAAAATCATCTCCTTTCTTTGGATTCCAATATTGATTATTTTTTGTTCTTAGAAGAATAGGTGTTTTTGTATCAATAATTATGTTATCATTGATTTGAGTAGTTATTTTTGTAATGTTTTCTAATAAAAAATGCATTTCACCTATATTTAAAAAATTCGTTTTTTTTATTTTTTTCCATAAAACATGGATAAGATTATTGTTTGGAGATGAAATTAACAAGTTTTTAATTTGATTTTCTTTTATAACATCCATTTGTGTTCTTGGAGGTGGAAAAATATTACTAAAACAAAAATATTTCTCGCCTTTTTTATCATGCAAATCCTTATAAAAAGTGTTCTTTAAAAGGGAGTACAGCCATCCTTGGAGTTTGTGATAATACTTGTAATCATACGCGAAATCATTAACTGCTTTTAATTTCAATAATAATCGCATAAAATAAAAGAAAAAAACTGCTTTTTTTAAACATTTATTTACAAGAATTCCCTTATTCCATTAAACCAAACTGAATTCTTAACAGCCATTTAATGTGTTTTTTGTTAGGTTACAAATTTCATTAATAACAGCATTAGCATTATAAACTGGTTTATAAGTGTTGTTTTCTTGCACGAAATCCATCCAACGCGCGGTTAATAATCTTGCTACGCCCTCATAGTTTATAAAAACGAATGGTGTTCCATATGCACTGAATTCTTCCATTATTTTGTGCTCGTTCTCAAGCAAGTTAGCGGAATCATTAATTATGCAATCATTAAACATTGTTTGATTCAAGATTGTTTCATTAATGCAATCCTCGCGTGTTTTATTATCATTAAGATAACATTGCGTCCAATCATACCACGCATTTTGTTGCAATGCACAAATCATGTCCTTATTATCTTTTAATTCTTGTTCGCCATGCATGGCGCAAACATTTCCCTCGCAATAATACCTGCTTGCAGTAGAATTATCAAATGTTACTATGTGAATATCCCATTTAAGATTTGTTAGTTTTTCTTTTAATTCAGGCAAAATGTTTTCTTCATACGCTTTAGAATAAGGGCATTTAGCCATTAAAAACAAGTATAATTTCGTTTGATTAACTCCTGTCTTAACTTTTCCAGGTTCTACGAGTTCAACAACCCCCCCGTTCTCTAATTTTTCATAAGGCTCGCCTATTGCTTGGTTTGCTCTAAAAATGTAATAATCGTCTTCTCCTAAATCCCCATATCTTAAATAAAAATTAAAAACATTAGAATAATTGTATTTTAATTCAGGGGAAAAAATGACTGTTGGAATGGTTGTAATATTATATTTGTTAATTAATTCTTGCCCTTTTTTAGATGAAAAATCCACTACTGTTACATTACCTACTTTAACCCCGTTTTTCTCTAAAACTTGAGTGTGCAATCCTAAATCATAACATGGTGCGCAATTCTTATCACTTAATTGAATTATACTCACGTAAGCCGTAGCCTTCATATTCTTGTTTGAATCCCGAAATAAGTACTTGGTTTCAAAATTCTGAAATCCGTGTGTTAAAATACTGAATAATGTTAAGATTAAGAACAAACCAGTGAAAAGTGCTTTAGTATTATTAACTTTGTTAAGTGGTAATGGAAGAGTTTTAAAGCATTCCTTAATTCTTTTTTCAATATTGTGTTTCTTTTTTTTGAAAAAAAGGTTTTCTAATTCTTTCGCACTCATATCTGATTTAAGAATTTTATCTAAAACTTTTTTCCATGAATCATTTAATTTTATGTTTATTCTTTTGCCTATTTTTTTTACTACTTGCTTCTTGCTAAATTCATTTTCAATTTTTTTGCAAACTTGTTTTTTATTCATATTTTTCTCGCCTAACATGAACCATTTGGCGCTTGTGCTTGCGTAGTATTCAAATTAATTGAACACCCTTTTAATGAGTTATCAATTTCACAGATTGCATTCTGAAAAGCGCTTGCAGTTCTCGCTCCCTGATATTTAGTGCCATTAATATATAGTGTTGGGCTTCCATAAACTTTTAATTCCTCTGCTTTCAAAATATTTTTGCTAAGCAAACTCCCTCCTTCATTATCAACGCATTCTCTTATTTTATTCACATTCATGTTATTCTCAATTAAGCAATCCTGCCATGTTGAACTTATGTCTTTCCGTGCTTTAATATTCTTGTTCTGGCATAATATATAATTATAATATGTTTCAGGATAATTCTTAATAATGCATAATTGTCTTATATCCTCTTCAACTTCTGTTTGCCCATGCAAACTCTGGAATTCATTGTCAGAGACTTTGTTTGCTAT
>Ga0190313_1001558_pt1 | contig 12187 bp, 25 predicted proteins | sample 4870071011_MG_FD_169989 | JGI IMG/M metagenome (GOLD analysis project Ga0190313, IMG submission 169989) | Hydrothermal vent sediment bacterial communities from Southern Trench, Guaymas Basin, Mexico - 4870-07-10-11_MG | ecosystem: Environmental > Aquatic > Marine > Hydrothermal vents > Sediment ...
CATCGGAAAAGGAATAGTTGGACACTGTTGTAAATTATGCGTGCATCATGCTTATTGCCCATTTAGTTGCGGATTTGTTTGTGATGGGAATAAGGACTGTAGTTTTGTTGGATGTGCATATTATTTGCCATTAAAAAAGTATATGTATGATTATGAGCAGTTTTGTCTGCTTGTGAATAATCGTAATAATCTTGATGGTTATAGACTTGATATTAATATGGTAGATTTATATGTTGGAAAACCTTATTATGTTTTAAGATGTCTAAATAGTGCATTTAGGTTATTACGTTGTGACATTAAAGCTTACGTAAAGGATGGTTATGTGTATTTTAGAACTGGGAGGTGAAGTGAAATGGGTGGAGTGTCGGATGTAATACCTGTAGGAAATGAACTGATAGAATGTTTGGAAAAATATGGAATAAAGGAAGTAACAGTGTACTGGGAGACAAATGAAGAAGGTAAGCTGGAAATGCACTTGATAGTGCCAAGGAGGTAAAAAAATGGTGAAAATCTTGTGGATACATGTATTTGCCGATGCAATTACATATAAGATAGTAAACAGACACTATGACATTGGTGTACCTATTAACATGAAGCAATTTCCACCTACTGAGAATTTACACTATGATGAGATTGTAGTGACGACTGGGTTTTTTTATCATGCGAATGAAAGAGAGTTATTGGCTAAAAAATTAGAGAAAATTGTAAAGTATTTGAGAAAATAGGAGGTGAAGCAGATGGGTTGCGTACTAAAATGGAGAACAATAGATGAGATAAGAAATATTTGTGAAAAGTATAGATGTAGTAAGGAATGTCCATACTACAAAGAGGATAGTGATGATGAAAGGAAGCGTGCAGGAGAGGAGTAAAATGATAGGAATAGAGAAAGAGATACCTATTTTAGTAAGGAGTTCGATAAGGGAGAGAAAAAATATCATTGCGGCTACACCGAAAGAGTATCGCAGGGAAATTATTGAGATATTGAAAAATACAAGAAAAGTCAAGACTTTCTGTGGAGATAGTGTAGACTGGGGTTGGTTTAGAGTTATTAATACGGCATACAGGACATATGCAGTTATATCTTCTAACAAGAGACTTCCGTATGTTGTTCCAGATAATAAAATTGAGAGACTGAATGAATTCTGTTTTAGATTTGTGGTGCCAGAGAATATGGTGTTATTGAGGACAAAGTCTGGCAATGTTTTTGCTCGTTATGAGATTGTGGGGATTTTCACTGACGACGGATGGTTACTTGAGGTTGAAAGGAAAAAAGCATTGATGTATCTGGATAGGTTAGAGAAGAAACTTCTTTTAGCAAATGGGTGATAGATATGGTGGTTGTAAGGATAAGACCCAATGGTATGTATTATGAAGTGAGTAAAGAAGATGGAAACGTTAGTGTAACTTTGGCATATAGGGCGTCGTGGATAAAGTTAAATAGAGCGTGTGCGATATGGAGTTATAATGATGGTGAAGTTGTTATGTTATTTGGTGATGAGATTGAAGTGTCATACAAGTGGATTACTAATAATCTGATAATAGATATACATTAGAGGAGGTGAAAGAATGGGTGTATATGAATGGATTAAGAAACAAGGAGGAGTTGTAGATGGGAGAGTAAGAGTAAGACATTACACGAGAAGAGGTGAAAAGAGATTGCACCTTCAGCTTGAAGGGACAGTGTACAATAGAGACTATGGTGCGAGCATTGATGCAGATGTCAGGGACAGGAATATCGAAGATGTCGGAGAAGTAATCGATAATTACAAGACGTTATGGTCACTCGCTGGGACAGATAGGAGATACGCACCAGTGCGAGTGTATGTAGATAACGACAAGTTAAAGATGAAAATAGATGACAAAGAATTTGTTCTTAATAATGTTGAGGAAATACCAGAGGACTTCTACGAAGACAATTACAATGCTTACGTCTGACTTCTTTTTCTTTTTTTAGGGGGTGATGTAGGTGGTGTGTATTGATGTTAGCTTCTATGAATTGTATTATTTGCTCGGGCTTGATAATCCTGATGAGTTTACCAAGAAAGTTATAGATGATTATGTTGATACAATGTATGATGTTTTAAGGGATTATACGCTTATGGCGTCTTTGATTGAAGCAAGACATACGGACAGAGTAGATGCTGATATCTATGCTTTACGAAATAGGTATACTACTTTGTTTGATATAATAGATGTTATTCGATATAAAGATAGATACGATGCATTTGACATGTTAGCAAGGAAATATATTGTCGTTGATGAGAACTTATTGAACCAGTTAATTTGTTATTTTTATGATGAATATTGGGAAGATGGATACGGTGGTGATAATTGGGGATATATTGTTGAAAAGTTTAAAGATGCACTTAATTATGATAGTAAGCTAATGTTTGTAGATACAGTGAAGTATCTTAATCATAATAATGGATGTTATCTTGATAAGGGATATATGTTTAGTTTTTATAATGGTGAGGCTTTTTATGAGTTTCTTGATTGCACACGAGATGGCACTATGTATATCCCATGTGTTTCTGACGACTTTTATCTTGACTTTAAAGATATAATGAGAGGGAAGGACATTAAGATAGTTTGTGCAGCGACTTATTATTCAAGACGATATGAACCTCTTGATATAGAATGGAGGTATGGTAAGTATGGTGTTAAGAAAAAAGAAAAGCAAGAAAAAGAAGAAGAAAAAGAATAGATATCTGATAGAGTGCCATTATGGTACAGTGAAAGTGTTTTCGGCAGAGTACAGGGGAAAGAAATTGGTGTTCTATGGTGGAGGAGACTTGAGAGGATACAGATATACATCTGTGGATGTGACTATATCCCTGAATGAGCCTATAGCTTCGGTTTTGGCTAATATACCTATTGAACATGATGACTTTGGAATACATGAGATATATATACCAGTTCATGATGGTGGTGTTCCGAATATTTCGAAGGGAGACTACTTTAAGATTCTTGATGCGATTTGCGACTTCTTTGACAAGGATACAATAAAGATAGGAGTAAAGTGTGATGGTGGGCATGGAAGAACTGGAACAGTGCTTGCGATATATGCAGCGTTGCTATTGAAAGTAAAGAAGCCTATCTCGTTTATCAGGGATGTCTATTGTAGGAATTCGATAGAGACCAAGGAGCAGGTCGAGTATATAGCAGAGATAACAGGGTGCAAAGAGAAGGTTGAGCTACCTGATAAAATATATGATGTACTGTCATTTATTAGATGGGAGGTGGTTTAATGGAAGACACATACGTGTATGATGTGCTTGGAATAGACAAAGAAGAATTCATAAGTAAGTATAATAAGTATGAAGATGAGATATTTAAGATTTTGTTCAAAGACAGAAAAGGTAGGGCAGAGGTCGGAGAGAGATTCGTTAAATATCTGTGTAACACTGAGGACGATATAGACAGAACGATAAAAGGGATAGTCGTTATGAACATAATATACGATTTGTGCGGTGCTATCGTAGGTGATATAAAGTTCTTAGGAAGAGCTATGTATTATGCGGTGAAAGCTTATAGAATGCAAGGTGGTTTATGAGTGGAGGGAGAGCTATGGAAGTTATTGATAAAGATGGAAGAAAGGTGAATGCTCCGTTTATCGTGGATGGTATATGTAAGAACGATGGTAAATATATATGTAACTTAGGATATGCCTGTGATGGGTGTCCTTATAATAGAAGATAACTACATGAGGGGTTATGATGGAGTGCGAGATGCGGAAATATGTAGAAGAACATTTAGATGAGATAGTGGATATATTAATCAATGAGCATAAGGAGTTTTTGTTGGACAAGATAAAAGAGAACTTAATGATAATGGGATACATTGAGAAGATAGAAAGAAAAGGTTCATCTGTTTTGATTGAAGTGGACTGCTATAAGCCATCTACTATATCAAAGAGACCATTGGAGTATTTTGTTGCGAGGGAACTTGGGATACCTACAATTTTGGTTAAAGACATGTCTGATATATATAGTGGTAAAATAAAAGAAGCATTTGATTTGAAAGATGAAGACATAAAGGAAGCGGTGAACAGGGCAAAAGAGAAGAAGATAAAACATGACGATAAAGTTAAGATGAGAGAAGAGTTAAGAAGAAAATTTGACAGAATGCATCTGGGTGAAGTGTGGATAATACAGGATTAGGGGTGATAGTAGTGAGATTGCTTGATATTTGGACAAAGGAGCTTGGAGTTAGTGAAGATGAGTTATTAGACATGTTAGTTAGATATGAACATGAGTTATTTGTGAAGTTGGCGGAGGAAGACTATGTAAAACGTGTTAAGGATATATATGAATGGATGAAAGATGACACTATTATAAAGAGCATAATTCTTGAGAGGGTTATTGTGGATTTTATAAGCGTAATAGCAGGAATATATTCATATGACCAGCTTGAGCATATTATAGTTAGAATCAAGATAATGTTAGACAAACTAAGAGAAGGAGGTGAAAAAAGTGAGTAAGTTGCTGAAGTTGCTTATTAAGAAAATGGATAAATATGAGAAAAGCGGAGTGACTGCAAGTGACATAGAGGAAATCAAAGAGTTATTTGAGGCATGGGTAGAAAGCTTGAAAGTAGTAGATAAGGATACGGTGATGTAAGTGTTGGGTAAATTCGTATGGTGTGGTAAACCGTTTAGAGGATGGAGTGAGTGTCCAAATAGACAGAGATGTCTTAGTGGAGAATGTAAAGTTTGTGAATATCCAGAGAGGAGAAGTGAATATTACGGGGAGATGAGTATATATGGATGCCGTTGACTTTTTTCCTTTTTATGCGTTCAGAAAGTATCAGAAAGAGACAATACAGTATGTGCAAGAGTGTTTCGATAGTGGATACAATGTAGTAATGGTTGAAGCACCGACTGGCATAGGCAAGTCAGCGATAAATTATTGTATATTTAGACATTATGGTGGGTATATTGTGACAACACAAAAGGTGTTACAAGAGCAGTATAGAAATAGTTTTAGAGATTTACATATTATAAAGGGGAGAAGTAATTATAGATGTGAGTTAGTAGATGTTCCAGCTGATTGTGCACCATGTGTTGTATTAGATGACTTTGAGTGCGACGCTATTCCGTTTTGTGACTATTATCAGGATAGGAATAATGTTGCCAAGTTTGGGGGAGTGATGAATGTTAGTTATGCATTTTTAGCTCCAAGAAATGTGTTTGAGACAAAGAATGTGTTGATTGTAGATGAAGCTCATAATCTTGACTTGCTTGGTCTTGACTTTATATCTGTAACTATAAGAACAAAGTTGCTAAGAGAGACTGTTCCTTCGTTTAAGAGTTGTGAGGAGTATGCTGATTATTTGTATGGTAAGTTAGATGATTTGTATGAAGTAAAAAGAAGATACTTTGAGAAGTTTAAGAAGAGTAAGAATATATTACATTTGAGAACAATAAACAGTGTCGATAGGTTAATTAAAAAAATAAGGTTTTTTTATAATGATGTTGCAGATGGAAATGAATGGGTATTTACGAGGACGAAAGAGAAAATAAAGTTCCAGCCTATTACAGTTGGCAGATTCATGAAAAGATTGTTGTGGGATTTGGGTAGGAGATACCTTGTGACGTCTGCGACGATAATTGACCCGAAGATGTTTGTTAAGGAAGTAGGTCTCGATTTTTGTGAAGGAATTAAGTTTGTTAGAGTGCCTCATGTGTTTCCGAAAGAAAGAAGACCAGTCAAGTTTATACCGTGTGGGAGTATGGGTAAAGACTATAAAGATAGAAATATGCATATTGCGGCAGAAGTGATAAAAAAGATACTTGAGAAGGCAGATGGTCATAGGGTGCTTATACATTGTAAAAGTTATGAGAATGCAAAGATGCTATATAATATGCTTGAGGGTATAGAAGGAAGAAAGATAATATTGCAAGATGCTAATGATAGAGAGAAATCGCTTGTTGAGTTCTTATATTATGACAATAGTGTGTTTCTTAGTGTGAAATATACTGAGGGCGTTGACTTTGCATATGATAAGGCGAGAGTAAATATTATATTGAAAGTGCCGTATCCTGATTTGAGTGACCCAAGAATTAAGAAAAGATTAGAGATGGAAGATGGAGAGAGATGGTATAGATGGAAGACTATTCAGGAGTTAGTTCAGAGTTACGGAAGGACGACAAGAGCAGAAGATGATTGGAGTTATACGTTTATACTTGATAGTGATTTTGCATATTTGTATCATGCTAATAAGGATTTGTTTCCGAAATGGTTTAAGGAAGCTTTGAAATGGTACAAGAAGAAACCGATGGAGAGACAGAGTCAGCTTGAGCTTGTGAGGACAGTATATAGGAAGATAGAAGAGATATATAATATGTATGGAGACTTTCCAAGCATAGATGAACTTGCAGCAGAGCTTGATATGTCAAAGAATAAGGTTAGTTATGCCGTTAAGTTGCTTGAAAAGAAAGATAAAGTAATTATAAGAAAAGATAAGGTGATATTACTATGAGAGTAATTGAGCCAGTAGAATGGAACATAAAGATAAAAAAGTTGGGTGATAGTAAATATGAGCTTTATTATGAGGAACATATAGTAAAGCCAGATTACGTTAGTTTTGAAGATTTCGAGAAGTCTATTGGTTATACAGAGAAGATGCTTGAAAAGTTTGAGCATTTGAAGCATACTTTAGTTAAGATAACAGATAATAGTGGGAAGATGACTGCTGTAAAGTTTTGTACTGTGTTAGAAGGAAAATTAGAAGATATAGCAAATGCGATACTGTTTGAGTTTCTGTCGTTCAGTAGTGTTGGTAATGTGCGTATTCGTGACATTATTGTTAGTAGCGTGTATGGTGCATTCAAAATGTTCGGAGAAAAATAACTTATGGGAGGGTGATTATGCTTGTAAATACAAAGAAAATAGAGATAAAACACTTTTACAATTGGAGGACAAAAGATGGTAAGAAGTGGGAGAGATATGTAGTGTATACTTTCGATAGAGTGAAGATAGATAAGATACATGAGGCTATATTATTTGAACATTTTCCGAGAGAAAAGTGGATATACAATGTAAGGATAAAGAAGAAGGACGGATATATACAGTGGATTTACAAGAACAGAAACATAATATATATAACAGAGAAAGACGTTAGAGTGAGCCTACATACGTACGTTGACAGGAGTGTATATAATACGGCGTTCAGGGCAATAAAGATACTTGACAGTATTGGTCTTGTAGAAAATTTGAGAATAGAGAGGTGGAGCGATAAGTACGAGGTGATGGTATGATAATTGAAATTGTAGTTGCATATGATGGATTAGATGAAAAGGAGCTGATAAGAGCAATAGATATGTCGAAAGAGATAAAGTTCAAAAGTAATGGCAGTATATACAAAGGACAGAGAAAACTGGCAAATCATATTGTGAGTGAACTAAAAAAGGTTGAAATTTTGAACTATGAAGTAAAGCACCCTTGATACATTCGTCCAGAAGAGAGATACAATTATTGTAAAATCGAAATCCCTTACTAAAAAATCGAAAGCCCCATATTAGAGAGTTAATATTATTATATATATAATATATATATTAGTATCTTATGAGATACGTCGATACGAGCGTATCGATGTATCGACGCCGTCCCGAAAAAAAGATACAATTATTGTAAAATCGAAATCCCTTACTAAAAAATCGAAAACGAAATTTTAACCGAAAACTTAAAAAATTATTGTAATTGGTTAATGATATTAACTAACGTATATAAATATAGGTTAAAAATATTAATACCAAAAAATTTAAATATAAGAAGATTATTCTTACTTAATTATGGAAAAAAGAGCTTTAATTTCTTTCAATTGCCAAAAATGCCGATATATCATGGTTTTTGAGAGGGGACGATTGTGTATGATGAGATAGACAAAGAGCTGGGATGTAAAGGTTTTAGAATTATAGACATATATGATAGTCTTGGAGATGAAAATACTGTAGATATAAGTATTAGACTTGATGAAGCAACGAGAAAAGCGATAAATATTTTCAATTTGAGAAGAGGCATCAAATATAAGTATTCGAAAGTGTTGCTATCTGGTTTGTTTAAGTGTTATAGTCATGTTAAAGATTATAAGATGTCCAAGTTGCTTGAGTACATAACAAATCTTGATTTAGTTGTTAGTAGTTATGTAGATATGATAGATTTTGTTCAGGTTAGGAGTAGAGATATTTGGTTTGGAAATTATGTTGGGACAAAGAGTATGAGAATAGACAGTAGAATATATGAGATAGTAGATAAACTTGCCATTGAGCTTGATTTACAGTTTTCGACTCTGGTAAGAATTTTGATTATATGTGGTATCGCATATTACGATGAGTTTGCCGATTATGTAGGACACCCAGTAAGGAATAAGATAGGAAAAGGATGGAAAGTGTTCGCTGATAGTAAGTTAAATATGTTAGTTAAGGAAGTAGAAAGGAGATATAATATGTATAACAGGATGTTAAGACAAAAGTTCGAAGCTTATGGTCATCTGCTCAAGAATGTAGACGAGCAGATGTATGAAGAAATAAAAGAATATGTAGGAGGTGTCGCAGGTGGGAATTGAGGAGTTAGATAAGGAATTTGAGATAGAAGAAGAAAAGTTGGAGAAAGCTGCAAAATATACAGGTGCAGCAGGCGGTAGATTGGACTTGAAAAGTCTGAAACCGGGAGACAAGCCATGGACTATAACAATATTGGGTGAGCCATACAAGGTAGAAAATGAAAAAATAAAAGAAGCGACTGGCAGAGGACATGCATGGTTTGTCAGAGTAGAGAAAGATGGCATGGAGTACGACATGGTTCTGAGTAAGACCTTGTGGTTCGGTATAAGGAAAGAGATGAAGAGGCATGGGTTCAATGACTTGAAAGGTAGGACATTCAAGATTGCAGCAAGAAGATGGGATGATGCCCCAGAAGAGTACAGAGTTGACAAGGGAGAAGTAAAGACCTACATTGTACAGTATGTCGGTGCTGGTGCAGTTCCTGTCGGTGGTATAATTAGTGCAGAGGACTTAGAACTCTAATTTCTCTTTTTTTATTTTTTTGGGTGATGCATATGCTATTGAGATATAAGACGAGTGTTGAGAAATGGAAAGGACTTGAGAAGATAGCATTAGAGTTGATTAGAGATGAAACACTTGCGAAATACTGTAGAGATATGTGGAAATACATAGAGGACAAAGGAGATGTGTCCCTTGATAGAGAAGTAGTATTCAACATAAAGGATGTCAAAGACTTTTTTGAGGCTATACACGACGATAATAGGTATGGAAGTAAGCATCCGTGTCCTCATTGTGTTATTTATAATGACGATTGTGCGTCTTGTCCTTTGGGCAGAGACTCTGGTGGAAGTGTTGGGTGTTGTAATGGTAAATTTTTAAAAGTTAAAGATTATTTGTATTATTTGATGTCGTTACAGAAATGGGAGAGTCCTGAGTGAGGTGATATGAATGGTAAAGAGAGATGAAATAAGAAAATTTTATAAAGAGAAAATTCTGCTATACGGAGATAGTGGTACGGGAAAGAGTTATATAAGTATGGAAATTGCAAAAGAATGTGTGAAGAGAGGATACAGAGTAAGGTATATAGATACAGAGTATGGCAGTATAAAGGAGCTTGACAGGATATCTGAAGAGCTTACAGATGAACAGCTTGAGCTGCTTGATTACAGTAACCATACAGATTTCGGAGATGCTATAGAGAACATATTGAGAGAAGATGATGTGTTTATCAAGATAGTGGATAACTTAGATGATATTATAACGTTCTACAAGACATATTTGGAAGACAAGTTCTTAGAGGCAGGAGAGTACGTGATAGGTGATAAGATAAAGGAGATAAAGGATAGAGATACGTTTCAGTTGCCGTATATGTATTATTCGAAGATTTATGATACTATTGTGAGCATAATATACAAGTTGCTCGGACATAAATATCATATAATATTTACGATGAAGCCAATGGGGAGTAGTGAAGGTGCTCAGAAGACTGAACAGAGAATATTTGCGAAGTTTGATACTATTATTGAAACATCTGTTGGTTATGAACCTTCTCAAAGAGGTGATAAGCCTGTATGGTGTCAGAGAATAAAGAAGAACAGAGGAAAAAGCGATGTAGTTGGGGAAGTTGTTTCAGATATACAGGTGGCACTCATATCGAGACTACTAAAGTAGACACATGTAAGTGTGATGTGCCAAGTGTAGATGGTGAGATATACAGGGCTTATATCAGTGGAAGAATAGAGTTCATATTTTTTAAGTGTGGTAGATGTGGAAAATTGTGCTGTTTGCCAGAAGATGACTTTAAATATTTCATTAATAATGGAGACAGACATGATATAAAGTGTTTCAATATGTTTGTGAGGGAATTGTATGGATTTAGAGAGAAAAATAGACAATGCACTTAATCTTATAAAGAAGTTTGCACATAGGAAAATTACTGTATACTTTAGTGGAGGGAAGGATTCATTAGTGTGCATGGATTTGGTGTCTAAGATTATAGATAGGTTCAGTGCAGTGTATGTACATATAACTGGTAATACTCATCCTGTAGTGGATAAGTATGTACATAGTATGGTTAATAGGTATGATGTTAATTTCACTGAGCTTAGAAGCAATTGTAACTTCTATAGAGTGTTTGCTGAAAAAGGCTATCCTCCACCAATAAGAGGTAGGTGGTGCACTGCTATATTTAAGGAGAAAGTGCTTGACAAATTTAGGTATAATGTTGATGTAGCTGTGATAGGTATGAAAAGAGATGACTCAATGACGAGAAAAAAGTATTTTGACAACTTTGTTGATAATGGTGTTGCTAAGTCGAGTCATGTAGTTGATATGGCATGGGGGACTAACATAATTTATCCAGTGTGGGATTGGACGACTGAGGAAATATATGAATACATAAGAAGAGAAAATTTGAAGTTAAATCCGAGCTATGATATGTTTGGTCACTCTTTAAATTGTAGTTTTTGTTTTTATCTGACGTATGATAAGATGTTAATGTTGAAGAGAAGAGCTTATGATTTTTATAGTAAGTGGAAAGAAGTACATGAAAAACTTAGAGACAATGGTAATGTCGGGTTCAGAAAGACTTTCAACAAGTTTGACAACATGTATTCTATGTTAGAGAATAATGATAATATAAGGAGGTGGATGTGATGGAGATAAGCTTTGCAAACCCAGAAGCAGTAATATGTGTTATAAATACATATGTTGAAATGGGAGTAGATACCTTATATATGAAGACAAGTGAAGATAGTGTACTAATGAGTGCTATAGATGCGTCACATACTTCGACTATGACGGTAAAGGCAGATGCACGATGTAGTGGTGAGTCTGAAGTTGGATTTCCAGTTTTTTCATGGAGAAAAGTAAAGGGAAAGATAAAGTATATAGATAAGATGATAATAGACGATGAAGGCATATTGTTAAGCGTAGGTAGTATTGAATATAGACTTCCCATGTCAGCTGAAGAGTATGACAAAGAGATATGGACACCAAAGAAAAAGATAGACTATAAGTACGTTGATGTTACTATGTCAGAGTTTATAAGAAATTATGATGGCATAGCTATATTGAAGATGCCAATAATATTTGAGTACGATAATGGAGTGTTGAAAATGCATTCATCGACCAGTGAAGGTATAAGTGCAAGTACAGATATTTTAACATCGTTTTTTAAGTCAAAAGATGAGAAAGAAGTACATGCGAAGACAATGATTTCATATGAGTTAATAGATACATTCAAGAGTCTGATAAAGATGTCTGATACTGTAAAGATAGGTATAGGTAACAATGTTCCAATATATATAGAGCCAATAATAGAAGGTATGGACATTAAGATATATATTGCTCCGAGAGTGGAACAATGAAAATAACATATTTTCCAGATAACAACATGGATTTGGGATATATCCCAGTGTTCTTTGATATAGAGACGAATGGTAAGAGTGCATATGATTCTGTTATAACCTGTTATGCGTTTAAGGTGTACAGAGAGAAGCCAATTGTGAAAAGTGGAGAGAACGAAAAGGAACTGATAGAAGGATTGCTTGGACAGTTCCAGATGATAAAAGACAGACACCCAAATTGTGTGTTTACTGGATATTTCACGAGTGGTTTCGATATGAAATTCATAGTGAGCAGGTCTTTATATCATGGGATAGTTCCAAAGATACTGAGGTACAT
>Ga0190313_1001560_pt1 | contig 12175 bp, 9 predicted proteins | sample 4870071011_MG_FD_169989 | JGI IMG/M metagenome (GOLD analysis project Ga0190313, IMG submission 169989) | Hydrothermal vent sediment bacterial communities from Southern Trench, Guaymas Basin, Mexico - 4870-07-10-11_MG | ecosystem: Environmental > Aquatic > Marine > Hydrothermal vents > Sediment ...
ATTAAATACCTTAACATCTTTGTTTCTTATGGTCACATCTATAAAAATCAAGCTATAGAAAGCCCAATAAAAAATCCCCGAATCGAAATTAATCAATCCGGGGATTTCCCTTTTTTATCCTCAAGATCCTCAGGCTGCCTCCTGTCCGCGAAGGTTAGGCCTATGTTATTCAGGCAGGTTTTCTGGCTCTTGGATCATTCTACTTGCCGCGCCTTCCCATCTGTATTTAAAACAGACAGTGGCAAAATGCGGTGTTCGTCCCCAATCACAGCGGTGGGCCCGCCCCCGATTCTAACGGGGTTCCCTATTAAGCTACACGAGCGCCTGAACGTATAATCGATTTTTTTAAAACAAAACTATAGAGTAAAGTCAACAACAAATCGAATCTTTAATATTTAAGAAGGAAAATGTACTCCCCTATATTCCCAATTCAGGACCAGCTTGAAAAAAGAGTCGGAATTTTTGTTTGATAAAATTGTTGTGCAACTTTATTATTGTTTAACTTATTTATAGTTCAATAGGCGTGACATATGACAATAAAACAGTTTTACCCCTATTACCTGTTCAAGCCCCGTAGACAAGGTAAGCAAGATATCCTGAATAGGATAACAGGAGAAGTAAACCGTTTCCCCTGGATATAGTACTGGTTTTTATCATCATCAGTATGGGCAAAAAACTTATAAAAACCATTACAAGGCAATCTATCAACAGGCCGCTTTCTACAAAACCTCCCTGTATACAGATGGGTCTAACAATAGCCGCTGCACCGAGTACGCCTAATATATTAAAAACATTACTTCCCACCAGATTGCCCAGACTTATTTCAAGCTCATTTCTTATGGCAGCCACAACCGATGTAGAGAGCTCCGGCAAAGAAGTGCCAAAGGCAATAACCGTTAAACCGATAAATTTTTCATTTACTCCCAGAATTTTCATGATTTTTACTGCAGAATCCACAACAAAGTCAGCGCCTGTTACTACCCCTGCAATGCCTGCTATAATCAACAAGATCTGCTTTGATCTGGAAGAAACAGTTTCAGAGCCTGCGGCTTTTGTTTTAAAAGCCTCTTTTTCCAGTTCATTGGAAAAATTATTTTTAGACGTATAATAATTAAAAATCGTATATAGAATAACTCCTGTGAAAAGCGCTGTTCCTTCAAGCCTGCTTATTGTTGAATCCAGAGCTAAAAAAATAAAGTATAATAATATAAAAAGCATTAACGGCATTTCCCGTCTCGCGACAGATGTGTTGCTTTTTACGGGGTTAAAGAGAGCCGTTACCCCCAAAACAAGACCTATATTGCAGATATTGCTGCCCACAACATTTCCCACTGCAATCATACTCTTATCTTTGAGTGATGAAACAACGCTGACCAGCATTTCAGGAGCCGAGGTTCCAAAGGCCACAACTGTAAGGCCGATAACAAGGGGAGTCATGCCCATGCTTCTTGCAAGATCCGATGACCCTTTAACAAGCCACCCCGCCCCAAAAAAAAGCAAACATAAACCGCTGATGAAAAAACAGGAATCTAATAAAATAATTAACTCTCCTTAAAACAGAATTTAATCGACTCTAATTTGAATCTTCCGTGTATCCTGCGGTTACATTTGTGCTGATCCCTCCTCTTGCGGTGAAATCGCCACTGATCTCAAGCCTCTTTGGTTGAAGAGCCCTGACAAGATCATTTAATATGCGGTTGACGAGATGTTCATAAAAAATCCCCACATTTCTGTACTGCAAAAGATAATATTTCAGTGATTTTAATTCAATAATCTTGACGTTAGGTCTGTAGCTGATCGTAATTGTGCCGAAATCAGGCAAACCCGTCATGGGGCATACAGATGTAAACTCAGGCTGCTTTATGGTTATATCAATATCTCTTGATTCTTTATATTGATAATCTATAACTTCCAAAACATTGATTTTAATATTATCAGGTTTCTCAGGTTTATAACCAATTTTTTTTTCTGCAGAATTCGGCATATAATCAGCCTCCGGTATTATATTTCAGTCTCTTATTGATGAAAATGATATTGTTTTATAAAATTTATTTATCATCCTGATTTTATAAGGTCAACGAGGTTTTTTAAGGCATAGGCAGGATAGTTGACAAAAGAAAATGCGTTATACAGATCTGTCAACAAAAACCGAAAACTTAAAGCTATAATCAAATATAGTTTTCAAGAAGTGCAAACTGCTTTTTATGGTTTATAAAGGATGGCAGAAGATCACTTAAATGGTATATCTGTTTTAGGTATCATTAGTGTAAAGGTAGTGCCTTTGTTTACTTCACTTTTTACCCGGATATGCCCTCCGAGTTTTCCGATAATTCCACGGGAAACAGAAAGACCAAGCCCTGTTCCCTGACCCTGAGGCTTGGTTGTAAAGAACGGTTCAAAAACCCTCTGTAATACATGTTCGGGCATGCCAGGGCCATTATCTTTAATATCTATACATATAAATCCATCCTCCCTGTTACTGTCAACAGAAATAAAAATTTGCCCCTTTTTGGGCAAGGCATCAACGGCATTGAGCATGATATTAACAAAAACCTGACTTAACAACTGAGGGTCACTGTGTATTGGAGGCAGATCCGACGGAATGTCTGCCTTCAGTTGTATTTTTGCGAGTTTAACCTGATTGGCAACCAGATTAATAGATTTTTTTAAAACTTTTTCAAGGTGTAGGGGCACAACTGCTGTTTCGCTTTCTCTGGCAAAATCGAGAAGGTTTCTTACGATCTTTTGTGAACGCTCAGTTTCTCCTATAATATCATCGACCATTTCATTCTTGTCTTTTTCATCCAGAATATCATAATCCTCCTGCAAGGAAGAAGCAGTCAGCATTATATTATTAAGAGGATTATTCAACTCGTGGGCAACGCCTGCCACGAGGTTGCCTATTGCGCGTATCTTATGGCTTTCCACCAGGATCTTATGACGTTTTTCCAGTTCGTCAATCATCTTGTTAATCGCTACCTCAAGCGGGGAAAATTCATCATGGAATTCATTGGCAATATCAATTCGGGTAAAATCACCTTTTGCTATTTTTTCAGTATAACCCAATAATCTGCCCAATGTATTTAAAAGTCCCCGCATAATAAATGCAGAAATACCAAATAGCATTACTACCAGAATTATAAGAAAGCCAAGGGTTATCTTCCTTGCCAGTTTGTAATTTCTATTAACCGATTCTTTTTCTTTCTCTGCAAAATCCGCTGCAATGGTGATCATCTTTGAGCCGTGATTTCTAAGCTCTTTTTCAATTTTCTTTTTTGCTGAGGGGTCTGCCGTCTTTCCTATATCAAGCAAAAACTTTTCGTAATCATTTGCATGATTAAGCAATGTGTTAAGATTTTTGGCTTTAAGTATCTTTGTTATTTTTGTTCTATTATCTTCAAGCAGTATTCTTGCAATATGTATATGTTCAAGAGCATTATTTAGATCTGTTCCATAAAGAAGATAGTTTTTTTCAAAACGCCTGGCCTGCTGGATTTCATTCATATAACTTTCGGTTACTTCCAAAAAATGATTCTTGTGCTCAAGTTTATAAAGTATAAAAATTACCCAGCCGTTTATTACTATGCTAAAGGTTATAATGGGTAAAAACGCCATTATTAAACGTGAGCGAATACTCATTTTCAAATAACGCCTGACTTTTTTTTGCGTTTTTCTCATTTTATTATTCCTGATTTTATGCAAATGCCCTGAAATTTTTTGAGATGAAATTATCAACATATGTTTTAACCATTTCATCGTTTGTTAATAACATGTCAAGCTGCCTTGAGCATGCCATCAGCCTTCCCAACATTTCCAATGCATCTTCGGAATCCTTTTGGGAATTATACCTGAACCAGGAAGTAACAAGATCTCCTCTTCGATTAACTTCAAAATTTGATAAGCGTAGTACAGATTCTAAAAATAATCCCCTGCGGTTTAAAGCGTCCCTGGTTGAAGCGCCTCCCCGGAATCTGAAATTAACATAGTTATTTTCAGACCAGGGACCTGTAACAGCATCGATTAAGGCATAGTGGTAAACAAAGCGCGCATTAAAATTCAAGTAATCTTTGGCTACAATAAAATAATTTGTATCTTTACGGCGTCTCGGCCCTTTTGTTCCCCCCATAATCTGTTCTTCAAGATCAGGTGTTAAAAAAGAAGTCCCTCCTATTCTGCGTTTATCCCATATAACCTTTGGATCGGATATGCCTTTCCATAAAGCCTGAAACGGAATACTTTTGACGTGTAAAGGGTCTAACTCCTCTTTTTCCTCAACTGAGCCATCAAGATCAAGCAGTTTTATCTTTATGGGAATCGGAGTCTTAAGAGCAGTTGCATTTCTTCTCCACATGCGATTTTGGCTATCCCCAAAGGAAAACATTGAGCGTACAGACATTTCGTGGATAAATCTTATTACATCATGGATAGACATGCATTTTTGAGGTTTAAAATTTGAAGAATTCGGGTCAATCAAATTAAGTTTCAGGACAAGATCGTATAACGCCCCGGAAGAAATACGCTTTTTGCCTGAATTGATTCTAACAAGAACCCTTTCACGAACGTCATCCCACTGTGTACCCTTGTATATTTTTCTGGTTGTTGCATCAATGGAAATAATTTCTCCTGATTTAAAAAGCAGGACACCCTCTCCGGCTTTAAAAAGGCATGGAACGGACAGCTCACGGGCCAATGTTGCAAGGTGCCCCACAGGATTTCCTTTTTCCACAATAAGAGCGCCAATATCCGGCAATAGTAAAGCAAGTTTTAAAGAAGCCTGTTTAACAATAAGAATAGCCCCTTTTTGCTCTAAAGCGGGTTTGTCTTCATCTTTAATATATTCCACAGGTCCCACAGCGCGTCCCGGAAAAATAGTGGCACCGCCTTCTATAACCGGTATATTTTTTTTCTTTGCGCCGCCTCCAGGCTCCCTTTCGGCTTTGCTTATTTGAAGTTTTCTGCCCTGCAACAACCATATTTTGCCGTCTTTTCCCACAGCCCATTCAATGTCCATATCATGGCCGAACATTTGTGTTAATTTAAAGGAAATGCCTGCGATTTCTTTTAAAACTGATTCTGACGGGTGTGTTGAATAAACGGGCTGCATGGATTCAGAATCAAGGGCCTGGGTTTCATTGAGCAATTTCGGCATTTTTTCCCTGGAAAGGGAAAACATATCCGCTTCTTTTTTGCCCTGTATCATCTCATTGGCCAGACCTGGGACAGCATTAACCAGCATGTTTTCAGAAGCAGGATTAAGGGGATCGCATGTATAGATCACACCTGAAAAAACCGGCTCAATCATGGGCATAAACAAAACAGCCATATGTGTATCTACTTCACGTATACCGTGATGAATTCTGTATCTTACAGCACGATCACTAAACCTGCCTGCCAGTATTTTTTTGTAAACCGATTTTAAATCGGATGCACAGACATTCAATTGAGTGTCAAATTGACCGGCAAATGTAAACATATCATCTTCGCAGGCTGCGCTGGAACGAACCGCCCAAAGCATGGAATTTTCAGCGTCCATTTTCAGAGCATATTTTGAAATCAAATCGCAAACAGTCTCCGGAACAGTCCCTTTTAAAAAAAGATTGCGGAGTGTTTCCACCCTTAAATTAAATAGATCCTGATCCTTAATGACATCCAGGTCATTGACCAGCATCCGGATATGCTTATTTAACCCGTTTTCTTTTATAAACAAACGATAAGCTTCGGTTGTAAGCGTAAATGCCGGTGGTACCAATTCGGGAAAATACCGGTGCAAGGCAGCCAGCCCAAAGGATTTCCCTCCAATGAGACGGGAATCAATAATGTCTTCACTGCCGATTAAAACAGCAAGGGGACTGCTAATAGAAGGAGTATCTGTTTTAAAGGCTGAAAAAATTTTCCGGCGAACTGCCTCAACTGCATCATAAAGCTTTTTGTATCGATCTCCTGTAAGAATATTAAGCTCTTGTACCATAAGAAGAGATTCATCCACAAGGCGCTTTACAGGATTTCTAATAAGGACATTTGACTGGCGCATAAAGTTCAGATCGGCCTCAAGGTCTGCCATTGATTGTAGAACCATGCTGTTTTTTCTTAGAACAGATCGAAACGTCTCATAACGATAGCGGAAAGAAAAATCAGCTTTATTTTTTATCAAACCTGAGTTGTGTGAGTTCATTACTTCTCCTTTGAAAACCTATAGGTTGTTTAAAAATTAAGGCTTTAACTCTTTTACCGCTTTTTCAATTATTACACGAAGGTCACTGGGCTTAAAGGGTTTGGCTATAAAATCAAAAGCTCCTTTTACTAAAGCTTCCCTGGCAAGTTCCACAGTGGCATAACCTGTAATAATAATAACTTTTGTGTGGGGAGATTTTGCTGCAACATATTCCAGTATTTGCATGCCGTCAACGTCGTCCATCCTGACATCGGTTATGATTATGTCAAAATCTTTTTGGCCGATACGATCAATTGCACTCCTGCCGTCTCCCAGTGTTTCAACTTCATAGCCATGTTTTTCCAATGAAGGCTTTAAACGTTTTCCGACTATTGCCTCATCATCTACAACCAGTAATTTTATTTTTTTTTCCATAATATTTGTCTCCTGTAAAGTGATTGCAAAACAAAAAATGCCGGGATGATTTGCCTTGATTTATCTTAATTTATATTTTTTTTTAGGGATAACCAAAGGGCATGGCAGCTCATCCTTTATATGGACCATCCAATGTCTCGCTGACCTGCCGGTTTTTTCCATTGCCGCATTCTCATCCCCTCCCCAGACAGCTGTATGAAACGATCTATGGGACGCCATAAACTTGTAAAATTCAGAACGCCGATCACCAACCACAACCTTTGCCTGTACAGGAATATTATTGTCGATTATTTCACGAATTCGTTTTAAAATAATATCCTTATATTTTTGTTTTAATAGTTCAAGTTCATCTTTTGAGTCCGAATTATATTCCATTAAAAGCAGAAATATGATCTTGGCATTAATACGCTGAGCCAATACTGCCGCATAATGAACAGCAACCTCACGAATATTGAGATCTTCAAAAATAACGACAATTATTTTATTGCGCTGCATAGTATTAGTCAATTCCCCACAATATAACTGTTTGTATGTACTTCTATATTAACAACCCCGGACAGCTTGCCTGCCATCTCTTTAATAGAGTTGCATTTTTTTTCTTTTTTAAACTTAAACGCCTTTGTCTCCACCACCACGGTTCCTCTTTTTGCAAGGACTTTAATGTTGGAAAAATGTTCAAGAAGAACAGCTTTAACCCTGTTCTCCAGCTCTATATCCTCTATGCAGTTAAGTGAATATGTAATGGGCTTGAATTTGCGGTCATTTACAGTCTCTGTTATAATATCCATCGCTCTTTTTCTATCAATCTGACCGAGGTTGATTACCAGGTCATACTGGGATGCATCGGTTTCATCCACATGGAAAACCTGGAGAGATGTGCGCCTGCACTGCTCTTTTCTTTTTTTAATAAAATTTTCAGCTTTTTCCTCTGATATGTTTTTTTCCGAGGCAATCCGGCTTATAATTTTTTTTGGATTAGAGATAATACCCACTTTAAGCACATGGGAAATATCGGTCAGATAAAGGTGAGCTGCCAGTCCGTAACAAACCGTATTATCGTCCAATAACAGGTTTAAAACATATGCTTTTATATATGCAAGGTGCCGTTCCCTGAGTTTTGCAGACATCCCCAGCAGTGATGGGACTTCGTCCAATGCCTTTGATAGATTCGCCTCCGGAATCCCATGTTTTTCCGCTGCTCTTGATAGTATCTCACGGCCAAGGCATTTATAATTTAAAATTTTGGCTGTTTTTTCGGCAATCTCCCGACCCACCTCATATGAATCTGAAGATATTGTTATAATCGACATAAATTAAATCCTCGCTATTTTACGTTTAAAACCGTTACAAGTATATCATACTGCGTTGTGTGGAAAAGGGACTCCAGAATGAATTTCGATATTATTTATCCCTTTTGTTTTTCCATCCAGACCTTTTATTATCTTTTGAAGCTTGTGCATTAATCTGTCACCAGCCTTTGCATAAACCAGAACATTGCCATAATCACTGGTAACAGACACATCAAAGCCATGTTCCAGAAATGTTGCCTTTATCCGGCATGCCAGGGCAAGATCTTTCACCTTTTGCAGTGACGATTCCGTGGTATTTAACTCTTTATAACCGGCTGCCTGACAGATAAAATCAACAGCGTGATCTTTTGTGAGCTTATTGATGTTGATTACAAGGTCATAAAGAGAGCTGTCTGCCGGGTCGGTTTTATAAAGGCTTTTTGTCCACTTTCGACGTTCCTGATCATCCTTAAGCAAGAGCCCTCGCGCCTCGTTTCTGGTAATATTGTCGCGTTTTGCTACTATACCGATACGATAGTCAAGATCGGCAATTATCCTTACTTTAAGTACATGAGCCACATCCGTCAGCAAAAGGTGACCGGCAAGACCATGATAAACTATGTTATCTTTTTCTACACGGCTGGCAAATGCGCTGAGGATATAGGCAATATATTTTTGTTTGCCGCCACTGATTCGATTTAATATGGAAGGAGCATCATGAATCGCCCTGGAAAGCTTTATTGCAGGTATCTTGAAATGCTCACTGGCATCAAGAATCACCTCTCTGCTTATACACTCGTACCCAAGCCGCCCGGCCACTTTTTCAGCTACTTCTTTCCCCATGCTGTATGAACCTCTGGAAATCGTAATAATTGCCATTTTTTTAATATCTCCTGAATGTTATATTCCGTAGAATAGATAGATCATGCCTATCATTACAACTATAAAAAGCAGACTTATTACTATGCCGGCCTTCATAAAATCCGTACTCTTATAACGCCCCGGCCCCATGTATAAGGCATTGACCTGATGGGTTGGGAGAATAAAAGAATTGCTTGTTGCAATGCCCACAATAAGAGCTGCCATACGGGGGTCGGCATGTGCTTCAAGTGCCATGTTTACCACGAGAGGCACGAGAAGCACTGTTGCTCCCACATTGGAAATAACAAGAGTAAACATTGTTGAAAGAATGCCTATTACCGTAAACAACACAATGGGCTGGACATCACCGATAAGCCTTAAAGATTCGTGGGCAATCCAGGCTGCAGTGCCTGTCTTTTCGGTTGCAATGCCCAGGGGGATTAAACCGGCAAGAAGAAAAATTGTCCTCCAGTCCACCGCCTCATATGCCTCGTCTATACTCAGTACGCGGGTTATTATCATACCAAGAGCGCCTGTCATAAGACAGACTGAAAGCTGAATTTTAAAAACCATTATCATTATAAGCGCAAGGGACAACCAGCCTGCGGCAAATACAGCCTTTTCAGGACGTATTATATCCACGTCAACAGGTGTGGTAAATAACAGGATTTTTTCTTCCTGTAAAATTTTCAGCCTTGACCATGTGCCGTGGATCAGAACTGCATCGCCCACAGCAAGAACAAGGTTCCCGATTTTGGCCCTGTAGGTTTCATTATGACGAAAAACAGCTAAGGGCGTGACTCTGAAACGATCCTGCAGATTTACCTGGCTTAAGGTTTTACCTGCAAGAGATGATCTTGGCGCCACTACAGCTTCCACAGCTCCTGAAATACTTTCAGCTATTTCATTCTTAAAAACCTCAGGCTGCTCCTTGATTGACATTCCTTCGTTTTCTGCCATGCGCATAACGTTTTTTTTGCTGCCGAACAGCACGATATCTATTCCTGATCGTATTTCAAGATCAGGGCCCGGCGACATCACCTTAAAGTCAGGAGGTTCTGTAAGGGCAATCACGTTTAGCATATAGCGCCGTCTTAAATCCTTAACTGTTATCGGTTCCCGGTAGTGAGTGAAATCATCCGGAGTATGCAGTTCATAGACGTTGCCTATATCCTCCATTATTTCTTCCAATACAGCACCTGTTTTTTCATCACCAGCATCGGTTGTGCCCTGTGGCAGAATAAAACGTCCCAAAAAGACAAAACATAGTATACCGCTTGCAACAAGTGCTAACCCGATGGGAGCCACATCGAAAAGGCCAAATGGCTTTAAATCAAAAGGAACCAGAAGATCATTTAAGAGTATAAGAGGGCTGGAACCCACGAGTGTTATGGTTCCGCCTAAAATGGCTGAAAAACCGATGGGCATAAGAAGACGGCTGATGGGAATTTTCAGCGTCTTGCTGACCCGTTGAATTGCCGGAAGAAAGAGAGCTGCGGCGCCTATATTCTGCATGAAGCTGGAGATGCAGGCCACGGTAAATGAAATTGCGATAATAACACGTGAAGTGCTGTTGCCTGCAATACGCAGCACAGGTGTTACCAGTTTGTTTATTATGCCTGTCTTGTCTAATCCTGCGCCGATAATAATAACAGCTATTATTGAAATTACTGCATTGCTGCTAAAACCTACAAAAGCCTCTTTTGGGGTTACAAGGTGCAATAGAGGCAAAGTAACCATCATGATTATAGCAACCACATCAACACGCACCCATTCAACAATAAACAAAAAAACTGCAAGCCCGATCATCATCATTACTAAGATCATATTCGTGGTTAATGGTTCCATTAATAAAATTCTCCTAAAATAATATACTGCTTAAAACAAAAACATATTTTATCCGTTTACCCTTGGCAGTTCACGCTTTAAGCTAAGTTGTTAATTAAAATTTGCTTTGCTATCTTTACTGCGTAGCAAAAAGCGTGCTCAAAAAAAATTTCTTTTTTTTTGCTGTAAACCATGGGGGTTAAGGAGAAAATGCTTGAAAAGAAGAATAAGAAGCTATGTGTTGCATAAAGCAACGCCTGTTTTGCACTTAGGAAAAAAACTGATACATTACAATAGGTTATTGTGTAACAAGGGGAGAGCTGAGAATCGTTGCAAATTGCAACGATTATTTTTGATATGATTTATTTAATCTGAGCCGATTTCAAAATGTTCAATTTCGTTCGAGGTCAAGAAAGGCAAAAATTTTAACCGCAGGAATACATTGAGTATTTCGAGGATTAAAATTTTTTCCTGACGCAGAGATCGGGCGAAAGGGGGCGTTTTGAAATTGGCTCAATCTATTATCTGGTTTTTTTTAAGCTTTCTATAAAGAGAGACCCTGTCTATACCGAGGATCTTTGCAGCCCTGGTTTTATTATGGTTGCACTGTTCCAGGACCCAGTCAATATATTCATTTTCCAGCTCCTGTATTGATTTTAATTGCAGCTTGTCTCTTTTAACTTTAAAAACCTCTATCTCTCTTAAGTCTTGGGGCAGGTCTTCAACTCCTATTATTTCGGCAAGTGTTAATGACACAGATCTTTCCACAATATTTTCAAGTTCCCGTACATTTCCAGGATAGTCGTAGGATTTCAATAGTTCCATAGCCTCTTTTGAAAACCCTGATATCTTTTTTTGAGATTTAATATTAAAACGATTTAAAAAATATTGTGACAAAACAGGGATATCCTTTTTACGCTCGGATAAGGAAGGAAGCCGTATGGGAATAACATTAAGCCTGTAAAAAAAATCTTCACGGAACAAATCAAGGCTCATAGCCTTTTTTAAATTCTTGTTTGTAGCGGCAATAATTCTAATATCAATACTTACAGGCTTGCTCCCTCCTACCCTAATCAGTTCCTTTTCCTGAATTACCCGGAGCAGCTTTGCCTGCATTGTCAGAGGCATATCACCGACTTCATCAAAAAAGATTGTGCCTCCATTTGTATTTTCCAGAAGCCCTGGTTTTGAAGATGTGGCTCCTGTGTATGCATCCTTCTCGTGTCCGAATAATTCATTAGACAGCAATTCCTCGGTAAAAGAAGCGCAATTAATGGGCAGAAATCTTTTTGAAGAACGCCGGCTTACCCTGTGAATAGCCTTGGCTATAAGTTCTTTTCCGGTACCTGATTCGCCTGTAATCAGAATATTTGAATCAGAAGTGGCAATTTGACGAATAAGCCTTTTTATTTCAAGTATTTTTGAGCTTTCTCCTATAATTTTTCCAAAACCGGCATCGACCTTTTCCCTTAAATTTTGGACTTCTACACTTAAACGCCTTTTTTCTAATGCCCGCGCAACTAAAAGGCGGACTTCTTCCGACCGCAGAGGTTTTTCAAGGTAATGAAATGCCTGTTGTTTTATTGCCTCTATGGCGGAATTTACAGACCCG
>Ga0190313_1001561_pt1 | contig 12172 bp, 13 predicted proteins | sample 4870071011_MG_FD_169989 | JGI IMG/M metagenome (GOLD analysis project Ga0190313, IMG submission 169989) | Hydrothermal vent sediment bacterial communities from Southern Trench, Guaymas Basin, Mexico - 4870-07-10-11_MG | ecosystem: Environmental > Aquatic > Marine > Hydrothermal vents > Sediment ...
TGTTTTTTAAGACAATATTGCACGAACGGAAATTCACCTACCGGGTGAATTTTCTGACCATATAAATTTTACTGGAAAAACAAGAGGTTAACCAATATTTCACCATGCTTTCTTCACGGATTCAGGATATAAGACTAAGTGCACAAGCGAGCAACAGTGGAGAAAAGCCCAAGGCAGTATGCCCGTTGCGATTCTGGGGCATTGTGATATGAAGAAGAAGTTATATGGCCTATTGAATTTGTCACGGTCAATGGTTTTGCCGATGCGCAAGAACTTTCATGGCTTTTTTCTCATTTCCCAATAAAAAATCACTAAATAGCGCCCTGCTGACCAGTACCCAAAGAATATAGAAACCCAAACAAATCCCTGCCCTAAATAAAAAAGAGGTCTCTCCACTGCTGGTATGTGAAGTAATAATAACAACATGGCGATGCTCTGTGAAACCATTTTATTTTTTCCGGAACGACTCGCCTGGATGACTAGCCCGTGAGAGGCAGCGAGCGCGCGAAGGCCTGTTATGAGCATTTCACGGCTGATAATCAAAAAGGTTACCCAGGCCTGCATTTTCTTGAGAGGAATGAGCATGATGAAAACGGCCGAAACCAAAAGTTTGTCAGCCAGTGGATCCATAAGCTTCCCAATAGGTGTAACCTGATTGTGCCTGCGAGCTATTATTCCATCAATGTAATCCGTTAAGGTAGCTAGAAAACATATTAAAAACGCCATGTTATAATCAAATGAAGTTACCGGTGGAACAAGCAAGACAATCATCAGTGGAATGGCGGTGATCCTGAGATAGGTCAGGATATTAGGAAGGTTGAAAAAATCACGACCTCGTATTCGATTTCTGGCCATCACGAGTTGTTACGCACATATTGAATATAGTAACGAAGGACCCGTCGCACATATTGGCGGGTCTCTTTGTAAGGCGGAATTCCACCGTACTTCCTGACCGCTTGGGGGCCAGCATTGTAAGCGGCAAGAGCCAAAATAAGATTGTTGTTAAATTCAATCAGCATCTGTTTCAGATACCTAACTCCGCCGATGAGATTATACATTGGATGATACGGGTTGATAATTCCCATTTCGTAAGCTGTATCGGGCATGAGTTGCATAAGTCCAATGGCACCCTTAGGAGATACAGCGTGAGGGTCAAATCCCGATTCAGCTTTTATAACCGCTTTTACCAACCGGTGATCGATTTTATAAAAATCCGCAATCTTCCGGATGTACCTGTCCAACGCCTTTTCGTAATACCCGGCCTTTGAATGGAAAACAGGGGTATTGCGCCGACTACGAGTTTTGGCCACAATTGTGCTGCTCTTTGTCCGAATACCCTGAGCTTTAAAATTCTTTCTACCAACAGGCACATTGGTAAGGTGAATCACGCCTTTTTCATCAACGTAATAGTAAATTTTCGCATGGGCGGAAAACATAGTAGCCTGGATTAGCAGAATAGTTCCCAAAACCCCAACCCAGGCCATTTTCATACCTTTAACCCTCCACTTTCAAAAACCACATCATATAATCTCTACATCGCAACCTTTTGCCAATCTGAAAGAAACTTTTCGATACCTATGTCCGTCAAGGGATGTTTTAAAATCTGTTCTATCACCTTGAATGGAATCGTGGCAATATCTGCTCCCAATCGTGCTGCCTCTAGCACATGAAGGGGATTCCGAATGCTTGCAACTATAATTTCCGTCTCAAGCATGTAATTAGCGTATATTTCAACCACATCTTTAACGAGCGCCATGCCTTCGGAAGATATATCATCAAGCCTGCCCACAAAGGGACTCACGTAAGTTGCCCCGGCCTTGGCGGCAAGGAGAGCCTGTAGAGGTGAGAAAACAAGGGTTACGTTGGTATGGATCCCCTCCTGTGATAAAACCTTAACAGCCTTCAGCCCTTCACGGGTCATTGGAATCTTAACGACCACATGAGGATCAATCTCTGACAGTTCGCGCGCCTCTTCTATGAGATCCTCAGCTTTGCTGGATACCGCCTCAGCACTAACAGGCCCCTGCACAATCTCACAAATTGCCTTTATGTGCTTTTTAAATTCATCTCTACTACTTACACCTTCCTTTGCAATAAGTGTCGGGTTTGTGGTAACTCCATCAAGAACACCCAGCTCGTGCGCCGCTTTGATCTCGTCTATGTTAGCAGTATCAATAAAAAACTTCATCTAAGCTCCCTCCGAACCTGATCTTTTCCTAATAAAGGCTTCTTTACAATCTTCACTGCAAAAGTAATAGGTAACCCCATCAATCCTCGCCGTTACGGCCTTATCCTTGACAAAATAAATCCCACACTGGGGGTCCTGCACAAGTTCTGCTCCCTCCAGTTCTTCACGAGGGGGAACTTTCCTATCTTGAACACTCTTTCGCGCTACCCCCTTTTTCCACCAACGATATATGAGATAACCAATGAACACATAAACCAATAACCTGATCATTTTCACTCTATCCTTTTAAGATCCTGCCCATCGGGAGAAACTCCAGCAAGAAGTTCCTTGACGGAAACACCAAATTCGGGATGAATCCAGTGGGGCGCAAGATCGCACAACGGAACCAAGACAAATCTGCGCTTATGCAATTCAGGGTGAGGTATGACCAGATTTTCCATGTTAACGCGCTTGTTTCCATAAAAAAGTATATCAATATCAATTGTTCTAGGGCCCCATTTTATGGTTCTTTCGCGTCCCATTGAATTCTCTACGGCCTGGATGGCTTCCAGAAGTTTTACTGGCTCAAGGTTCGTAACACCCCAAATCACCCCGTTCACGAACCATGGCTGCTTTTTAAAGCCTACCGGTTCAGTCCTGTACCAGGGTGACACCTCAACCACTTCAAAATGCTCAACATCGGCAATGCGTTGCACTGCTGACTCGCAGTTTCTCAAAGCATTCCCCAAGTTGCTACCTATACTTAAAAATACATTCTCCAATTTCTTCATCAACTTCCACAGCCACAAGTATTCCAAAATTCTAAGAAATAAGCTTTTTCATTCGCTCAATGGCTTCTTCAGTTCGTTCTTTCGACACCGTCAGTGCAAAACGGACATAGCCTTCACCGGGATCACCGAAACCATTTCCCGGAGTGACAACTATTCCGGCTTCCTTCAGCAACCGCATGGAAAATTCCGTTGAACTCATACCATCCGGCACCGGGCACCAAACATAAAAGGTCGCTTTTGGAATCTGCGGGTTTAATCCCACTTCCCTGAGCCCTGCGACCAAAATATCACGTCTTTCCTGATAAATTCGACACATTTCAACAACGCAATCCTGATTCCCCTCAAGGGCTGCAATACCGGCAATCTGAACCGCATTAAAAGCTCCTGAATCAACGTTGCTCTTTACCTGTCCAAGAGCCCTCACCACTTCTGCATTCCCCACAGCAAATCCAAGCCGCCAACCTGTCATATTGTAGGTCTTCGAAAGGGAATGAAATTCTATGCCTATCTCTTTTGCACCGTCAACTTCCATGAAACTCATGGGTTTGTAACCGTCAAAAGCCAGCTCAGAATAAGCGGCATCGTGACACACAATTACATCGTATTTCTTTGCAAAGGCTACTACCTTTTCAAAAAACTCTCTGTCAGCAACAGCGCTTGTGGGATTATTTGGATAATTTAAGAACATTAGCTTAGCTTTCTGAGCCACATCTTCAGGAATCGCATTCAGATTAGGCAGAAAACCGTTTTTTTCCTCGAGTGGCATAAAGTACGATATTCCACTCGCCAGAATAGTGCCCGTATGATAAACGGGATAGGCTGGTGATGGCACTAGGCTGACATCTCCCGGATTAAGAAACGCCAGAGGTATGTGAGCAATCCCTTCTTTGGAACCTATCAGGGTTATGACTTCAGTTGGCGGATCAAGTTTTACACCGAACCTTCGTTCATACCAACGAGCTACGGCGTCTCTAAAGTCGTTCATACCTGAATAGGACGGATACCTATGAGTAGATGGATTCTCTACCGCCTTTTTAATAGCCTCAACAATGTGGCGCGGCGTCGGCAGATCGGGATCCCCAACCCCAAAGTCAATTATATCAACTCCACTGGCCTTAACCTCATCACGTAGCCTGTCCAGTTCTCTAAACAGATACGGTGGCAGTGCCTTCAGTCGTTCGGAAACTTCAATGTTCATTATCCGCTCCCTCCCCTTCACTTCAATCCCAGAACGTCGTGCATATCATAAAGTCCGGCGTCACGATCAACAATCCATCGAACTGCTCGAATAGCTCCTCGTGCAAAGGTATCACGGCTATGAGCTCGATGAGTTATCTCAATCCGTTCGCCCAGCCCTGCAAATAAAATGGTGTGCTCACCAACAATGTCCCCACCTCGAAGGGTTTGCATGCCAATTTCTTGTCTGGTCCGCTCCCCGGTAAACCCCCTTCTTTCATAAACAGCAACCTTATCAAAATCCCTACCCAAAGCTGCTGCAATCACCTGACCCAGTTTTATTGCCGTTCCGCTTGGTGCATCCTTTTTGTAGCGGTGATGTGCTTCAACGATTTCCACATCAAAGTCATCACCGAGCAACTTTGCCGTAAATTCTACCAGTTTAAAAAGGACGTTCACGCCAACACTCATGTTGGGCGCAAGAATTATCGGAATGTCGGAAGCATACTGAATCAAAGTTTCACACTGCTCTTTCGAAAAGCCCGTGGTCCCTACCACCACAGGTTTCCCGTGTCTTTTGCAAACTTCGGCATGATGCAGTGAGGCTTCCGGCGCTGTGAAATCTACGACCACATCCACAGCGGTAATGACATCTTCTATCCCTGGTGCCACCAAAATGTCCCCATCAAAGCCGGCCACAAATCGTCGAACCGGATTTCCCACCGCTTCGTGCTCCGGCCGCTCCCAGCCACCCTCGAGCACCATATCAGGTGCTTCGCAAACTAGTTGGGCAATACGACTTCCCATGCGACCGGCTATGCCGGCAACTCCGACCTTTATCATTTCCGTCCTCCGGTTAAATCAGGCCATAGTCCTTGAGAACACCCCGCAATTTTTCTCTGTTTGTATCCGATAGTGGAACAAGCGGAAGCCTCACTTCATCGCTTGAGATCTTGCCCATCATGGCAAGAGCAGCCTTCACTGGAACGGGATTAGTTTCGCAAAATAGGATATTGCACAGAGGGAGTAGCTTATAGTGAAGGTCGCGGGCTTCCTCGAGCTTTCCCGCCAGTGCAAGATCGCACATGGTTGCCATGTCCTTCGGAGCTACGTTGGAAACAACCGATATAACTCCCTTGCCTCCGAGGGCTAAAAGCGGAAATGTGATGTAATCCTCGCCGGAGAGAACGGCAAAATCGTCTCCACACCGTGCGATAATTTCCATCACCTGCTTTATCGATCCAGCAGCTTCTTTTATCCCAACAATGTTTTCTATTTTTGAAAGCCGCTCGATGGTCGAAGGTTCCATATTCACTGCCGTTCTTCCCGGAATGTTGTACACGATAATGGGTATATCAGCGGAAGCAGCCACCTTTTCAAAGTGTCTGTAGAGGCCTTCCTGAGTTGGCTTGTTATAGTAGGGCGAAATCATCAAAGCGCCATCGGCTCCAACCTTTTGCGCATGTTTCGTAAGGCGTATAGCTTCTTCCGTGTTGTTCGAGCCCGTACCGGCTATTACCGGAACCCTTTTGTTCACATGTTCAACGGTGATTTCAACCACACGCTCGTGTTCTTCAAAGGACAACGTGGCGGATTCACCAGTAGTGCCACAAGGCACTATGCCATGAGTTCCCTGCTCTATCTGAAAATCAATGAGTTTTCTCAAACTTTCCTCGTCAACCTTCCCATCCTTAAAAGGTGTAACTATCGCAACAAAAGCCCCTTTAAACATCACCTTCTCCTCTCAGGCTTTAACCGTTTCCATCCACATCCTGCCCTCATACACGACTAGGGCAGGACCCTCAAGATAAACATCTCGAAACCTAACTTCATCATCATTATCACGAGATACATCAAAATAAACCGCTAACACTTCACCACCACGGGTTTTCACTCTAACAGGCGGTTCCGCCTTGCCAGTCGCGCAACTCAAAATCGCCGCAGCAATACTTCCCGTTCCGCAAGCAAGCGTCTCATCCTCAACTCCACGTTCGTAGGTCCGAACAACAACATCATGTATGCCTTTAACACATGCGAAATTCACATTAGTTCCAGCAGGTTGAAAATATTCATGAAACCTGATAGCACGACCTATACTTACCACATCAATATCGTTTAGCGCTTTTTCATCGGGTAAGAAGAAAACAACATGAGGCACACCGGTATTGGCAAAGTGGAGCTCACCTGGTCCAATACCCAGGTTTATGCCGAGTTTAACACCTCCCACGCCCGGTATCTGAACCCTGACACGCTCATCTATGACTTCTGCTCGAATTAACCCGGCCATGGTTCGAAAAACCATTTCTTTACTCTTAACGATCCCGGTAAGGTAACAAAAGCGAGCAGCACAACGAGCCCCATTGCCGCACATTTCTGCTACACTGCCATCAGAATTGTAAAAATTCCAGCGGAAATCAACCTCGGGATCGCCCTCTATCAATATCAGCCCATCAGCTCCGACGGATAACTTCCTTCTGCAAGCCATTTTTGCCAGTTCTGCACCCTGCTCTGGCGCCACTATACCCGTACGATTATCAATGATTATGAAATCATTACCACTTCCGGTCATCTTGAAAAACGGTATAAATTCTCCCATAAACATTTCCCCCGCCCTTAGAATGTTGGAATTCGCTCAAGCCGAACCAGATCTTCCCAGCTTTCCCGCTGCCTAACAACCTCATACTTGTCCCCTTTCACAAGCACTTCAGCGGCCCTGGGCCTTGAATTGTAGTTGGAAGACATCGTGAAACCATAAGCACCGGCACTCATCACCGCCAGATACTCGCCGGAATTACACTTTTGCAACTTCCTGTCTCGTGCAAGAAAATCGCTGGTCTCACATATCGGCCCAACTATGTCCACGATCTCTTCGCCCCGACTACCGTCAATCTCAACCGGTTGAATGTGGTGATAAGCCCCGTAAAGGCTTGGCCTTATAAGATCATTCATCGCTGCATCAACTATCAAAAACTTCTTTAGCGGCGTCTCTTTGATGTAAAGAATTCTTGTAAGCAATATGCCGGCATTTCCAGCAATAACTCTACCAGGTTCGAAAATCAGTGTATAAGGAACACCTTTCAATTCATGTAGCAGAGCTTCGGCGTATTCGCTTGGATGCGGTGGTTTTTCGTCTGAGTAGGGTATGCCCAGACCACCGCCAAGATCCAAATAACGAATAGATATTCCGATATCATGCAACCTTTCTATAAGAACCTTTAATCGCCGCAACGCATCCACAAAGGGAGGCAATTCCGTAAGCTGACTTCCTATGTGACAATCAACTCCGACAATTTCCACATGCTCGAGCTCCATAGCCCGCCTGTATTCCTCAAGGGCCAAATCCACATCTATTCCAAATTTGTTCTTTTTCATGCCCGTGGAAATGTAAGGATGCGTCCGAGGATCAACATCGGGATTGACTCTGATGGCAATAGGAGCCTTCGTCCCAAGAGCACCAGCCCGCTCGTTTATGACTTTAAGCTCTTGAGAAGATTCAATATTGAACATTAGGATTCCTTCACCGAGAGCGTAGTCAATTTCTTCTATGGTTTTACCTACCCCGGAATAGACAATCCTATCGGCTGGAATGCCCGCTTTTCTTGCACGATAGAGCTCACCTCCTGACACGATATCCGCCCCGGCACCAAGTTTCCCGAGTACATGCAGCACACCAATGTTGGAATTCGCTTTCACGGCGAAGCAGATAATGTGCGGTACTGCATCAAATGAGCCATCAAAAACTCGAAAATGATGGGTCAACGTGGCATGGCTGTAAATGTAACAGGGCGTTCCAACTTCAGAAGCTATTTTCTTCAATGACACATCTTCACAAAAAAGCTCTCCATCTTTGTAAAAAAAATGATGCATGTTTATTTCTCCTGACCTAATAGTCCTACACAATGTCAGTCAACTGAACGTCCGGCAATAAAACAATACACTATCCACCACTGCGAAACGATCACCCCATTGTCTTGTCGATATTACTTGAAAAAGACGTTACGGATTTCGACCCAAGACGATGCCAACCCCTCTCTATGAGGCGGATTAGGCGACAGCGAAGTAACGGCGTAAGAATAAACCTTGTTCCACTTAACATTGGTATCTACAAAAGGTGGGTGCATTATCGGTTTCTGAGTTAATCTTACTATCGTGCCTTCGCTTTCTTTGCGGTAAACGTGGTAACCTCCGACGGGTACGGTAACCTCGAGCCAGTGTACTTCAAGTCCTTTTTTGCCGGGAACGACCCAAACCGTTTTCGGCGGAGGCGGCAGGACAGTGTCTTGAGCTCTGGCCTTCCCCACAACGAAAGGTTTGCCGTAAACCTCCAATGAAGCGATTGTGTAATATGGAGTAACCCTATAAGTGTACAATTTACCAGGTGTTACTTCCCCGTCGAGATAGCTTGAATCGGTACAGCCAGCTCCGTCTAACCTCGTCCAGCCCGTATCTCCATCGGCCATGCGTTCCACACGGAACCTGAGTCTTTTCTTTATTGCATCTTTTGCTCCAGATGGAATGAACCATGTTATCAAAATACCTTCTTTTCCCGCCTTCACATCTCCCTTAACGACATTCGGTGGAGTGGATGGAATCCTCACATCATAAGGCTGTCCATACTTTACAGGCCGTCGCTTCGTGAGATCAAAAACTACCAATCGAAATCTGTAGGCATGCCCCACCATCACCCTATCGTCTTTCCAGATCAGCCAATCCCCGATTCGAACGGCAGGTTCAGGAAAGGCCGGATCCACACACTTCGATTGCTCCCAGGGAAGTTCCGGACAATCAATACAACTCAAACCCTTCCAGGGAATCTCTACCTTTTCAACGACAAAACAAAACCCCTTCTGCTCCTTGGAAACCTTCCACTTCAGATAAAGGCCATCCGGACGATATTCCGCTTTTTCTATAATGGCTTCTGGAACATGGTATGTACTCTTCAATTCGGGTACCGGCAGTGTTTTCTTCCCACACGACACAAACCCGATCAGGATGAAAATTGCGCTAAAACACCAAACTGGAACCCTGCTCATCTTCTTCCATCCCCCGACAGGCTTTCCCTTAATCTTCTGACATGCTCCCTGCCTTCCTTCACCGCCTCAATTACCCTGGAAAATGCTGTTCCTCCCGCAGACCTTCGCCTTTCTACAGCCTTTCTGACATCCAAAACATTAAAAACATCCTCTCCAAAGTGCTCGTCAAAACCTTTCAGCTCATCCAGTGTGCAATCTGTAAGTTTTTTACCCTCCTTAACGCACCGCCCTACAATTTTGCCGACGACGTGATGGGCCTTTCTGAAAGGAAGGCCTTTGGAAACGAGATAATCGGCTAGTTCTGTGGCAAGTACCCATCCATCATCGAGAACCTCAGAAAGGCGCTCCTCATTAAACTCAATCTCTGGCAACATAGTCGTTAAAACCCGCAGTGTGCTTATCAAGGTATCAGCCGTATCGAACACAGGTTCTTTGTCTTCCTGAAGATCGCGATTGTAAGTAAGGGGCAACCCCTTGATAACCGTCAAAAGAGCAACCAAGTTACCATAAACCCTACCAGTTTTTCCCCTCATTAACTCGGCCACATCAGGATTTTTCTTCTGAGGCATTATACTCGATCCGGTACAGAAAGCATCGCTTATTTCGATGAATCCGAACTCAGGCGAAGACCACAACACCAGCTCTTCAGCCATGCGACTTATATGCATCATCGTTATCGCCGACGCAGAGAGGAATTCCACCAGAAAATCCCTGTCGCTTACCGCGTCCATGCTGTTCCTAGTCACACGGTCAAAGCCGAGATAGTGCGCTGTAAGTTCCATGTTTATGGGAAAAGTAGTTCCCGCCAGGGCTGCACTTCCCAATGGAAGAATGTTGATGCGTTTCAGACAGTCTGAAAAACGCTCTTCGTCCCGACGGAACATTTCAAAGTAAGCCATAAGATGATGACTGAGGCTAACGGGCTGAGCATGCTGAAGATGTGTGAAACCGGGCATGACGACATCGGTATATTTTTCTGCAAGATCCAGAATGACCGCCATAAGATCGGCCAATCCCTTTTGGACAGTTCCGATGACATCTCTGAGATACAGCCGAATGTCCAGACATACTTGGTCATTACGACTTCTTGCCGTGTGCAGCTTGCCCCCGATATCACCAACCTTTTTGATGAGAGCATGTTCAATGGCCATGTGTATGTCTTCAAAGGAAGGGTCAAATACGAATCGACCTTCTTCTATTTCCTGCCTGATTTCAACAAGCGCTCCAATTATCCTTTCCGCATCGTCCTGAGGGATGATGCCGCATTCCGCAAGCATACGACAATGGGCCATGCTACCTTCGATGTCGTACCGATAAAGCCTTCTGTCGAAGCTCAAGGACTCTGTGTATTTTTCTACTTCTTCGTGAGTCGCCTTCTCAAAACGCCCTTGCCACGGCTTCTCCTTCATTCCGTTCTTACTCCCGGTTCCTGAGCATGGACGCAATTTTTAACCTTAGCCCCTGCAATCTAATAAATCCTGTCGCATCACGCTGGTCGTAAACCCGATCTTCTTCAAAGGTGGCAAAGCTGGGCTGATAGAGAGAATACTCCGACTTTCTGCCAAGAACAATAATGTTTCCCTTGTACAACTTTAGCCTGACCGTACCTGTCACGCATTCCTGCGAGGAGTCTATCATTTTTTGCAAGAGTTCTCTCTCGGGTGAGAACCAGAATCCGTTGTAGATAAGACGTGCATACTGGGGCATAAGCGAATCCCGCAGATGCATTACTTCCCTGTCCATGGTGATGGATTCTAGGGCTCGGTGGGCAGCCCTGAGAATTGTCCCACCTGGCGTTTCGTAAACCCCTCGAGACTTCATCCCTACGAAGCGGTTTTCCACAATGTCCACCCTGCCGATGCCGTGTTTCCCACCCAGTTCGTTTAGCTTTCCGAGCAGCGCCGCTGGGGTCAACCGTTCACCGTTCACCGCCACGGGATCGCCTTTCTCAAAGTCTATCGTTATTACTTCAGGTTCGTTAGGTGCACGCTCCGGGCTGACCGTAAGAGTGAACATGTCTTCGGGCGGTTCCGCCCAGGGGTCTTCGAGTATTCCTCCTTCGTAGCTGATATGGAGCAGATTTCTATCCGAACTGTAAGGTTTCTCTTTCGTAACCGGGACAGGAATTCCGTGTTGTCTGGCAAACTCCAAAAGCTCGCTCCTGGATTGAAAATCCCACTCCCTCCACGGAGCAATGATTTTTATGTTCGGATCCAATGCCATATAAGTAAGCTCAAATCGAACCTGGTCGTTTCCCTTCCCGGTAGCACCATGGCTCACAGCATCTGCATATTCCTCGTGGGCTATCTCAATCTGGCGCTTGGCAATCAAAGGACGGGCGATAGATGTGCCTAGAAGGTACTGCCCTTCGTAAATGGCATTGGCCCGGAACATGGGAAAAACAAAATCCCTGACAAATTCCTCCTTCAGATCTTCTATACGAACTTTACTGGCTCCCGTCTTCAGAGCCTTTTCCTCAAGTCCTTGCAGTTCCTCACCCTGACCAATGTCCGCCACATAGGCAATAACATCGCATTGGTAAGTTTCTTTGAGCCATTTTAGAATTATCGAAGTGTCCAGCCCTCCAGAATAGGCAAGTACTATCTTGTTTACCTTCATCGGAAAATATCTCCTCATTTATACCAACCAAGCAATGATTACTTTCTCTCTTCCTTTGATGTTCCTCCAGAAGCAGGTTGGGAACGTGTTCTGGTTCATCAAAGGCCTCATCATGCAAAATAAATACACCCATTAGAAACCGTGAACTACTCCGCCCTTACGGACGGAGCTTCTAAGGGAGTTTGATAGGTCACTCCTACCCTTATCCCTTCGGGTGAGTTCACATCACCCTCTACTCCTATCCCCGCAAAAAGCAGGGACTCGGAGATACCTTTACCCAGCTTGTAGATTCTTATCTTAACTACTCTTTTGAGTCCCGTTACAAGGTCAAACCACTTCCTTTTGAATTTCCTTAAGATGTTCCTCGCTCCATTAACATCTGCATT
>Ga0190313_1001562_pt1 | contig 12171 bp, 11 predicted proteins | sample 4870071011_MG_FD_169989 | JGI IMG/M metagenome (GOLD analysis project Ga0190313, IMG submission 169989) | Hydrothermal vent sediment bacterial communities from Southern Trench, Guaymas Basin, Mexico - 4870-07-10-11_MG | ecosystem: Environmental > Aquatic > Marine > Hydrothermal vents > Sediment ...
AGACAAATAATGTTAAATGGGTAATAAACCCATATGATGAGTTTGCCGCTGAAGAAGCCATAAGGATTAAAGAGGCACATGGCGGCTCTGTTACCGTTGTTTCCATTGGGCCTGAAAAAACAGCAGCAACCATGAGAAGCGCACTTGCAATGGGAGCTGACAGGGGAATTCTTGTAAATGACCCTGAAGTTGATTCACGGGACGGTTTAAGCCTGGCAAGAATTTTGTGCGCCGCAATAAAAAATATTAAGTTTGATCTTATTATTGCCGGTCAAAGAGCCGTTGATGATGATAATTATTTAGTGGGGCCGGCTGTTGCAGAGTTTTTAAATATACCCCATGTTTCCATGGTTATTAAAGAAGAAATTTCAGATGGCAGGATAAGATGCCACAGGGTAGTTGAAGGCGGAACAGTTGTTGTTGATGCTCCCCTGCCTGCTCTTTTTACTACCCAGAGAGGATTGAACGAGCCCCGTTATGTCTCTTTGCCTGGGATGATGAAGGCAAAGAAAAAACCGATTGATATAAAAAGTCTTGAAGATATAGGGATTGATCTTTCAAGTATTGAAAAATCCTCTGTAACGGTCACATCCATGAGATTACCCCTGGAAAGAGAAAACGGCAAAATGATTGAAGGCGAATCTGCCGGGACCAAGGCTGCTGAACTGGTTAAGCTGCTTCACGAGGAAGCAAAAGTAATTTAGAGACAAGTATTTAAGGAGATCAAAATGTCAAAAGGTGTGCTTGCAATAGCCGAACAGATAGATGGTGTTTTTAGAAAAGTTACTTTTGAGGCTTTAAGTGAAGGAAAGCGTATTGCCGATCAGATGGGCTGTGAGCTTATATGCCTTGTTTTAGGCTCAGGCATGGAAGATATTGCAAAAGAACTTTGTAAATACGGGGCATCTCGTATAATGGTTGCGGATGATCCTGCACTTAAAGAATATATGACGGATTCCTATGTCAATGTTGTTGACAAAATTATCGCCCAAGAAGAGCCTGCTGCGATTATAATGGGAGCTTCCACCCAGGGCAAGGATCTTTCAGCAAGGCTTAGCGCTCGTTTGAATGCTCCACTGGCCTCAGACTGTATAAAAATTAGTGTGGCAGATGGAAATCTGAACGCAACAAGACCCATTTACGGAGGAAAAATTCTTGCTGAAGTTGCATTAACAGGAACTCCTCAAATAGTCTCCATCAGGCCGAAATCCATGCCTGTTGAGGAATTTTCAGGAAAAGATGCTGCTGTTGAAAAGGTTAATGTTGATACAGGAGATATTTGTCTGAAATTTGTTGAGAAAATAATGAATACTGATCAGGTGGAGCTCACTGAAGCGGATGTTGTTGTATCAGGGGGCAGGGGAGTGGGCAGTTCCGATTTTGCTGCCATAGAAGAACTTGCAGCAGTACTCAAAGGAGCAGTCGGAGCATCACGTTCAGCAGTTGATGAGGGATGGAGACCGCCCTCGGATCAGGTTGGCCAGACAGGCAAGGTTGTTTCCCCTGATCTTTATTTTGCCTGCGGAATTTCAGGAGCAATACAGCATATTGCAGGCATGTCCTCATCAAAGGTGGTTGTGGCAATAAATTCAGACCCTGAAGCACCCATATTCTCCAAGGCAGATTACGGCATTGTTGGGGATCTCCATGAAATCTTACCTTTGATTACCGAGGAAACAAAAAAAATATAGCATTAAAAATTTACAAGCTTAAACTGAAAATAAAAGAAAGTTTTACCGTTTTTTGTCATTCCGGCGAAGACCCGAATCCAGTGTTTTTAAATAGTTTCAGATCACCTGGATTCCGGTTTTTACCAGGGTGACGATTTTTTTCAAACAAAAGGGCTCCAAAAAAACGATAAAATTTTAATTTCCCAACATCTGTCAAAAGCGGCTCGGCTCGGCTTGAAAAAAACGGGTCAAGTCTACATTTGACTCTAAAAAACGGGTCAAGTCTACATTTGACTCTTGTTGATACAGTCTTGTATTTCACTTATCCGCTTTTTAATTTTGCTGTTATATTTTTTACGCCTCGAAACTCTTCGTAATATTAAAGCTTACAGTACTGTATGCCTTAATATCCCTATGTGGGGAGGGCGAGAGAAAAACTAACCTTTACCCGATTCTGTGTTTATCCCTTCAGTTTCACCACGACGTTTCCATAGTGATTCAAGATCACGAGCACCATGTATAAATGCCAAGATAAATACATGGTGAGAAGTAATTTTGTAAATTAGTCTGTATTTCCAAAGGAATACTTCTCGAATATTTGATGTATTGCTTTCAGGCACTATTCGTCCACGCTCAGCAGAAACGCTGAGAGATTGAGCCGCTTTTCTTGCCTTTTTCACAACAGTTGTGGCATAAAAGCGGGAATCTCTTGCTATGAATTCTGCTACTTTTTCAAGATCATTGGTTGCGGATTCAGTCCATTTTATGGTTCGAGCCACCTTGACATCCTTTTATCAAATTCCGTTTCGGAAAGGGTGTTATCGGATTCGACATCATTTAATCCGCGATCAATTTTTTGCTGAACGTAAATATGATACTGAATATCTTCTAAACTTGTATTATCAGGGAGTTGATCTAGAAGACGTCGAACTTCTTCCTTAGCTGGTAACATTTTATTGTCTCCTTTAAATAATTGAATATTTCTTTGCCTTATTTATCTTCACGTATAACGAGAAAAAACGGGTCAAGTCTAGAAAAAACGGGTCAAGTCTACATTTGACTCTTGTTGATACAGTCTTGTATTTCACTTATCCGCTTTTTAATTTTGCTGTCATATTTTTTACGCCTCGAAATTCTTCGTAATATTAAAGCTTACAGTACTGTATGCTTTAATATTAAACAGCCGGCAGATCAATAAACATTAAATAATTATGTTTATCTAAAAAAATGGATTCGGATTGCCGTGACGATTTTTTTTCATGCTTCATTGATTATGTATAAAATTCGATCCAGCTACAATATATTGTGGCTAAAGCAGTTTTTTCATATAAAAAGTTCTCGTATATAAATTTCTGGCACATAAAGTTTTGGCAAATCATATTTATTCTTATCAACAGAAAAACCAATGGGCGAATAGATCAGACGAAGGATTGCTCCCTATACCGCCAACCTCCTTTTATCCCTTTTTTCGAAAACACAATCTGCCACAACTGATTCCTTCTTGACCTGAAACTACCTGCACATGAAAGAAGATAATATGTCCACATACGGTAAAACCTCTCATCATATTTATCTTTGATTTTGGCCCAATTGTTTATGAAATTGTTGTGCCAGGCCATTAAAGTTTTGTCATAATATTGCCCAAAGCTATGCCAATCCTCGATCACAAACAATCCCTCGGCTGCAGAGGTGATCTGTTTTGCCGACGGCAGTATTGAATTTGGAAAAATATATTTATTAATCCATGGATCTGTTGAATTCACAGAACTGTTTCCACCTATCGTATGCAACAAAAAGAGGCCATTTTCTTTTAAACATTGGTGGACAACTTTCATAAAAGTTCTGTAATTTCCACAACCCACATGTTCGAACATGCCTATGGAAACAATGCAATCAAATTTTTCTTTTAACGCCCGATAATCCTTTAGTTCGATTTTAACATCAAGCCCCTGGCAGAATTTATTTGCAAATTTTACCTGCTCGCGGGACACTGTTATTCCATGTATCTTTGCGCCATATTTTTCAACCGCATATTTTGCAAAACTACCCCAGCCACACCCAATATCTAAAACCTTCATACCAGGCTTTAACCCCACTTTTCGGCAAATTAAGTCCAATTTGGCTTCCTGTGCATTATCCAATGTTTTCGCTTTTTCCCAATAACCACAAGAATAGTTTAACCCTCTGTCCAGCATAACAGAGAAAAGATTATTGCCGATGTCGTAATGACGCTCACCAATCACATAAGCCTTTGATTTTTTTTGAGCATTTATTATTTTTGGCTTGAGCATAACCCACAGCAATTGTTTAGCATTTGCTTTTATTTTCTTGTCTAAACTGTTTTCTAAGATTTTTTCAAAGAATTGATCAAGGGCTTCACAATCCCACCAGCCATCCATGTAGCTTTCCCCCAGAGCAAGAGAACCTTCTGATAAGACCCTTTCATAAAAATTGGGGTTGTGTATCCGGATATCCCAGGGTCTGTCACCATTAATCTGAACATCCGAAGGCTCAAAGATTTTATGCACAACTTTTTTTACTTTCGGTACCTTCATGTCATTATCCTTTATTCGATTTGAAGTTAATAAAAAATGCTTTGCAAAATATAGTCAATAAGGCATGTGATTATCTGGATATTCGAAAGATTATTAATTTTGTCCCTTGCTGAAAAATTTATATAATTTTTATCATTATATAAGTCGCTGTAAAATAATAAAGCCAATAACTATGTTTTTCATGGATTCCCGCTTCCGCGGGAATGAGGATTTTTTACGAGACTATCAAAAAGTACCTGCGTATAAAAAATTATCACTCATGACGCAAGGCATCAATGGGATCAAGCTGCGCTGCTTTACGGGCAGGAAAATAACCGAAAATTATTCCCACTGCCACGGAAAATAAAAACGCTATGATAATGATGTCCATATTAAGGATGAATGGAACCAGTAAGATTTTTGTAAGCAAGGCTGATGCTGCCAGGGCAAACAGAATGCCTATTATGCCTCCAAAGGAGGATAAAACCACGGCTTCAACAAGAAACTGCAAAAGGACTTCCCGCTCTAATGCTCCTATGGCCAGCCTGGTTCCAATCTCCCTTGTTCGTTCGGTTACGGAAACCAGCATGATATTCATGATTCCTATTCCTCCAACCAGCAAACTCACTGCTGCAACCGCACTTAGCAGAGCAGTAAGCACCCGTGTTGTCCCTGATAGTATTTGCGCTATTTCCCGCATATCCATAACAGTGAAATCATCATCATCTCCATGGTGAATATTTCGGCGTTCCCGCATCAATATTTCAATTTTTTGTTTGACTTTTCCTATCAGGTCTTTTTCTTTAACTGAGATATAGATAGCCCCAACATTTGTGTTTCCGGAAATGCGGCGCTGCAGTGTGCGAAGAGGTATGATCACAAAGTCATCTCTGTCTGTGCCAAAAGAGGATTGCCCTTTTGATTCAAGGACGCCGATTACACGAAAGGAGAGCTTTTTCAGCCTGATGAAAGATTCTAATGGTTCCTGACCTCCGAAGAGTTTGTCTTTTATCGTGCTGCCGAGAATGCACACCGCTTTTCCACCCCGCAGCTCGCCATCGGTAAATTCCCTTCCTTTTTCAAGGGACCAGTCCCGAACGCTGAAGTAGGCGTTGGTGCCGCCTGTGACAGTTGTGGACCAGTTTTCACTGCCGCAAATGGCCTGGGTTGACTGCATTGAGGTTGGAGCCGGAGGCTTTATTCCGGAAATTTCTCTGGCGATTGCTTCAGCATCCTCTACCTCAAATGCAGATGAGATCGACTTGACGCCTCCTGGACCGCGAAAAGCCTGACCGGGTCTTATATGCAGAAGATTGCTTCCGAGACTGGAGATTTGAGCATAAACCTGTTTTGTTGCTCCGCCACCCAGAGTCACCATGATAATTACGGCTGCTACCCCTATAATGATGCCCAGGGCGGTCAGGCAGGATCTCATCACGTTGCGCCGGATTTCCCTTAATGCCAATAAAAATGCATTCCATAACATTGATTATGGACCTCCATTCTGTTTATCATCTCTAATCAAACCGTCAAGGAAGAGAACACTTCGTTTTGCATAGGCCGCCATCTCAGGCTCGTGGGTAACCATTACGATGGTTACTCCCTGATTTTGGTTGAATTGTGCAAGCAGCTCCATGATTTCACGGCTCCGGGAGGAATCAAGATTGCCTGTCGGCTCATCAGCGAGTAATACTGCAGGGTTGGTTACAATAGCGCGTGCAATGGCAACCCGCTGTTGCTGGCCGCCTGACAGCTCTCCTGGTGTGTGATTTTCCCATCCTTTCAACCCAACGGTTTCAAGGGCTTTAATGGAGCGTTTTTTTCTTTCAGCAGAAGGAATGCCGCGATAGATCAGCGGCAGTTCAACATTTTCAAGAGATGAGGTGCGTTTCAAAAGATTGTAGCCTTGAAATATAAAGCCTATATAGTTGCGTCGCAGGAGAGCCCTTTGATTGCGTGTAAGGTTGCACGCTTCGATCCCTTTAAAGATATATGACCCGGAAGTGGGGGTGTCTATGCAGCCAAGTATGTTGAGAAATGTAGATTTTCCGGAACCGCTGTGGCCCATTACGGCAATAAAATCACCATTTTCAATGTGTAGATCAATACCTCCCAGTGCCTGCATGGCTGCCTGACCACGGCCATAAATTTTGGTGACCCCCTTAAGCTCTATTAAAGTTTGAGTTTCGGGTTTCATTTGCCCCTGCTTTCCATGCCGATTATAATCCTGGCTCCAGGGTTAATATTATCTGCTTTTACTTCCGTCATTCGACCGTCAGAGTCTCCTGTGACAACATATATGGATGACGGTATGTTTTCATGCAATACCCAGATGCGTTTTTTTCTCCTGTCTGCCGGAAATTTTTCTTCTTTTTTCTGCAACCTGGAACGGCGGTGTGGCAGAAGCATTCTTAACAGTCCACCACTTTTTTTTGAATTTTTTTTTTGTTGTACAGTCGGAGTAAAACGAAACGCAATATTTGGTATAAGGAGAGCGTTTTTTATCTCTTTAACAATGATGTCTGCCGTAGCTGTCATGCCCGGCCTCAGGGAAAGCCCTGAATTATCCACCGCAAGCAATGTTTCATATGTAACCACACCTTCAACTGTTTTAGGAGCAAAGCGAACCATGGTTACCTGGGCAGGAAACTTTATGTCAGGATAAGCATCCACAACAAATGAAGCATTTTGCTTTGCCATGACTTTTCCAACGTCAGCCTCATCCACATCCACATGCAGTTCCATCTGTTTCAGATTTTCTGCAAGAGTGAATAATACAGGAGTCTGCATGGATGCTGCCACAGTTTGGCCCGGTTCCACGCTGCGGATCAGGACAATGCCATTAACCGGCGAAAGGATTACTGCTTTTGACAAATCCGTCTCGCGAAGCTTCAGTGTGGCAAGAGCCTCTGAAATTGTGGTTTTTGCTCCGGCCTCCTCTGCCCGGGCGATTTGCATTACTGCCAGGGCTGTATCCAGCTCTGACTGAGACGGCACCTTGCCCTTGCTGAGCTTTTTTACCATGTTTAAGCGATCAAGTTCATTGCCTGTCTGCATGACATCTGCCTTTGCCTTAACAACTTTTGTGCGTGCAGATTCCAGGGCTGCCTTTGCCTGGAGCACCTGGGCTTCAAGTTTAGATGTGTCAAGCCTTGCCAGAACCTGGCCTGTTTTTACCTCGTCGTTGTAGTCTGCCTCAACCGTTTTAATCGTTCCTGACACTTCAATGCCTACATCCACCTGATTTGTCGGTTCAAGATTACCGGTTGCCGTTACAGTGATGGTAAGATTGCCCTTTTTCACCACCCTGGTTTCATAAACCTCCGTGCTGGAAGTGTTTTTTAACTGCAGCATAAATACAGCAATTATTATCACTATAATCAGTACACTCAAACCTGTTAGATATTTTATTATACGTCTGTTTTTTGTATGGGGCCTGGCAATACCCAAAGTTTTGGAGATGTCGCTATTTTGAATAGAATCTGTTTTGGTCATGACATTAATATCCTGTTTTTTATCATGTTTTACTTCAGGGGTTTTACAGGCGTCCAACCGCCGCCAAGCGCTTTATAAAGCCTGATAAGGTTGGATGTAATTGTGCCTTTGCTTTCCGCAAGTTGATCCTGGAGGGAGAGCAAAGTCCGCTGCGCATCTAATAATATCTGAAAATCTACTCTTCCTGATGTATACTGACAAGATACTATTTCCACAGCACGCTGAGCCGCAAGTGATGCCTCTAACAGAGACTGACTGCGAATATGTTCTTTTGCATATGCCACCAAAGCGTTTTCGACCTCTTCAAGGGCAGTGAGTACAGTTGCTTCATACTGTATTAATGCCTGTTTCTGTTTGGCATTTTGTACCTGAATATTTTGACGTATACGTCCTGCATCGAAAATCGTCCATGAAATATTTGCGGCGATTGAGGATATCCGTGCGCCGGAGGAAAAAAGCCCCCCGGGGGTCAGAGCTTCCAGACCGATTGAGCCTGGCAGAAAAAATTTGGGAAATCTGTCGGCAGTGACAGCTCCGATCTGTGCGGTTTGTGCTGCCAGAATTCGCTCGTCACGGCGCACATCCGGTCGGCGTCGCAGTATATCCGCAGGGACACCAATGGCAACTTCGAAAGGAGGCACAGGTATGGCTTTGGGCTCTGTCAGCATATTATCCAGGTTACCGGAATGAACCCCCAGCAGCACCTCTATCCGGTTTTTCGCTTTTTCAAGACCGGTTTCCAGGTCGGGAATCCTGGATCGGGTTTGCTCCACGTTGTATATGGCCTGTTCCACATCAAGCATAGTCGCCAAACCGGCTTTATTGCGCCATAATGTAATATCATAAACACTTTTCTGCTTGTCAAGATTTGCCTTTGCTATGGACAGCCTGGCTTGAAGGCTGCGCAATTCCACGTAATTTATGGCCACTTCAGCGGTCATGCTTACCATAACATCACGCAGCTCCTCATGGCTTGCCTGAAGTTCGGCTTCAGCGGCTTCAATGGAGCGTTGTTTTCCACCAAATATATCTATCTCCCAGCTTGCATCAAATCCTGAAGTGTAAAGTTCGCTGGTAGCGCCACGGCCGCTTTCTTCACTGGAGCGTCTTTGGCTGGCCGAGCCAGTGGTTTTCAATGCGGGGAAAAGTTCTGCTTTTACCATGCCTCGTTTTGCACGTGCTTCCCACAACTTAGCTTTGGCTTTTTTCAGATCAAGATTTTCGGCTATTCCTCTTTTAATTAAGATTGACAGAACAGAATCATCAAATGTGTCCCACCAGCTTCCCATTATATCCGGTTTTACTTTTTTTGCAGATAAACCATTTTTTAGCTCGGCATTCCATGCAGCAGGGGAGGGGGTATCGGGTGGAGTATAATCAGGGCCAACCTTAATGCATCCTGTAATAAAAATTATACAAAAAATTATACTAAGTGTAACTTTTTTAAGCAATATCTGCATACCCTATTTTATGATTTTTTTTAAAAAATATAGTATGACATTAACCCTTTATGTGTCAAGTAGGGGCACGATGCATAGTGCCCCTACGGTGAAATTATTTGGCAAAAATTGAACCTTTTGTAAAAGCTTTTACTTAAAAAAGCTTGACACCTTATAAATGCGTCTGTTATTAGGGAAGACAAACATTATTATGTAGCTCTAATGAACAGGAAAGGGGTGCTTGATGCAAAAAAAACAACAGTTTGCAGAAATCGAAAACAGCAATATGATAGGCCTAAATGATCAAGATTTTAGCCCACCGGCCCTTTTGAAATTCTGGGAGATTGACAATCTCTTCAAATGCCCGGTGGCCGGCATGTGTTTGACGTTTTCAGAGCAAAAACAGTTGCTTAAAAAATCCGGGATTCCCATTAAAAAGCTAAGCTCCTTTGAAATCCACGAGACCCTGGTGGCGAGTTCGGAAAATGAAAATCGTTTATCTGTGAAGGTAACTAATCTGCTTCATCGCAAGTTCGGCAAAGAGGCGGCTTCTTTGCTTGAACTTGGGCAAAAGGAATTTATGGCGCACTGGGCGGAGATTTTTGAGACCGGAGATTATATGCACGTTCTTTGGGCTGCCGCAACCAGGCCAGGGCTGCCCATTGAATGCAAAACAGGAATTTTTGGAGCTGTCCATATGTCGATGCATTATAATGCAAAACAAAACGGCAAGATCAAGCAAAAGTTATTTGCCCGTGAAGAAGAATTAAATGCCGCTCGACGGTACGTCAAAGAGGCAAATCGTACCAGACGGACGCTGCAAAAGGAAAATAACTGCCTGGTACGAAAGCAGACGGATCTAACTACAAAAATAGCTTGCATGGAAATAGAAAAAACGAAATTTGAAGAGAAGCTGGCCATATCCGAGAGCTGTAGGCTGGCAACCGGGTTTGAACAGGAAAATCGATGCCTGCAGGAAGAGATAGATGCGTTGTCCGAAAAATTTAAAGAAAAAGAGGAGCAAACGGCTTCACTCAAAAAGGAGAATGCATGGTTGTTTGCGGAACTTGAGCGGCAAAAGGAATCCAACAGACACTTTGGCATGGAATCTCGAAAAATTATCAAAGAGGCTTTTAAACTGAACGACTGTGACGCGAGCTGCCCCGCCTTTGATCTGTGCCAAAAACGGATTTTGCTTGTCGGCGGCATCACCCGGATAAAATCTCTCTATCGGCAGCTCATTGAAGACAGCGGCGGCATATTTGAATACCATGACGGCTATATGCAAAAAGGTGTCAAAAAGCTTGAAAACAGTCTCAGGCGAGCCGATATGATACTCTGCCCTGTAAATTGCAACAGTCATGCAGCCTGCTCCATCGTAAAAAACCTTGGGAAGAAATATGACAAACCAGTCCATATGCTGGCAAATTCCAGCCTCAATGTAATTTCTCAAACAATCAGGAACAGTCACCAAAGTATGGCTGCCGTTTAATCTCGATTGCCAGTTCAAATGAAGATCTGACCCCCTCTACTGTTTCCTCTGCCAAAATTTGTCACAGAGGTGACATTTTTTGTCACAACCTGTTTATAACATAATAATCAGATATCTTTATATATAGCTGCACTTAGCATTTGCAAAATACCGCCTATCACCCGTTGTTAAGAGTCAGGCTCTACTTTTAATCCTTAAAATATTCAATATATCCCAGCGGTTATAATATTTACCTTCCTTGAATATGAATAAAAATGAATATTTTCCAAAGGTCTTATATACCATAAAAATAATTTGTTATATTTAAATTCCTGGTTGTCAGGCCTTTGGCACATCACTTGCTTTATAAAATCCATAATTAAATCACAAAAAAACGGACTGACACCTAAACTATTTTTTGGTTTATTAAAAAAGGGGGTGAAACAAAAAAAACAAGGTAAAAAAGTTTATAGATTTTTTAAATCAAAAAAAACAAAAAATTTATTTAAAGGAGGAATCATCATGATTAACAAATTAAGAGCAAGTAATGAAAAAGGTTTTACCCTTATAGAGCTTATGATAGTTATCGCAATTATTGGTATCCTGGCGGCAATAGCTATTCCAAATTTTATTTCCTACAGAAACAAAGCATACTGCAGCTCTACTGAATCTGACGGAAATTCAGTGGCAGCAGCCCTGGCGGACTGGTATTCAAATCCTGTGCACGTAAGTTTTCCCTTCGCGGCTGATGAGATTACTGCCATTAATGACTCTACTACTAGGAGTGTAACTAATACATTTGAAGCCCTTGGTTTAACAATGTCTAACGATAATACCTGTGCTTTTACCGGTAGTGACCCTGACGACATGACTATCATTATTACCGACGCAAGTAGCAGATGCCCGGGCGACGTACCTGGCACTGCAAACGACAGACCAGGCTGGAGTGGGTATACCTATACTATAGTTATTGAGAATTTGAATTTATAAACTTTTATCATAGCATCATAAAATAAAAGGGAGGTTGTTTTGTAATCTCCCTTTTTACTTTTGTTAAAGCAGCACTTTTCTGCAGCCAGTATTTTTTATTCTATCAGCTTTAAATTATTTGTGAAGGAAATAATGCTTTATATTAATAACGTCATGTGTTATTATTTGATATATGATTAAGTCATTCAGATGCAAAGAAACTCAAAAAATACTAAGCAGACAATTTTCACGCAAACTGCCTCAAAATATTCAAGCGAAAGCAAGACAAAAACTTGTCATGGTTGATGCAGCGACTGATTTGAATGACTTGCGAATCCCGCCAGGAAACAGGCTTGAAGCATTAAAAGATGGTCGAAAAGGTCAATACAGTATACGTATAAATGGACAATGGAGAATATGTTTTGTTTGGAAAAGCGGCGATGCATATGATGTTGAAATTGTCGATTACCACTAAGGGAGTCAAGAATGAAAAAAAAGAAAATGCCGCCTGTTCATCCAGGTAAAATTCTTTTTGAAGAATTTTTAACGCCAATGGGGATAAGTCAGTATCGTTTGGCTAAAGATACGAGTGT
>Ga0190313_1001563_pt1 | contig 12169 bp, 14 predicted proteins | sample 4870071011_MG_FD_169989 | JGI IMG/M metagenome (GOLD analysis project Ga0190313, IMG submission 169989) | Hydrothermal vent sediment bacterial communities from Southern Trench, Guaymas Basin, Mexico - 4870-07-10-11_MG | ecosystem: Environmental > Aquatic > Marine > Hydrothermal vents > Sediment ...
CTAGCCAATCCAGACTGTTATAGCATGAAAATATTAAAAGAGAGATTTTTCCAACTATTTAAATACCCAGAAGTTCTTGAATATTATTTTAAGAGGAAACAAAAGGGGGATGAGTATGAACCATGATAGCTAATCTTAAAAAGTGTACCCATGTTGGGAGATGATTGGAATCGAAGATTACCAAATTGGAGAGATACAGAAAGATGGAACAATGAAAATTACCCCATTTTATTATGATGTAAAATCTAGGGATCCTACAGAATATGAAGAGTGTAAGAATTGCAAACTTTTGCCAGTTTGCATGGGAGGATGTCCAATGGAATCAATTCGAAAAAACGGACATCCTAATGGTCCGGGATGCGACATAAATAAATATGTTTGGAAAGAAGGGTTAAAATTTTATTTAATGAGAAAGTATTCCAACCTATTTAGCAAGGAGAGTCTAATGAAAAATTTGGGTCGAATCCCAGATAAAAACGAACAAGTGTGGAACTTCACACTTTCAACAAGAGAATAATAGGCATTAAAAACAACGAAAACAACTGTACACCGAGGTGTTGGATAATGGAGAGGAAAGTATTTGCTATATTCTTAATCTCTTTTCTTGTGCTTTCTATGGGATATGTTTTATGGGGCAATAAATCAGTTCCATCATCACTAAAACAAGAGAAATTGAAACTTTACATTGAATATCCTTCAAGGGTTGAAGAAAAAATTATACATGGAGCTTTTCCTCATTTTCTGACGAATTATTCTGTTATTGCAAACATAACTGTTATTACCCTCAATCACCACCTAAAGGTAAGCTGGAATTTTGTAATTAAGGATAGAACTGGAAACAGCACTATACTTTACATAAAGTCTCCAAGTTTTGGTAAATTAAGCCTGACGCTTGAAGGAAAACAAGTCAACATATCAAAGCTCTCTCGATATTCATTACCTCAGTATTACGCTCAAGTAATACTTTTGAATGTAACATATCCAAAGGATATTCCAATACATGGAGCACTGGAGTATGAGACAACAGTGAATTCTTCGTTCACCCAATATATACTCGGTGATTTTGTGAAATTTTCCCCAATTTATTATCCCGAAACATATCCTTCCATAATGGTTTTTTCAACTGAGTGGCTTCTTCCGATATCACCTGCAGGAATACTTGTTAACTCAAATTCCCTCTATAATCCAATTCCAAAAGTGTATAATCTCACTCTCATTCTTCCTTCAACCTATACCGTACTCTCCGACTATTATCTACCCAAAATAGAACACAAAGATAAAAAATTAGTAGTAACATTCAGAAATGTTAAGCTCAATCCCACGAATTACCGGTTCATTTACATTTACAACCATGACCTTTTTCAAAAAACCGAAATTACTATTAGGAATGCCAAATTAATAGTTTACACTCCAAAGAAAAGTTATTTGGACTTCCAAGAACTCACAAATATCACAGCACAAATAGTCTGGCACTATATAAAACGCTTAAGCATGCTTCCTTATCAGGAAATTCATGTATTCTTTAATCCAGATATTATATTTGGAGAAGAATTTGAATACTTTGAGAATGGAATTGTAGTAGTTGGACTTCGGACACATTATGGATTTTTGGAAAATGAGGGCATTTTACCAACAATTGCTCATGAGCTTGCCCATTTGTGGTTTGGGAGTTATGCCCATCTTGGTCGACTCGATGAGAGCCTTACCACCTTCATGGAATTTGATGTGGATAAGCTTACTGGTGAAAGCTTGAAAGAAAGAGAAAAACAGGCAGTAAGGGACTCCAAGCGTTATAAGAGAACGTTGGCTCAAGTTTACCAAGAGGGAATACCTGACCCACAAATAAGACTTGGTGTTGAATATTATAAGGGTGCTTTTGTCTTCCGCTCTCTTCAGTTTGTTCTTGGCAATGAGACTTTCTTCAAGGGCTTAAGGGAGCTTTTAAGAGAATGCCATAATAAAGAGTGTAATTTAACGGATGTTCAAAATGTTTTTGAAGAAGTTAGTGGACAAGATTTAGATTGGTTCTTCAAAGAGTGGTTTTACACTACTAAGGTTCCTGATTACGAGGTTGGAAACTTGAATTTAGTTCAAAAAAGTGGAAGATATTCCCTGACCTTTGAAATTATTGACAAAAACAACTTCACAATGCCCCTCGAAATTGAGGTAATAACATCAAAAGAAAAACTCGTTAAGAAAGTTTGGATTAAAGGGAAAGCAAAGATAAGTTTTGAATTAAATGATAAACCAATAAAGATAACCCTCGATCCAAACGAATGGATAGTGAACGAAAACAAAAAATATAACATTGAGAGAATAGAGATAATAATTGAGTAATAAGACTCCGTCCTTTTAACCTTCGCTTTTTATTAATACTATATCAACAATATTAATAAATTCAAAGAAGATCCTGATAACTTTGTAGTAATGTTCTAACCCCCTCTTAACTTTCTCCCCTCCTCAAGCTCTCTCCTCAAAGTTCTTGCTTCGAACTCCGCTTTCTTTGCCCTAAACACCTTTGCAATTCTCTCAACTGCTTCAAGCTTCCTGATTATGCCGTCAAGCCACGTAAAGACGTCTCCGGGATAAAGAATTAGGCCATACATCTTTCTAAAATACTCGCTTATCTGAGTTGGATGCCTCCCTTCTCTTCTCAGCTCCATGATGCGGTCGCTTATTCTGTGCATCGCATACTCAGTGCACTCCTTTTCTTCACACATAAAGAAATCCTGATAAATCGTGAAGAGCCTCTCTTGAGCATTTGGACTAAGCTCTGGGATAACCCTATCGAGTTCCTCTAAAATCGAAGCAAAGCTTGGGGAAAAAATGTTAGCGCTCAGCCTTCCTCTAACTGCTCCTTCCAGCTCCCTCTGCAGAGTTCCGCTGAGATAAACATTTTCAAAAGGCGAAAGTTTGATTGCAATCTCCCTCGGACTCTTCTTTGCGAGGTTCTCTCTTATGAACTGAGCCTCATTTGGCAGTAAGAAGCTCATGCTGACAGCTCTTCCATAAGGTGTAACATTCACGAGCTTGCCCCTGAGTTTAACAAAATCATACTCTTCAAGCTTCTCCAAAACCCTTTCAGCACTTTGATTCGCTCCCAAACATCTGCTCTGGACTTCTTCTATATCATCCAGATATGAGAACACACATGCATGAGCCAAAACTTGGTCTTGCTCCAGCTCATCGCTCCACTCAAGGTAAACGGGTTCAATAGGTGCTGTTAACAGCTTAAATGCAACTTCATCTTCACTTTGCTCCATTTGAGCTGAGTATTTCTTCCCAGGCTCAATTATGAGGTAAACCTTTCCCTTCTCATGATAGAGAGGCCTCCCAGCTCTTCCAAGCATCTGGTGAAACTCTCTAACACTCAGCCACTTATTGCCCATTGCCAGGCTTTCAAAGATTACTTGTGAAGCTGGAAAATCAACCCCAGCTCCTAAAGCAGCTGTAGTTACAACAACATCAAGCATCTGAGCTTGAAACTCCATCTCTGTGAGTTTCCTTTGATGATACGGCAATCCACTGTGATAGGGCTTTGCCTTCAATCCTCTGCTTGTTAAAAACGCAGCCAGCTCATGGCATCTCTTCCTTGAAAAGGTGAAAACTATAGTCTGACCTTTATAGCCTTGCTTCGATTTTCTCATAACCTCAGCTTTAGCCAGCTGAGCTATGTAACGCCATTTTTCACTTTCATTTCTTGCTAAAATGACGTGCCTCTCTAAGGCCACTGGTCTTTCATCATAGACAACCAACCTAAGCCCAAGCTCCTTTGCAAGCTCTTCGGGATTCCCAATTGTAGCACTCAGTCCAATGAACTGAGCTTTTGGATAGAGTCTCCTCAATCTTGCTATTAAACCATCCAATCTTGCTCCTCTCTCCTCGTCATCAATCATGTGGATCTCATCAATGACAATAGTCCCAACTTTTCCAATTTTTCTACCAGCTCTCAATAGATAATCAACTCCTTCATAAGTTCCCACAATTATGTCGGCATCAATTCCCGTATCCACAACGACGAGCTCGTCTTTAGTCTTAATTCTGCTCATACCAACCCTTATGGCGACTCTTAAGCCAAGCTTAGAATATCTCCTCTTGAAATCCTCATATTTTTGATTTGCCAAAGCCACAAGGGGAACTAAAAAGAGCATCTTCTCTCCTTTTATTGCCTTAGGAACTCCAGCCAATTCTCCTATGAGGGTTTTCCCACTTGCTGTTGCTGAAACGATGAGAAGATTTTCCCCTTTTAACAAACCATGCTGAATAGCTAAGCTCTGAACTGGTAAAAGCTCCCTCACGCCCTCACTCCTTAACACATCTTTGAGCTCTTTCGGAATTTCAACCTCGTCAATGCTTAGTTTTTTGACTTTAATCTTCTTTGGCTTAAGCTCATCCCATTTTGTAACTTCGGGATTTTTAGTTGGGTCAAATCTTGGGTCAAAAACCATTAGAACTTTATCCAAGTCTCTAAATCGCTGTAAAAGCTTCTTTGCTTGGTCAAACATTCCTAAACTCCTAAACCTGTATCGAAGCTCATTTTTAAGCTCTTCCTCCGCACATTTCTCACATATGTACTCGCTATGGAATTTTATTCTATTTCCTTCAGTTAAGACCGTTATCTTCCCATTGAGGAGACAAAAACGGCAGAGGTGAGCTTTTTCGACCCTCTTATTTTGAAGCCTTACTTTAAAATATTCCTCCCACTCATCTGTATCTACCAAAACAATTCTCGCCTGCCTCAAAACCTTCTCAATCTCTTTGGGATTCCTATACTGGCTACCTTCAAGAACCTTAAACAAACGGTTGTCTCTCATAATTAGCCGGTAAATCCTATCAGCTTTTAGATTCTGCATCTGAGAAAGCTTTTCAGGTTCTTTTTCAACGTAATAAGCTTCGAGTTCATCCTTTTTTCTGCCTTTTTTGATTATAAAAAGCATCAAAATCACCTTAGCTATCTTCTTCGCCTTCTTGCTTTCCTCTCCTGCATCATTACACCACTTTCCTTGAAGGTATCCATGATAACTGAAACCTTTGCCCTTTTCATATTCTTCCCAAGATATTTTACAGAGAGATTTTTCACGAACTCTTTAAGCTGGGAGATATCTTTAAAGTTTGCCCGTATTAAAATCTGAAACTCCCCTGTTTTCCTGTAAACTCCGATAACGTTGTCAAACTGGCTTATGCTGTACAGCATTTTGTCCACGGTTTCATTATCAACAAGAAGCTCAACCTCAATTATTGCCTGAACAAACTCATTTAGAAAAGTTGGATCAACTATTGCCGAATACCCCCGGATAGCCCCCAAGCTTTCCAGCTTTTCAATTCTGTTTTTTATACTTGCTGGTGAAAGACCTATTTTTCTGCCCAACTCTGTTAAAGTAGCCCTGCCATTCTTTCTGAGCTCTTTGAGAATTTCCTCGTCTTTTTCGTCAATGCCCACCATTTTCACTCAAAGGAAAATAGTAAAGAGAAAGGTTATTATTTTTTCGCTATTTTAATTGGTGCACCAAAAGCCCTATCTCCAGCATCTCCAAGTCCCGGAAGAATGTAACCGTGATCATTCAGTTCTCTATCAATCTTTGCTACAAAGATTTCAACTTCTGGGTATGTTGCCTTAATTTTGCTTATTCCTTCCGGTGCTGCCAAAACTCCAAGAACTATGATCCTCTTTGGGGTTCCATACTTCCTAACTTCCTCAATGACCTTTAGCAATGTTGAGCCAGTCGCAATCATTGGGTCTGCAATTATTACGGTGTCTTCAGGCTTAATTTCTGGAATCTTAATGTAGTTCATTTCTATCTCAAACTTTGGCGCTTTGCCTCTTGATGCAGAAACTATACCAACCCTTGCATGCTCAAGAACTTTTATCAAGCCCTCCATCAATGGAATTGCTGCTCTGAGAACTGTAACAATCACTACGTTCTTCCTGTCTTTAACAACTATGCCCTCTGTCTTCTCTAACGGTGTTTCAATTTCAACTTTTTCAACGTCCATTGTTTTTGTTAGCTCATAACCCATATATCTGCCAAGCTTTACTAAGCCCTTTCTGAACTCTATTGCACCCGTATTCTTATCTCTGAGCCCTGTAAGAATCTCCATCAAAAATGGTGAGTCTTCAAAGGAATAAACACCTTCCCATCTCTCATCAGCTATCATTAAAAGCCCGCCCTGAGTTTAGAAAGAGCCATTTAAAAATGTTGCGGAAGGGAAGAAAATGTTAATCTCCCCTCTCCTCCGGAGGAACACTCTTCTCAGTTACAGGTATTATACAAAGGAACTCAAAGGTCTCCGAATCTGGATTCTCATATCCGTGGGGTTCATTTGGAGGTATATATAGAAAGCTGCCCGGAACAGCTTTTACCGTCTTTCTACCGTTTGTTATGTAACCTTCGCCTTTGACTACAAATATTTCATGTTCCCATGGATGCTGATGTGTGGGGATTTTCCCTCCTTTCCTAATAACAAAATATCTCATCGCAAAATTCTTTGCCCCAACTTTTGGGGAAACAAGCCATCTTATTGTTGTTTTCTCAACCCCTTCTATTGTAACTTCCTTTTCTTCAACATCAAGATAATGCCCAACAAACATTTCTGTCACCCAAAGGTCTTTAAGTTTTGAACTACTTAAGGGTTTTTTGGTGAAAAACATGAGAAAGCTTTTCGTGCTGCTTTTAATAGGACTGATTATCTTCTCAGCAGGATGCACACAGAAAGGAACAACTTCAACAGAGACTACCCAAATTAAAACTCAAGAAAAGCCAAGTGAGACACAAATGACAACTTCCACACCAACACAGACTCAAGCTCAAGGAATTAACTTCAAGGAATACAAGCGTGGCGAGATAATCGGAAATTGGTGGAAGCTTTTTGATACAAGTGTAGTTTATGTCAGCAAGGGATATGAGGATTTAGCAAAGCATTACTTCCCAAATGCTCAAATAAAACCTGCAAGTGAGTTTGAGAGTGGAATTGCAATTTTAAGACCAAAAGATGCCCGAGAGCTTTTGAGAGGAAAGCCAATGCTGATTACAATCAACGACTATTTTGGCTATGTCCTTTACAAAGTTGGCTATAAATTCGTTGGGCAGGATATGGGGATGATTGTGGCATACAAAGAAAACAGCAGAGACAGACTAATCTTTACAGGTAATGGAAGAGCCGGAACTGGAGTTGCATTGAAATATGCCTTAGACATTAAAGAAGGAAAAAGAAAACCAAAGGCAACATATGTTCTTAGAAGGGGGGATTTTGAAGGTATTGTGCTGAAGGAAATCGGTGATAACAACTGGAACGGAATTTTAGAAAAAGGAGAATACTGGACAATTAACGAGATTTACTTTAAGGAGCCGTTTATTTACAACTGGCGCATTGTTAATGGAGAGAACATAACGGTCAGTGGAGGATTCATAAGATATGTGAACGGCTCAAGGGTTTATATCTACGCTTTGAGCTTTAATGTGAGCGTTGAAGTTAAAAACGGGAACGGAGCTAAGATAACATATATCGTTGAAAACGTGAATCCAAGCATTATGAAGATTCCAGAGAATGCAGAGACTGGGGACACTTGGATTAAGTTTACAACAACCGAGAAACACTTTGTACTCCAGGCAAAAAGTCTTGAAAACTTCACTTTCTTAGCTTTTGGTGACCACAGACCTGGAAGTGGAAAGAAAGTTCCAGAGGCATTCTTAAAAGTTAGAGACTCTATGAACAATGACAGTGGAGCCTTCATAATTGATGGAGGAGATTTAGTCTATTCCGGAAAAGTCGAGGAGTGGGGAGAGCTGTTTAAAGCCTGGAAGTTCAATAAACCCGTTTTCATAGCTGTGGGCAACCACGAGTACCAGGGAGAAGGTGTTAACATATACCACAAATACTTTGGTCCAACCGACTATTCATTTGTCCTCGGAAATTACTACTTCATTTTCATGAACAACGTTGAAAATGGATACTCATTAAGTGCTTCACAGTGGAAATGGCTTAAAAATGAGCTTGAGAAAGCAAAGAAACTCCACAAAAACCCAATAATTGTTATGCATACACCTCCAGTTGATCCAAGACCTGGGGGAGACCACTCAATGAAGTCCAGTGAGGGAAAGAAACTACTCAATCTAATGAAAGAATACAATGCCTTTGGAGTATTTAGCCACATCCACATCTACTGGTACGGAGAAAAGAATGGAGTCAGTTACGTAGTTACTGGTGGGGGAGGGGCTCCGCTATATGCTAAGCCCGATGAGGGAGGATTTTACCATTATGTCAAAATTTCCGTGGATGGAGGAATCCAGGTTGAACCTATAGAGGTCAGCTAACCCTTCTTCTGTTCTTTTATTAACGAAAAGTTCTTAAAGTTATAAATGGAAGAGAGATATGAGGTGATTAAAATGCAACCTCCCAAGAAAAAGAAGATTGAGGAGATAGAAGAGGAAGAGTTCTTTGAGGAGGAAGAGTTTGAGGAATGGGAGGAAGACTGGGAAGAAGAGTGGGAGGAAGAGGACTGGGAAGAAGAGTGGGAAGAAGAGGAGTGGTGAGCTTTTTATTTTTTACGCCTTTCTATATAGTCTATATAGTTACCTGTGTTTAGCTATATTCTATTTTGGCAAACTATTTATATCCTTCAGATAACGGTTCTCTGGTGATAATAATGTTCACTGATCCGTGGCTACTTGTCACAATTGCCGTTGGTCTTTTCATGGCTTGGGCAATAGGAGCAAATGATGCAGCAAACTCCATGAGTACTGCCGTTGGTGCAGGGGCAATAACCCCAAAGCAAGCAGTCATAATTGCAGGTGTTTTAGAGTTCACAGGAGCTTATTTCTTTGGAAAGAGCGTTACAGAAACCATAAGGAAGGGTATAATCAACCCATCTCAAATAACAGACCCAACCGTTCTAATCTATGGTTCAATAGCAGCCTTACTTGCTGCGGCATTATGGCTCCTTATAGCAACCAAATTTGGACTGCCAGTATCGACGACGCACTCCATCGTTGGAGGGGTAATTGGGTATGGTATTGTATATGCTGGCATGGGCATAGTTAACTGGGGCAAGATAGCGCAGGTAGTCGCAAGTTGGATTCTTTCACCAATTTTTGGAGCAATAATGGCTTTTGTAGTATTTAAAGCAATCTCAAAGACAATACTTCAGAGTTCCACTCCCGTGAAAAGTGCAAAAAATTATTCCCCAATATGGATTGGACTGGCGTTCGTTGTAATCGGAGCAATGTTTTACATAAAAGTTATGCATGGGAAATCCTTGCTGATAGCCCTTAGATGTGGAGTCTTGGCTGGATTCATAGCATTTCTCATAAGTTTTGTAATTTTGAGAAGAAACTTTAGAACTGCTGATCCATATATAGGAGTTGAGGCCATATTTAAGAGAGTTCAGGTTCTGACATCAGCCTACGTTGCTTTATCCCATGGAGCCAACGATGTTGCCAATGCAATCGGCCCGGTGGCTGCAGTGTATGCGGTCGCAACAACGGGACTTGCTGGAATGAAGGTCCCTGTGCCAAGATGGATTCTGGCAATGGGAGGTTTGGGAATTGCAGTTGGTGTAGCCACATATGGATATAAGGTCATGGAAACCGTTGGAAAGAAAATCACAGAGCTGACAAACACAAGAGGCTTTAGCATTGACTTTTCAGCGGCAACCGTCGTTTTAATAGCCTCATGGCTTGGGCTTCCAATTTCAACTACACACACAGTGGTTGGAGCGGTAATTGGTGTAGGATTAGCAAGAGGAGTAAAGGCAATAAACAAGAATATTGTTAAAGATATAATAATTTCATGGTTTGTGACTGTGCCAGTAGCCGCCCTCGTCAGCGGTATAATATTCAAAATTTTAATGGTGATGTAAAATGCAAGTCTGGACTAAGCTTTTTGCAAAAAGTCCTTTTAAACCTTTAATAAAACATGCTGAAGTCGTATTAGAAACAGTAGAAACTCTCGAAAGAGCCCTTGAGTTATGGTACGATAAAAAATATCAAGAAATGGAAAAAATCGCAGTTGAAGTTGATAACTTAGAGGATATTGCAGACAGAATTAAGGAAGAAATCAGAGACAGCTTAACAACAAAGCTCTTCATGCCAGTGAACAGAAATGATATTCTTGAATATCTTCATATGCAGGATAAAATAGCGGATGCAGCTGAAGATACTGCAAAATGGCTGCTCATAAAGAGACCCAAAGAGATTCCGGAGGATATTAAAGAGATTATTTTAAAGATGGGGAAGGAAAGCATTAAAGCTGCAAAGCTCGTTCACACGGCAATAGTTCAGATGGACACTGTAATCGAGAGTGGATTTAGTGAAAAGGAGATTGAAAAGGAATATGAGTTTATAAAAGAGATAGAGAGCGTTGAAAATAAGATAGACGGACTTGATACGAAGCTCATGAAACTCGTTTTTGAAAACGAAGACAAACTAAGCTGGGGAGATGGATTTTACATCCTGAATATAGCCAGAACTCTCAGTAACATATCAGACAAAGCTAAAGATGCAGCAGAAAGAATAAGGCTTATGATGAACAAATGAAGAAAGAAAGCCTCAGATTGCAATCATTGTTGATGTCATTTGTATTTCGGGCATCTTTCTTATCTTTTCTGTTATGAACTGATCCAGGTCTTTGAGTGTGTCTGTCTCAACTTTAACAATTAAGTCGTACTCCCCGTAAACAACATAAGCCTCCTTGACCTCCGGCATTGCCAAAAGCTTTTCCATAACTTCTCTTTCCTTTCCAGCGGCTGTCACCATCAAAATAAATGCTGTCACCATGTCTACCACCAAATTATAGTTTGTTTCTGGGATATTTAAGACTATCGGAAGGTGAATACAGATTTATGGATTAGGTTAACAAACTCTTTGAAAACTTAATCCTAAGTCTAAAAATATATTTCAAAGCCGAAGTTATTATAATAACTGGGAAGCATCATGATTGAACATCTGATTAGTAGAGAGGAGCTGAAGCATTTTAGAGAGTTTATGGAAAGAAAAGGTATAGAGGAGCTGACCTTTTATTCAAAAGGAACCACGAGCTTAATTTTTCTTGGAAAGTTTCAAGAGGGGATTGTTGTTGTGAAGCTTGAGAGGAAAGATTCCCCACGCAAAAACCTCAAAAGAGAGGCGGAAATCCTAAAGCTACTTGAAGGACATGAAATAGCACCAAGACTCATAGACTACGGGAGTTTTGAGGGAAAGGAGTACTTGGTGAGAGGCTTCGCGGAGGGGAAACCCCTGCTATATGCAGATGTTGAAAAGCACCACTTAATCGAAATTGCAAAAAAGACTCATGAACTCGATGTTCTTGGTATAGATCATGGGCAGATTCAAGGGGGAAAGCACATTATAATTGGAAAATCTGTATGGATAATCGACTTTGAAAAAGCCAGCACGAGGAGAAAACCCAAGAACCTAACATCTGCTATGGCAATGCTGTTTTTGAATGAGAATGCTATATCAAAGAGGATTCGAGAGAAATTTGAGATAAATAAAGAATTCTTGGCAGAAATAAGAAGAGCTCTAAGGGAATATAAAGATAGCAAGAATGCCAAAAGGGTTTTGTCACTTATTCGCAGCCTTTAATCTATCCGCCCAGTATATCGCCAAAGGGACTACAATAGCCATTACTATAAGTCCTATTCTCGGGTCCGCAAAATACTCAAAAATCAGTATCACAATAACTGTCAAGCCCATCATCAAAAACAAATCTCTGTCGAATAACCTTGATTTCGCCAAAATGTTCTGTTCCCTTGCAGTATATGCCAGATAAAATGGTATTCCCAGAGCAGCAATAACAATCCCAGCATATGTTCTCAAGATTACCGAAACTATGAGACCAATGAGAAGTATTGCTCCAATTCTGTATTCTATCCCCACAATCTCCACCCCGCAGAGGATGATTAAACTTTAAATACTTTTAAAGATTCCCTAAATATAGGTGGTAACGTTATGAGCAAAATCGAATGGAATGAGAAAACTTTTATCAAGTTCTCTTATTTGAGCGATGTAAGGATTTCTAAAGACGGAAAGCAGATAGCCTATGTTCTGACTTTTTTCTTTTCCAAGCCTCGCCCTTTAGGCGGGGTACAGTGTTCAAAAATTTGGCTCTTGAACAGGAAAGCCAAAAACTTATAAACTTCTAATGCCATACATATGTTGAGTGGTGTATATGG
>Ga0190313_1001564_pt1 | contig 12169 bp, 10 predicted proteins | sample 4870071011_MG_FD_169989 | JGI IMG/M metagenome (GOLD analysis project Ga0190313, IMG submission 169989) | Hydrothermal vent sediment bacterial communities from Southern Trench, Guaymas Basin, Mexico - 4870-07-10-11_MG | ecosystem: Environmental > Aquatic > Marine > Hydrothermal vents > Sediment ...
TTTGTTCAATATCTCAACGGCCAAGTAGATGTCGCTGCACTTGTTATAAATGTGCTCCACTATACTTTCATCTCCAAACTCTGGCTCGATCTCGTTTGGAATTAAAACAGATACTTTACACCTTTCGGCAATTATCTCTCCAGATGTAGGTCTTTCTCCACCAGCGATTGCACCGTATATGAGTCTAAGTAGAGTTGTCTTTCCAGCTCCACTCGCTCCAACAACGGCAACGATCTCACCGGGCTTAATCTCAAAATTGGCATTTCTTATGACATGACGTTGAATTACTCTCGATCTAACTCCAAAGGCTGAAAGTAAAAACCTAATATCCTCGCTCACGCCTTCTAAATCGAGCTTATTTTCGAATACCTTCGATACATTTTTAAAAACAATTGGCTTTTTTAACCCCTCGACCTTACCGTACCTTGAAACACAAAGCTTTCCTCTATGAACCTTCGCATATTCATCCGTTTCAAGGAACCTATCAAGATAATCCTTAGCTTTATCCGAAAGGGGATAGTAGAGAACAGGTCTGCCAGAAGCTGTATCCCAAACATACTTAAATCCAACCTTCTCAAAGAAGGGGTTAAACCTTGCCATCTGAGCTATTGTTTCAACAAGGTGCTTCCTCTTTCTCATCTCAGGAATTCTCCTCTCAGCAATCCATTCAATTGCAAGCTTAACTGCTGTAATTCCAATTCCATCCGACCTGTAGTCTGGATGAACTACAACTCTTGCAATCCTTGAACAGGCTGTGTTGCTGATCTCTAAGGCCTTTAAGCTTGCAACTTCCCAAAGCTTATGCCTTGCAATTTTCTTGCTAAACTTACTCCTTAACTCCCTAAACATCTTCTTCATTACGAGCTCTGGGCTGTAAACTGGTCTAAACCACTCCTTTGGAAATACCTTCTCTCTAACGTTCCTTTCTATCCTTCCATCTGGTAGTCTTCTGTGCATTAGAGGTATTGGAGGATCTACACGAACGTAAGCCAGGAGCTTTGGTTCATACTCCTCCCTATTGAGGAGTTCAAGGACTAAAAATCGGGAAGCTGGTGTAGATCCTTTTATCTCAGCGATGGTCATGTTTTCATTACACCTTGGACATTTTGGCTTTGTATTGGCCTCAACTAACTCTCCACATCTCTCACATCTCCACAAAGCAACCTTCTCCTTCTCAGATGCGTAGTGAAACTGTTCAAGCTCGGCTATAGCTTCAAAGTCCGATTCAAAAACAGCTTCCCTAGCCCTTATCTTATAACTATAGATCACATCTCCAAATGGGCTATATCTTGGTACTACAACCTCTTTAACCCAGTATGGCCAAACCTTAACTTTCTCACCTTCATAAAACTTGTAAAGTTCGTAATCATCAAAGAGTAAAACCTTGGTACCCTTAATCTCTTTTGGCTTATCACATGGAATCAGTTCTAGCTTTTCCCCAATGTTTATCCACTTCGAGATTCCAGCTGTGTAAAGAACGATTTCCTCTCCATCACATTCAACAGTCAAAGTTCCAAACCATCTATGCTTGAACTTGGGAATCTCTCTATCTACAACCTTGCATATCATAGCCTAAAGTTCTGTTGGGATTTAATTAGGTTTGTCTTATAAATCCTCAAACGAATCTTATAGGATGAGGCTTGGGTTGATAGTAAAGGAACCTTACGCATCACTCATAGTTAAGGGTTTGAAGGTTTGGGAGATAAGGAAAAGGAGGACAAATGTTAGGGGGAAAATATACATAATCTCACAGGGTAGAGTGATAGGGCAGGTTGAGATAGTGGACGTTTTGGGACCTTTCACAGTTGAGGAACTTGTTGAACATGAAGAAAAGCACAGAGTAGGATATGAGGAGCTTTTAAGGTATGCAAGAGATTCAAAGCTCTTTGCTTGGGTTTTGGACAAGCCGATTGAATTTGAGAAGCCTTTAAAGGTTGTACTTCCGAGAGGTGCTCAGGTTTGGGTCAGGTTGAAAGATTTAGGGAAAGTAGATAAATCCGAACAATCTGAATAGATTCCATGAGAGTGATTGCCTTTGTAGGCTTACCCCTAAGCGGTAAGACCACAGCTTCTAAGGTTGCAGAGGAGATGGGTATTCCAGTTGTGTGCATGGGGGATGTGGTTAGGGGGGAGGCTAAAAGAAGAAATTTACCACTCACAGATGAAGTCTTGGGTAAGATTGCAAATGAGCTTAGGGAAAGGGAAGGGATGGATGCTATAGCCAAAAGGTGTGTACCCTTGATAAGGGAGAAGGGGAAAGAGGTTGGAGTAGTTGTTGTTGATGGGATTAGAGGACTTGCAGAGGTTGAAACGTTTAAAAGGGCTTTCGACGACTTTGTACTGATCGCAGTCGAAGCACCAATTGAACTTAGATTTCAGAGATCTTTGAAGAGGAAGAGAAGTGATGATGTCAAGAGTTTGGAAGAGTTGAAAGAGAGAGATAAGAGAGAACTTTCTTGGAATTTATCTAAAGCTTTGGAGATTGCAGACTTCACAATAGAGAACACCTCAAGCTTGGAGGATTTTAGGGAGAAGGTTAGGGGAGTTCTTGAGCAGTTGGCAAAGAAGGTTGAAATAGAGATTGAAACAAAGATAAATCCTACTGAAGATGTGGATAAGGTTGTTCAATCCGTGAAAAACATCTTCCCAGATGCTGAAATTCAGATAGAGGGGGACAAACTCAAAGCCAGAGCGTGGGATCTTAGAAAGCTCAGAGATTTGCTCAGAAGGCAGAGGATACTTGATACAGCAAGGACGGAGCTTATAAGGGGTAGAAGTAACAACGAAACTACGATATTTTTAAATAAGCAGATTGCTTACATTGGAAAGGTAAACTTTGCAGATGAAGATGCAATTCTGTCCCCCATAAGAGTTACGTTCAAGCTCTATGGAATTCCGTTTGGAAAGTTCTTAGACTACTTGGCACCTCAAACGAAAGCTGGTAGACCTGTCAAGGAGGTTGATAGGTTAATTTAGGTTTCCAGAACAGAAACGTAAGTATAAATAACGTGAAAGCTAAGGTTGAAGCAAAGATGTATCTGTTTGGTCCAATTGATGCTGAAAAAATTGGACCTATGGTTTGTCCAATTCGAATCATCGAGTTGTACGTTGTTACAACGGTAGCTCTGCTTTCAACCGTGGTGTTCTCAACAAGGAGGTTTTGAAGGGCTGGTAATACAGTTCCATGACCAAAACCGTAGATCATAGTTGAGATTGTAAAGGAAAATAGGTTTGGTGATAGAGGTATGAGGGCTAAAGAAAATCCGTAACCTAAAAATCCCAAACTAATTGTTCTATAAGTTCCAAACCTATTGACAAAGTAGCTGAGCTTTGAAGCGACTAAAGCTGTTATGATAAGTGTTGAGGATTGAATGAAACCTCTCAAAAATGGTTCAGCTTTAAACCTCTCCTCAAGTGTTATGGGTATGTATAGGTAGAAGACGCCATAGGTTATCACGAAAACCAAACATCCCAATGCGAACGCTACGATTATGTCTCTATTCAGCTCAAGCTTGAAAAATTTCCTTCCTCTCCTTGAATCTACTCCTATGGCAAGAATTCCAATCGGTACTGCTGTTAGAAATGTTAAAAAAGGTAGTCTCCAATCTATTTCGGCTAAGATACCACCCAAAAGTGGATAGAATGCCAAACCGATGCTAAGTATACTTGCGTTGTATCCCAACATCTTAACCCTTTCAGCACCATCAAACAGATCTCCTATGAGTGTCACCGCTAAGGATGTTAAAGCAGACCCACCAACACCCTGAATAAACCTAAGAAGTAAAATGGTATTGTAATCTGCAAATGCACATGCAAAGCCAGATATGCCGAAGATGAAGAGTGATGTCGTTAAAATAATTCTCCTTCCAAAAGCATCGGCAAAGTAACCCATGAGAGGTGCAAAGAATATGCCAGGAAGTGTAAAAACCGTAATTAGAAGGCTAACTTGAAATTCGTTGATGTTTAAGGCTTTTTGAACTTCTGGAAATGCTGGTGAAAGGATTGCTACACCTATTATCCCCATTAAGGTAGATCCGAATATAACTACTTTAGCCCTCATTTTACTGTCTCGTTTAACTTTTGCAAGATTTCACCCAATTTGTTCAGGTACTCACCAAATGCACTCCAATTACCCTGCCTAACACTCTCCAAGGCTCTGTTGTAGTACTCTATGGCCTTATCAACGATGTCTCTGACACTTTCAGGTTTCTCTTCAACCCTCTTTTCTCCAAGTATGGATTGAAGTGACGATTCAAGGGTTGAACCCATAACTACATAATCGTTGTAGGCAACTATGACGCCTCTAAGCTCTGGGATGTGAGACTTCTCAGCTTTCAGGTATATGGGTTCAACGTAAAGTATTGAACCCTCTATGGGTATTACGAGTAGATTGCCCCTTATTACACTCGAACCAACCTGTCCCCAAAGCGTAAACAATTTGGAAATTTCAGGATTTTGATCTATCCTAGCCTCTATCTGCATGGGTCCATAAACAAGTTCACCCTTCGGAAACTCGTAGACGATAAGCTCCCCGTAGTGTTCATCACATCTCGCACACATCCAAGCGATCATATTTTCCCTTCCCTTTGGGGTAAACGGAAGCATTAGGACAAATTCGGGCTTGTCTTCAAGATTTAGAATTACATAGTACGGTTCCATATCTATCCTATGGTTCTCAAATACCTCTTCTGGTGTTTCCCACGCATCTTCTCTATTGTAAAATACCTCAATTTCCGTCATGTGATATATTGAGTAAACCTTAGCCTGAATTTCGAAGAGGTTTATGGGATACCTTATGTGCTTTCTAAACTCGATGGGCATGTTCCTTTTGAAGATGGGAAAAGCTTTCTCAATAGTTTTTAAGACTGCATCCTCCTGAACGACATAGAATTCCACAGTTCCATTATAAGCGTCGATGAAGACTTTGACGGGGTTCCTTATGTATGCTATGTCATCATAAACGTCAGAATAAGGAAACCTTTCAAGAGTTGTATATGCGTCAATTATCCAGTAGAGTCTACCATTTATTACCGCTATGTAAGGATCTGAATCGTATTTCAGATAGGGTGCTATTGTTTTAACTCTATCGATTATGTTTCTATGGAACATTATTCTGCTCCCATCCGTTATGTATTCACTCAGTATAAGGCTTATATCACCAAATCTCATTGCAAAGAGAAACCTCTTGAAACTGTCAAGTCTAACTCCGCCCGTCCCATTGTAAGTCGTAAACACGTTCTTGTCTCCTAATGGGTAGTCAAACTCCTCAAGTTTCGTATTGACGACGATGTAGTCGTTTGTGATTTCGCCATAGTATATCCTTGGTTCCTTAACCTTTATCTTACCCTCTGGTGGTATGTCCCTAACTATGAATTCGGGTAATCCTTCCTTTGAAATCACGTTTACAGGTGAAGCTATTACTCCATAGCCGTGGGTGTAAACCAAGTGTTCGTTGACCCATGTTTTTGCACGGGATGGTAAGAGATCTGTGGAGAGTTCCCTTGCTGATATCATAATCTGTGTGTACCTTCCATCGATGTAATATCTGTCAACATCGATGTCGTTTATGAAGTAATAGGTCCTTATTTGCTGTAACTGTCTGTAGACATCCAAGAGGGGTCTGTGATCCCAAATTCTTACGTTTTCGATTGTTCCTCTATGCCTCTCTATCTTGTCATAGCTCAGATCGTATCTAACTTCATAAGGAAATCTCTTAACACTGTCCAATCCGAATGCAAAACGGGTGTAATGGATGCTGTAGTTTATGTAATTCCACTCCATCTGAAGCTCGTTTGGCTCGACTTTCAGTTTCTGAACTGCAAATGGAACAACACCTAATACAAAAGCCATTATGATTAGGAAAATTCCAAACAGAATTGCAATCCTTTCAAAGCTTCTGAACTTTAAGCATACAACCGCAAATCCTACTGAGATTGCAGACATTATCAACATTGAGGGCATGAGGATGTTTACTTCAACCCAACTAGCTCCACTTACAACACCGTGCTGTGAAAATAAGAGATTAAACCTTGTCACATACAGGTAGATTGATATAAGAATGAACACGATTGCAAAGAGTATAGACATGTGGAGATAGCCCAATTCTGGAAAGACCTCTTTAAACTCCTCCCAACTTCTAACCCACCTAAAGTGGTAGATATAATAAATAAAAGAATTTATAAAACATAAAAATATTGAAAGTGCAAAAACCTGAATGATAAGCTCCACAAAGGGCAGTTTAAAGACAAAGAAAGAGATATCGTAACCAAATATAGGATCTCTAAGATTAAAATCACTCGAATTCACAAAGTAAACTAACTTCATCCATTCAGTTGAAAATCCGTATGCGACTATCAGAGAGATTATCAAGTCAAATTCATGAAAGTACTTAATCTTTTCACCTAAGAAGTCCATTATGGCTTTTTTGAGTGTCATGGCGTTTACAGTTAAAACTGTAAATATTATGGCAAAGGATAGGGTAAATAAACCAAACTTGTACATCAACATATTTACAAAAACTTGTCCGTAGCCTAACGACTCGAACCAAAGGTATTCAGTGTACAGATCAATAGATATAACTGATAATATAATGTCAGCTAACAGAAAAATTGTTAGAGCTAACGCCCTTTTCGGATTCATCAAACTGCTATTCTCTCTATACATTATAAACGTTTTTGGAAGTCTTCAATGCTAAAGAAAATAAAATTACATCTACAATTGCAAAGATAAGGACCGAGATGTCGAAGATTGAAAGTGATGATTTTACGATCAAGCTTAGAGGAGAAGGATTGAAAGCTAGAAATGACAGTATTAAAGGTATGATTATCAGAGAGAAAACGAGTTGTGACTTTTCCCTCCTTATCGAAAAGTTTACGGTCAGTAAAGCGAGAGATACAACCATTAAGTAGAATATAAATGAAGATAAGATAGTTAAGGATACATTTATCATAACACCGTTCAAGAGCAGGCCGATTATCCAAACAACGGTTAGGATTATAGAAACTATGAATACAGCTAGCATCTTACCAAAAACTATATCTCTCACATTCACACAGCATAGGAGAAGTTCTATAGTGTCTTTCTCAATCTCTTCGCAGAATATGTCTATAACGTACACTCCAACTATTATGGCTGTTAAGATTGCAAGTAGAGGTATCAAAACTGTATAGATAACCCTAAACTGTATTGATATACCTTCTGGAATGTTTAGGTATCTTCCTTCGCTATCAAGAGTTCTTAAACTTAAAACGGGTATACCCATGCACTTCCTCAGCTCATCCTGATACTTCATCATAACATCCCTTAAAGATGGCATGATCTTTACTGCCTTAAACTCCTCCCTTGGTATATATACATCGATGTAGTTTATTCCACTTGAGTTCTCTTTTAAAACAACAACTACATCGATTTCTCCCTTTTTCAAGCTCAATAAAGCTTTCTCCAAATTCTTAAAGTGTATAGGATTTGCTACTCTCTCAAATACAATTCCAGACCCAACAAGTCCTATTCTGATTTCAGTGTGAACGCTTGGACTGTAAAGAACGGTCAAACCGAAGGCGATGATTTGGGAGAGTGAGGAGATAGAGATGAGTAACATTATTGCTAAAACTATCGTCTTCTCCTTTGTTAGTGATTTCAGATCTTTCTTAGCTATCTTAACAGCATCCATAATACCAACCCGTTGTATATGGAGTGGAATGTGGATGCTGACAACACACCAAGCTCAAATCCGCATCTCATTGTTAAGGCAAAGATGAATGCTGATGTTACGTGAGCTAAGAGAGGTAACACTAGCATTCCAGCAACGTTTGTTGGAATGAAGCTGAGTAGTATGATCTTTTCACCAGCGAAGAATCCAAGAGCTGAAAGCGTGGCTGAGATGTAAGGACTTAAACCGTTCAGACTTGCAGAATATATAAATAATCCCTTAAAGAACTCTTCTACAATAGCCAACACAACTAGGATCACGATGTAATTCTTTAGAGGGAATGTTACTGAAAGCATAAACAATTCTATGAGAAGGACGAATGGAATTGAAAGGAATGTGAAAAGAAAAACCTTGTAATATCTATCTGTCAATTTTGTCGACAGTTCGATCATCTTACCGATTAGGCTTTGAGAGTACATGAATTCGAAGGATCTCATCGTTAAGTAAAACAGAACTAAAGAAATAATTGATAGATGTAGGATTGAAAGTAGAATGTAACTGTAATCGATCTTCTCACCACTCAAACACTTCACTAAAATCGTCACAGGAGACAGGTTGCTCATAGGTATGAAGCTAAAGACGGCTGGAATGAAGAGGTAAGAGGTCACGACAAGCGTAACGACCATAGATAGAAAGGAAAGCTCTTTGTAGCTCCTCGAGAGAAACACGAGGAAAGAATCGATTGACAGCATTAGGATTAAAATTGATAGAGTTAAGGGAATTACTAGAATGTTTCCCCCGAAGATAAATGCAATTGATGTTGATAGAACTAGTCCAATTGTCATGTAGGGTAAGACTCTACCTATGAGAACTTGATTCTCAGAAACTACACTCAACAGTACATCGAACCTTCTCTTAATCTTGTCCTCCATAAAGGAGGATGTGAAAACCTGAGCTATGAAGTAGAATGGTAATGTGAGCATGAATGCATAAGCGAACTTTTTAAAGAGTATGGGTGGTTGAAGGTTTTCTGGAAGTAGATATTCTTGTTTTTTCGGGCTCTCAATACTAATTACCTTTCTCTCGACCTTCTTCTCACCTGATACAGTAAGAGTAGGTGTCTTTTCAATAACCCTTTCAACTGGCTTTGGTGTTGTTTGTGGAAGTTCTGTAACTTTCCCCTTTTTTACTCTCTCTAAGTGCCCTTCTATGTGAATCTCAGTCGGGATTTTATGTAATCTTATCAGTACCGGAAAAGCTCTATCACCATAGTTCTCGTATACCCATCGATTGTACTCCTGTCTTATGTACTTTCTGAACTCGTCAAACGCTGAGTAAGACTTGAAATCTCCTCTTAAGATGACATAGCCATCTTTAACTATTAAATCTGGATTTGATGAAGTTCTAAAGGGCTTGAAATCAATAGGTATGTTTATCGTATAAATTCCATCGTCCAAGCTCACCCCACTGTTTAAGATTTGAACTGCAATAAGAGCTGATAACGTTATAGACATAACGGCTATCAACGTTACATCCTTTGATTTTCTCCTCCTAAGTTCAAGTTTCGCTATTCTTAGCATCGTTAAAGGATATATATACAACTTTTAAAACCTTGTTTGTGCTCAGAGTTGAAAACTTGAAAAAGGTTTATGGAAAATTTTTAGCTTTGAAAGGTATCAGCTTTGTCGTTAGGAGAGGGGAGATTTTAGGTTTGATAGGGGAGAATGGTGCTGGAAAGAGCACGACGATAAGAATTCTCGTCGGTTTAATAAGTCCTACATCTGGTTTAGTAGAATACGATGGAGTTAACTTCTTTTTAAGGAAGGATGAAATTAAGAGGAGAATAGGTTACGTTCCCGAGACAGATTCACTTTACGAAGATATGACTGCTGAAGAATACCTAAGATTCTTTGCAAGTTTATACAACGTTGATTATGATTCAGAGTGGTTAAAACGTTTGAATATCCCGAACAAAACAATTGCAGAGATGTCTAAGGGTATGAGGAGAAAACTTTCAATAGCTAGATCCCTAATTCACGATCCGGACTACCTCATCTACGATGAACCTTTCAGTGGCCTTGATCCAACCACATCCATAACTTTGGCAGATTTTCTAAAGAGGTTAAAGGGTAAAGCTATTCTTTTCTCTGCGCATAACCTCTACTACGTCGAATATCTTTGTGATAAGGTTGCTATAATGAAGTCTGGTGAAATAGTATATTACGGGGATGTTGAGGAGATTAAGGGTTTGAAAACGTACATCATCAGAACGGAAGATAAAGTTATAAGGACCAATGATGTTGATGAACTAGTTGAGATTCTAAGGAGTGAAAACGTTGTAAGCTTGGATGTTGAGGTAAAGAGGCTTGAAGATTTATACTTCGAACTTATGAGAAGATAGTTACTTCCTCTTACCCTTCCTCTCCTTTGACTTCGGTCTTAATCCTTTGTAGCCACACTTCCTACATCTCGTAGCCCTCATCGGATTCCTTGCATTACAACGCATGCAAATCTTTACGTTGAATAGCCTCGCTTCAGCCTCTGGAAACCTTGCCATGCTTTAGCCTTTGGCATTAGATATATAACAATTACGTCAAAGTTCGTTCATGAGGCTTACAGTTGTTTACGACAACGAAGCTAAAGGCGATTTTATAGCGGATTGGGGTTTTTCTTGTTTGATAGAATCTAAAATTAGGATTTTATTTGACACTGGAGCAGATCCAAGCATCTTATCTCACAATCTCTCATTAATAGGTGTAAACGACTTCGATTACGTTTTTTTATCACATGCACACTACGATCATATCGGTGGTTTGAAGGCTGTTTTAGATAATACATCGCATGTGATTGCTTTAAAATCGTTTCCAAAAAGGCTTAAAGATTGGATTTCATTGAAGTGTGAGCTAATTGAGGTTCAGAGAATTTTGGAATTTGAAAAGGGTTTTACAGCAATTGCCTTTAAAGGGTTAGTGGATGAGCAATCATTAGCTATTGATACGAATTTAGGTCTCCTCGTCGTAACTGGTTGTTCACACCCTGGGCTTGATGTCATACTTCAGCATGCCGAGAGATTTGGTAGGATTTTCGGAGTTATGGGAGGATTTCATGGCTTTAGCAGGATAGACATGCTTAAAAAGTACGATTTGGTTATTCCATGTCACTGTACAGTGTACAAAAGAGAGATACTCAAGATGCCAAACGCTAAGCCCTGCTTTGCTGGATGTTCCTTCGAGATCTAAATCCCTTTCCCACAAAGTACACCTCTGCACTATGCTTCCTTGAGGCTTTTGGGGAGTGAAACTTTCTAAACCTAAAGAATGGTTTAAACTCGTTGAACAGTCTTTGAATCTCCTCCCCCTGAAACACCTTAACTACAAAGTTTCCTCCATTCCTCAAAACCTCCTTAGCTATTCTAAATGCTGACCTAGCTAAATCTACGGATAATAGATGATCTATCGTCCACTTACCACTTATTTTTGGTGACGCATCACTCAAAACGACGTCAAAGTGCCTTCTAACTGACTTTATCTCTTCAAGTGTTTCATCCTTGGTTATATCACCCCTTATGAAGTAAACACCCTCTATAGGCTCCATAGGATTTATATCTACGGCAACAACCCTTGCACCTAACTCAACGGCAACCTGACTCCAACCACCTGGTGAAGCACCCAAATCCAGGACCCAATCTCCTTCCTTAATGAGCTTGAATGTTCTGTTCATCTGTAGGAGCTTGAAAGACGCCCTACTCCTGTATCCTAACTTCTTAGCTTGCCAGTAGTAGTAATCCCTCCTATCCTTCATCTCATCAAGGTAGTGCTAAGGCTCTATAAGTGTTCCGATGTCAGCAAAATCACCCCTAATCACTCTCTCTATATTTTCAGGCTCGCCTAAAAATACGATCGTTTTAATCTTACTCCTCTGAATAATCTTCAAAGCCAAAAGATCGAGGACAAAGCTACCTCCAGCTTTTGCCTCTTGCTTTGCAACAATCTCTATCAACTCGTCAATACCGATCCTATTGAATCTCTTAGCGTTTGGATTGAGCTTCGGATCGTCAGAGTAAACACCATTCACAGATGTTGCATTTAGGAATAGATCAGCTCCAACAAACTCTGCCAACAGTGCTGCGGTTGCATCAGTAGTATGTCCAGGAAAAGTTCCACCCATCACAATAACATCGTAATATTTAGAAAGCTCATACGCTTGAGTGAAGTCTTTTGGGACTTTTTTAGGTGCTGATTTCAGTGCTGAAATTAGGAGCATAGCATTTAACCTCGTAACACCTATGCCGATGTAATCGCAAAGTGTGTTATCAGCTCCAAGCTGTCTTGCAACATTTATGTACTCCCTCGCAATCTTTCCACCTCCAACAACTACAAACACCTTATGCTCCTGTGCAATTCTCTCTATTTCATCTGCAAATCTCCTTATCCTGTCAGCATCCATTCCAAGCACAGACCCTCCTAAAGATAAGACTATCCTCATAATCTTAACCTTGAGAAAAGTTTTAAAAAACGATAC